>Ga0209367_1010348_pt1 | contig 12518 bp, 10 predicted proteins | sample WorMetLIZISLAND2_FD_187412 | JGI IMG/M metagenome (GOLD analysis project Ga0209367, IMG submission 187412) | Marine gutless worms symbiont microbial communities from Max Planck institute for Marine Microbiology, Germany - Olavius geniculatus... ... | reverse complement strand
TTTCCTTTACTTACTTATTGTTGATTTTACCGCAGCGTTATGCAAATAACCTATGACGTCACATATGACGTCTAAGCTAAGTGTCAACATTGCGTACTTTTTTGCAAATTTCGTTCTATTACACAGCTTTCTCCGTGTAGGACAAGGTTAGTGCTTTCCTATATATTTGCCTAAATTCTTCCTAAGAAGTTTCCAAAGAAGTTTCGAAAATCCGCATACTTTCTTTAGAAAAGAAGTCTTCCAAAGATCTTCCTAAGAAGTTTCGAAAATTTGGCCCCTGTTTCTTGGAGGATCTGCTACTCTGTGCAGTGACATTGAGCGGATCAGGTGGATGATGGGTCATTCTCATATCATATCACATCCCTTGCTATGGCACCCCTCATCTGTAGCACGAGCACCACAGTATACAAAAAATATTAGGCCTATACTAAAACATGCAGCAATAAAACGAAAATATAAGTAACAGCGCATTAATTGATCAGTAGCCATCCACTGTCCCATTCCAGTTCCAGTAGAAATTAATGCTACGTGTACTTAGTGGTTAATGCTGTGATACTGAATACTGAGATCTTTTTGTTATTAGTTGAGAACTGCTTTTGTTACAGCATTAGTTTCAGGTTGACTGCTGCGTGTTGCTGCAGCATTTTCAGTACCATGTCAAATCTGTAGGTGGTGGCAGTGGTTTCATTGGGCGACATATGCAGAAATGTTTACGTAAAAAGGGATACACTGTGAAGATTATTTCTCGCAACCCACAAAAAAATGCTATAACTTGGGTGAGTACTAACTGGCTGGTACTTTCAACAGTTTTGTAGACATTGGATGACATTCTGATTGGCAGGGATTGAAGTGGATAAGTGAATGAGTGGCGGTATATGTACCTGTTTGAGTGTTGGTTGCAGGTCTAAGATTGTGTTTTACATATTCTATTTTTTTAACTATTTCAGGATTGAAATGTTGGTTGCTTTTCCAGCAGCTAAGGAAGTGCTGGTACTGGCCCATAATTTCTCACTTTAAGCACTGCTTTTCCATCATTACTAGTGGAAGAACAATTACGGTGATGTGATAGTTGCTTGTTTTATTTTTTGATCATAGTTTTGATAGAAATAAGTTCTTATATATTAATGTATCAATGTCATCTATTTATTGTCTTAACTCCTAATTAAGCTGTGTAATTATTTGTAATAACTAAATTTAATATTGTGAAAAATATTATGAATTAACATTCATGATTTTGAATTAGTTGCATTGATGTTGTGCAGAAAGATCTGAAGGAATATGGCTTACCTGATGAAACTGTAGCAGTTGTTAACTTAAGCGGAGAAAACCTAATGAATCCAGCTAAAAGGTGCGTTCGTCTTGTGACATAATTTTTGTAACATAATTGCATCAATTACTACAATTATGTACCGTACATTGTGCATAAAACATGCTGTATCTTATCATAATTATGTGTTGCTTATGATACTGTGTGGTGCCGGTGACTTCATTAAGCGCTTAACTACTGATGACATAATATTGACATGGTTTTTGCACACTCTGTGTTTAAATTTCAGCTGTGATATGCAAAATATCCGAATACCATATCACTGTAAACTTACAGATATTAAGCCATCTGTAATGTGCCATTAGAGTTGTGTTATATGTAATGCCTATATTGGTTGATGTTTATAGTTTTTGTTATGTTTTATGTGGTATAATGTATAGATGGAACGAGTCGTTTAGATCAAGCCTTGTCAACAGCAGAGTTGAAACTAATAAGCAGTTAGTTGAAGCAATAGTCAATGCAGAATGTCGGCCAAAAGTCTGGGTGTCAACGTCGGCCATTGGTAAGTTAGTTATACACCGTGATCCATAAAAAATGTGCCACTTTTATTTTTTGAATAGCTTCGTGAAACATTGGCCGATTTTAATAGTTTTGGGCACAGGACATAGGAAAGAACTTGATGCAAGTGACTGTAGTTTTGGCCACCTCACTTTAATACTGTTGGGTTATATGCTATCTTGATTGGGTTTAACCCTCATAAGTTCAAAGCACCAAAATGAGGAATAGACCTGTCTATGCGGAATCTTTTTCTTGAATCCAGTGGAAAATGATAGAGCATTACGTTTTCCCGTCATAGTCCATATGCATCTTTGCATGCTGTGGTATCTTTAGTATACATTGATGGATTTGTGTCAAATTTTTGTCAGTAAAGTGTTTTAGGACAAAGATAAACTGCTAATGCTTTGATGTCAGACCAGACCTTAAAACGTGTAATAAACAAGGAATGTTGGTCGGATAAACAAGAACTAGTAATTTGCCATTTTAGATACCAAACTTGACATTTCATATTTTGCCACTTACAGGGTGGGCCAAAAAACGTGCCACTTCACTTTTGTCCATATCTTCGCCAATTATTGACTGATTTTCAAAACTGGCACACTCTGCAGACAGTTTGTGATAATGTGATTATTATAGATCCCACCACACCGTAAATGCATCTCTACACTATCTTGTGAAATATCAATGAAATATGCATATATAACGATAATAGCAAACAAACATTTTGGTAAAATTGAAAAAAACACTTCAGACCAACATTGCAGTGAATGGTCTGTATGACTAGACTGTGTGTGTATAACACAGTCTAGTATCATATGAATCATTGATCGCAATATTGATCTGAAGCGTTTTTTTTCACTTACCTAAATTTTTGTTATTATTGTTAGTTTTTGCTTACCGGTACATTTATATTTTACAAAGTAGTCAGGGACATCCATCCCCATCAGCACCAGGAGGCAACCTTCCCCCTAACTCTGACGCTCTCCCCACTCCCCTTCTCCCATTAATTTTTTTCGTCCTTTTTTCTTTCCCTTTTTGTTGCCCTTCCCCCTTTTTTCTCAGTGGCGTAGCCAGAAACGTGTAATGGGGACCTCCTCTTCTCCCCTTTTTCTCTTTCGCTTCTGTCCCTCTTGTTTTTCTTCATTCTCCCCTATAATGAAGCTAGGAGGTCTGGGGAAGCGCTGAGAGCTCCCCCAGCGGGGTCTGGGGTGGAGCCCCAGCCGAAATCGAATTTGGTGCATTTTAGCTTCAAAAGACGAGATCTGGTGGCCATAGTTTCTGTTATTTTCCAGAGAATAAACTGACCAATTTGGCAAATTTAGTGCAGTTTAAGCCATAAATGTAAAAAAACGTTTTTCATTTTTTTTATTTTTGCCACATTTTTACGTTTTTCACTTTTTTTATTTTTTAAAATGTTTTTTGAAAATTTTATCAATTACTTTGAAAAGCACATTTGACAGTGGTGATTTACTTAGTTAGTCTAGGAATACTTGGAGGTCTGAGGGAGTGCTGTAAGCTCCCCCCTCGTGGGGTGTGGGCGGAGCCACAGCCGAAATTGAATTTGGTGCATTTTGGCGTTAAACATGACATCTGCTGGGAACAATTTTACTTATTTTGCAAAGAATTAACTGACCAAATTCAGTACAGTTTAAGCAGAAGCAAAAAAGCATGGTGGCACCACAAATTTGAAAAAAAAATGGGGGCTACAAGTAATTGCGAGCGAAGTTTCTTCTTCCCCTTTCCCTTTCTTTTCCCCTTCTACTTTCCCTTCCCTTCCGCTCCCCCTTCCTCTTTCTCTTTTTTTCTTCCATCTTTCTTTTGTCATTATCATAAATCATAGCAGTTGAATCTGGAGTCCACAAGAGAACATCAGCTAAAGTGAATAGCTTGGTATGGCTTCAAAGCGAGGCTCAATGATGGTATAGCTGTTGTGGCAAACCCTTCCTACTAAGGCTTGCCACCATAGTAACTCTAATGCTGAGCCTAACCTTAAGATAAGCTCTGCTCACTATAGCTAGTGAGTATCTTTAACAGACCTTTCTCAATGTATAAGCTGGGAGCAAAAATTGGAGCATTGCAGAATTGTCGCATTTTGTTTTATGCGTATTTTGGTATTTTATACAATTTGCCATCGAAAAAAAATCCCCCCCCCCAGTTAGCAATATTTTACTTCCCCCCAATTTTTTCCAGGAGGCATTTGCCTCCACCAGTCAGTGGAGTGGACGCCTCTGAAAGTAGTGTAGAAACGCATTTACTGTGGGTGGGATATATAATAATCACATTATTGCAAATTGTTTGCGGAATGTGCCAGTGAAAGAATTTTGAAAATCGCTCAATAATTGGCAAAGATATGGACAAAAGTAAAGTGGCACGTTTTTTATGGCACATGATGTGCATAGTTAGATAGAGTCAGCTGTTGCTTGCACTTTGAATATTACACCTGCAGTTTTGTGTGAAATGTTTGACATCAGTCTGACATCAGTTTCGATATTTTGTTGATGAGTAGGCTACTATCCTCCGAATCGCACCAAAGAATATAATGAAGACAGTGACGGTGGGTCAGGCTGTTTTCTTTCGGAACTCTGTACTGAGAGTGAAAAGTCTGCTGCACTGCCGTCACATGTAACGGACGTACGACATGTCATTGTACGAGTTGGTAGGCGAATCTCTGCTACATCTTGTTTATTGGCTCTCATTGTTTCTAGGTTAACCCAAATTTGTCTTTCTCCAGCTTGGCTGATTTAAAAAAAAAATTAATTGTTGTTGGATCTGGCAAATCAGCCATTTCTGTTAAATTAGTATTGCTGATTTGTGAGCTATAATTTATTTGCAAAAGGTTGATTGGATTTTGAAATTTTGAGTGGTCTGCTATCCTGACAGTAACTAAGTACTTAGGGCGATTTTTCATTTGGTGTGCTTGAAAATACTCAATTACAGCTAACAGATACACAAAGTAGTTATTGTTTATTTGTTTGTTTTTGCTTGTTGATGCATGTTAAGGTATAGTTCTTGGTCGTTATGGTGGTACTGTCAAGCAGATGTACTTGCCATTTTTCCTCGGGCTTGGCGGACCTATTTCCAGTGGTAAGCAATGGTTCCCATGGATACATGCTGATGATGTGGCAGGAATCTATGCTCATGCCATTGAGCAAGACACAATAACGGTGAGTGTTCGCATGAACTAATACTGTTGTTGCCTCACGTCAGTTAGTTCTCAAGTTGCAAAGAAGTTCCAATCTCACATTCCAGTGTCTGTAACCAATTATTGTCCATTAGTCAGTCAGTAAATGGCTGGATTGAAATTAAGACATGGGAGACAGAGAAAGACATAATTACACACAGCTTAAAATTTACAGATAATCCTTTGACGAATCACTTAGGGAAATTATGTGAATGATGTGGCGGTTATCTAAAATGATGTCACTCTTTCTGTTTGTGTCATTTGTCTGCACTTGTGTCGAATAAAGCATTATTAAAACATCACAGGCAGTAATGTAGATTTTGTTCAGCAGAATTGCATGGGAAACAGCAGTTAATGTGCAGTGTCTGTTGATCAGGGTACCCTGAATGCAGTGGCACCTCAGACGGCTACAAATGCTGATTTTACAGCAGCGCTCGCTCGTGCCATGTGGCGTCCGGCGTTGTTCCCGATGCCTTCATCCGTACTGAAGCTAATCTATGGCTCAGAAAGGGCGTCAGTGATTACTGACGGCCAAAAGGTTATTCCAAAACGGACGCTGGAGTCTGGTTACCAGTTCGTTTATCCCGATCTGCTGTCGGCATGTCGGCAGGTGTCAAAAATGTTCCTGTTCTCCGAATGACAGACCAAGATGCTAAACCTCTTTGTGCCTGAAGTATTGTAACTCTGTGTTGGATCATGGCGTTGCGGAATGAGTGATTTGTAGATATTGTGGATTGTTAATAATGTATCATTGTACTGTACTTGTGACGAGTTTCAACATTTGTCAGCCATCTAACTCTGTGTGTTATTTTTAAAGCTCAGCTTCTCTCACTAGCACTTCGGTACTAATTTCATGCATTGCACTTTGTTATGTTTATGCAGACTTTGGCCGGTTGCTATGTAGGGCTGGCAACGAATCGTCTGTCTAGCTAATTTACCGTACTATACTAGCCGCTAATGGCTATGATAATAAACACCAAAATTGACATTTTAAGATAATATATTGTAATAAACACAGTAACAGTTACCTCAGACAACAATCTTTATATTTCTACGTAAAATGGCTGGCTAACTATTCATTTAATCGTTCTTTAATGCAGCAAAGCAAGCAGCTTAGCATGCGAGCATACGCAATATGCCTGAACTGCCGTTGATGGCTGATGCCGATTCAAAATCTCCAAGCTTCTGTCGTCATCGTTTGACGTCCAGATCACCTGCTGATGTCGTCTGTTGTTGGCTGAAAACGATCTCAACGTCGGGTCGCGTGGAACACTACACGTTGTCCCGGAATTACCCAGAAATTCACGGTTTGTTGACAACACCTGCTCGCCAAGTCGATGAAGGTTCCGTATCCAGGCCAAATCGTCAGACTCAATTGTCAGCACTTTCAACGTTCACGTAGCCTCTCTGTCGGACTACGACCACCTTCGTGGCTTTCAATATCTCAATACAAAATTCTCACGTGAGAAATGTATCGTTTCTTACTTTAAAATCCACATTTGTGAGCCTATCAATGGCTAATGGCTAATTAATGTTTACAGAACTGTGAATCCGTGCATCACTATCTTCAACGGCAGTTGCAAGTCATGTTTTGAAGTGATGAGATGTTACTCATCACTTCAAAACATGACTTGCAACTGCCGTTGAAGATAGTGATGCACGGATTCACAGTTCTGTAAACATTAATTCTGGCAATGTTCCAGTATTGTGGTTGATGCCCAGGACTGGCAGGAAGCAAGCAAGCGTTACATATGTGGATTATAGTCTATTTACTATTATCCTATGCCAGCCTTGCTATAAAATATTGGTGTGCACATTTCACAACCTCACAGTTTACATTATGAGTTAATACACCAATAATATCATGGCGTTTAAACAATACTTGCCATTACGTGGCAACGTACTACAGCACATAGGTTATATTAACATCAAGCAGAAATGCATGTTTTACAACAACAGTTATATTTATGTTTAAAAAATGATGCACAAATTTGTAATATTTCTATTTTAATTTAATGTCACTTAGTGTGTTGGTTGAGCAGACTTCCTAGCCAAATTTTTAGAGAAATAAATCTGGCTGAGCCAAAAATACAGCTGATATCCAGATTAGCCAAATTTTGTTGCAAATCAAGATTTTTTGTTAAATTACGGCTAATTTTTCGGCTGAAATGCATCTATAACACTAATTTTTTAGTGCACATAAAGAACTCCACATACAGGGTGCGGCAAAAAAAGTATCCCCTAGAGTTGTCTGCCATTTTCCAAGCAACCCCTTGCAATTATAGCACAAAATTTTATACGGAGTTACGGAATTTTTTTCTAAGATGATGTCATGATTTTGCATGTTCAACACTAGTGCTGTAACAAGTTAAGCGAATCGAAAAACAAACTGGGTGCATCTTGTTGCTCGTGACATCAAAGTATCATAAACTTCACGGAAAGGTTTGGAAAGCCTTTTATTTTAATTTGCTATCGTATTACTTACTAAAACTGAAATCCGTCGCTTAACGCAAGCAAGCACTGCAAGTGATCTGGGACAACTTGCCATCAACAAGATTGTTAAAAACTTTACTAAGAGAATATATTGCATGTGTGAAAGCCGCCGATGGACATGTGAAGTTCTCAAAGTCACTGCCAAATTGTTTGTTATGTTGTTCGAATAATAATGTGTTTGTATGAGGCGCAAACATGGTGCGCCGTTCATTCTGCACACATTCCGCTGCTTGTGAACGTCAGAAATGACGATGTGGTCACGCGAAGAATCCAGTAATTTTGTCGTAATTGAAGATAATAACGTTTTTTGGCATTTTTACTAGACTATAACAAGTGTGAAATTTGGCGATAAAATTCCAAGCGTGCTCAGAAAAAGGCAAACACCTTTAGGGGATACTTTTTTATGCCACACCGTGTATATGTGCATTGCTGCTGTAGCTTTAAATCAGTCTATGAGTAAATGTTTAGTTCAGACTTCAGGAGAGTAGTCTGTAATGTCATGGCAGTTAAGTCGCATCGGCATCGCGGTGTGAATTGGGTATAAAAGGAGACCAAACCAAAGCATGGCCGAAGGTTAGCTGTTTTTTTTTGTGGCGGCTAATGAATTTAAGAAATTTGGCGGCAATTCCAGCTAGCCGTATTTTTTTGCGGATTTTTGGTGGCGGCAAAAATTTTGGCGGATCTAGATATTTGGCGGCAGCTAGGAAGTCTAGCAGAGCGCAGTGAGCATTATACCTTATGGGTGATTTTTGTGAATGTGTTTCTTGTTGCACACAGCTGCAATTGGTTTCAGTGTGTTGCAGCGAATGGGGCATTGTCATTGTTGTACTGATAATAAGTAAGATCTTCAAGCATGTTAATATGTACAGCTTAGTCTAGATATGAGCGTTGTTGTGATGCATTGTTCTGAGATTTCTTTGCAGCATGTATCTCACAGAATTTGATACACTTACAACGTTGTTTGAAAACACAAGTGTCTGTTACTGTAAGACCATCGAAATGGATGGTTTGCAAAAAAATGATTTTAATTCAGAACGTGTAACGTTGCCTCACAAAAACGGTCAGTACTTACGGCCGCATTAAAGGAGGTAAAGTGTGCTGCTGTTATGTGTCTGATTAGATATGTTGACCTATAATAGCCAGTACCAACTACCGGTACGTCAATGCACCAATATTCCTTGTAAATGTTATGCAGTGCTCGCCATTTTTACGCGTGACAGCAGCTACTGCTGCAGTGCGTCTTATCCATCGCAATTCTGTCCGTCTGTCCATCCGTCTGTCATACTGGTGGATCAGTCAAAAACGGTGCAAGATAGGATCACCAAATCTTCACTGTCGGCTGCCTAGAAGACTCTAGTTTTAGGATCCGTAAAGCTTTTCCATAAATTCGAAAGGGGTCACCCCGATCGAGGGTGCTAAATGAGAGGAGGTAGGAAAAAATTGCGATTTTCAGCAAATACTGAAATTTATGCACTTGATGTGGCACTAGACATCATCCGCTGTCGAGTCTAAATGAAACATCGTTGCGAGCTTAGATTTCGTTCACACTGGGCCTTCATACATGCATCGCTGTCGCACGTTCCCCTTTGCGTCAGCTGGGCTTTTCTTGTTTCCATGGTGGTGGCTGTAATCTTTGCTAGCTTAGAAGATAAAAGTGTTACAGTGCGGGTGAAAAATGTTTGGGTTAGTTATGCGAGCTAGTCTACCCTGGGTCCATTCAGTTTCATTAGTTGTTTTCTATTGCATTTGATAGCAGTTTTAGTCACACACTTCATGTTTAGGTTGACTTCTCTAATTGACTTAAAAGCCAGTCTGTGTGGGTCCATCCATTTACAGAAAGGTTCTTTCCAATTAGAATGACATTCTAATCATTTGATTTGTAGGTTTGCCATGTGATCCAATTCGGGGTCAAGGTCAAGGTCAAGGTCACAATACATTTAAAGTAAAAAAATCCTCTATATTTAGTCATTCTCCTCAGACTCCTCCTCTACCATTTACAGTATGAGCTGGCAGATGACTACTGATTCTCAAATAAGCACACAATGTCTAAATTTGATCTCGCCAAATTATGAATATTCAGCCTAGTTCTTTGTCACGTGACTGAATTTCACTGATAGGGCAACCATTGCAACATTGTAAAACCAATATGGAGGAGTTGACCGCAGTCCCACACGGGGCTGATTTCTATCTGTAGGCCTATTGTGCTTGTGGTGTCACTGGTGCTGTTATTAGAATTCATCCGGTTAACATATATTCGATGAATGAATGTGCTAAATGCTAAACCTCTGTCAGCTGACTCATGTGACTCGCTCCAAATTATGACAACTGTGTGCATGCTACTACGTGGAAATGAAATGTGCTTTGGTCACATTTAAACTTATGCCACATTTCTAAACTGTGTATAATATACAATAAAATGAATGTCAGTGAAACAGTAAGTGAAATGAATAAAACTATTCAGGAAAGAGTAGTCGCAGTGTGTGGCTTTCTGTCAATTCACACTTATTACATGTCAATGTCAGTCAAGGTCTGAAAGCTATGAAACAATAAAAATATGCATTGCTACCATAGCCATGATACATAATACAAAAAAAAACACTAAAACACATATAGCTGCAAAAATACTTTCATCCGTTGTACCAACTAATGGAATGTTTTAGTTAAGCCACATAGACACAACAAAGCTATTAAAAGTAGGCCCTACACGTGCACATGCTTAATGAATAAACATCATGTTCAGCTCAGAAAAGTAATTCTTGCTATTGCACTTGGATTTGTCTACCTAAACACTAATAACAAACTTGCCTGAACCAATAGTAAAAGTAAACAAACGAAAGCATTTAGATGAAGAATGACAACAGATGTAACCCGACAAATTCTTGAACGTTGCTAATTTACTGAACTGAAATATCCAGTTCACATGTTGCAGTGGTATCAAATATTGCACAGACTATGACTGTATTTAAAATACATAGGTGGACCATTACATTGCACAGCGCACACGGTGCAGATGAACAATCATTGACAACAAACAACCCACTTTCTGCAACATAATCAAATGCTACAACATACCAGGTGTTCCAAAAATTGGGACACTGTTTTAATTTGGCGATATCTTCCGTAAATGTACACCGATTTTAACCGTTTTTCACAGTTACAACAAGAAATTCATTGCGCATAAAAGTAAAGTTACGCCGGCCACCTCACCTGTATTATGTAATTACCCTACTTAGCAAAACACACGCCACTCCCAAAATTGCACTATACACGTTTGCTTCATCGATGTTAATGGTTCTTCAGCAACCTCAAAACTAAAAAGTAAACAGTAATAAGCCGCCCTACGTACTAGTTAATTAGCGCGATGTCTCAGCTCTTCGCAAGCAAAATTTCATCGATTTAGAGCAAGGGGAATATCCTCAAATTGGAGTTGAACTGACGTAACCATTACCCCACTATTAAACAGCGATCATTTTTCGTTGTTCTACCCATAATTTACGTAACCGTGCGCCACCAAAAGTTTAATTACAACAGAATTTTATGCTTAAATACAATATCAGCTTTATCAGGTAATAGTGTCATCACAAAGCATTGTTGTGAATGATATGCAAGCACGTGTGGAATTGTTTTGAGCAAACTATAAGACGTTGCACAATGCACATTAGAAAGATGGCATCAATTTTGGTGAGTGGTGTGTGTAAATGTGAGGTGCAAAGCATAATTATATCCTTATGTGCTAAGAATTTATTGCTGTAACAGTGAAAAAATGGTTAAAATCAGTGTACATTTTTTGCAGGAAGTTATCACAAAATTAAAACAGTGTTCCCGGTTTTTTTTGGAACACCCTGTATGTACAGTGACATAATTCCATGAAACTATCACACAGAAGGAGAAAGTAATTTATGATCTCAGTCTAAATTGAACAAGCTAACACTTTGCACATTACATAATTCCTGGTATACATACCAAAAAAGCTGAGCTAAAAACGCAACCAACAATCAACATCAGAAATGGGTTAGTCTGAAATCTGATACTGTGTGGTCGGAGAAATCCAACATATATACTCTCAATAATAAAATACATGTAACTGAACATTGATTAAAAAGTTAAAAGATTAAATTTAAGGGTGTGTATAGCTCTTCATGGGAAGCTGTCTCATAGCTACGGAGCGTCACCTGCCATATAGGATCACAGAGTGTTTACCTGCCACCCGACAGAGGTGAACGTGCCCCGCTTTAACCCCAGTCAAACAGGTCAGCACTGAATTTATCTACCAGAGAGGGGTGGAAGGCTGGGTTACCGTGAATGTGCAGATTCTGTTTGCAATTTAAAAAAAATTATGCATTTTTACGCGCGAAACCAGAATGCTTCGCCTGTCTGTCTGTCACACTCGTGGACTGGATCAAAACGATGCAAGTTAGGATCACGAATCTTTAATATGGGCTGCCCCAGGTCTCTAGTTTATCGTGACAAAATTTCGTGCCACTGGGTGCAGGGGTTCCCCTCGAACGAGGGCGTCAAAGAGGGGTACCCCCCTAAAGAAGACGTCATTTTACCGTTATTGGCTCGAATAATGTAAAAACGGTTGCAGATAGGTACATAAATGCTGCTTATCATAACAAGCACTGGTGACAGGCTTTTGGGATTTATCAACATCGATGACCTTGAACGACCTTGAACCCCTCAAAAAAGAGGTTTTTAGTGAATTTTTCGCAATTTTTGGATGCAGCGCATATTTCAACACTGAATTGCGACTAAACGGCTGGAGGCAGACCAAGATAACCTGTGTATGAAATTTTCAGCATTCAACGTAGATTTTAGCAGTTTAAGCCCCGACCCCCTAGGTTCAAGGAGGCCGGCGCAGGCGGGCGTCAAAGACAGCTACCCCTCTAAAGACGTCATTTTGCCGTTATTGGCTCGAATAATGTAAAAACGGTTGCAGATAGGTACATACATGCTGCTTACCATAACAAGCACTGGTGACAGGCTTTTTGGATTTATCAACATCGATGACCTTGAACG
>Ga0209367_1010347_pt1 | contig 12518 bp, 8 predicted proteins | sample WorMetLIZISLAND2_FD_187412 | JGI IMG/M metagenome (GOLD analysis project Ga0209367, IMG submission 187412) | Marine gutless worms symbiont microbial communities from Max Planck institute for Marine Microbiology, Germany - Olavius geniculatus... ... | reverse complement strand
AACATTAGTTTATACACTTGTTAACGGCAACATTTAAGGACTTGCACATCGAAAACAGCAAAAATTACAAAAGGTGATATTATTCAGCAGCACATTGACACACAGTCAGTGTGATGCGGGCAATATCGCCTTTTGTAATTTTTGCTGTTTTCGATGTGCAAGTCCTTAAATGTTGCCGTTAACAAGTGTATAAACTAATGTTTTGTACATTTATCATGTACAACAGTGCACAGTCTTTGCGTTGCCACGTCGGAAAGCTGAAATGACAAATAATGCAAGAAAAAAGCATTGGACCACGTGTGAATCAGATTCAATAGTTAGAAATCTTACAGCTATACTGTAGTAGCCTACATTAACATGAAAACACAACAACATGGTTTAAAACGTGAAGATTTATAGGTTTGCAATCCGTGCGCCTAGTACGACACAAAACGCCCAATTTGTGCGTTGACATCAGGAGTATGACTGATGACCACTCGCGTCGTCATGACGGTAGAAATATGAAGGTAAACGCCCCAGTTTTTATACGAACGATGGGCGCGGTCAATTGCGGCAACTCCGAGCAAGCCACACAGGTGACTAATGCTGACAGTAGTAGTAGACTAGTAGTAGTAGCAGAACATTTATAAGGCGCCCGAAAAAAAGAGTCAATAAGCGCCCGAGTTTCACGAAAACAAAAACGTCGAAATTATCCCAGTTCGATTTCTGGCGAACGGAGTTCTGCTGGCAGACTAAGGGCCTACTCCAGAGCCGTGAACCAGCAACCGCAAAGTTTTTGTCACCGAGTCGCGTGTTTGTTCGAGTGGCGATGTAAGTGTCGATGTCAGCTGACCGCAACCTGCGACGACCGACGTCGGAGACGAAGAGTTGACAGTCGTGAGACAACCAAAAGTTACAACTAAAAGGCCACTGGGACAACGCAAATCTCCGCTTACGTTGTCAATTTTTTAATTGCGCCTGTTTGGTTTGGCGTTGCTTTGCCATATCTACAGAGTCCGATAATCCTGTCCTGGATCCATAGATGCTGATCTGGATCATCACCGATGTCTAGCCACCATCAAGCTGTGCCAAGTCTGACCTTGCCTAAAAATTACAGCCAAATCATCCAGTGACTTTCTGTATAATCTTTTAGCCTAACAAACCAGAATGTCACATAATCTCCTTGGCGGAGGTAATCATTTATGTTTTAGTTATACTTCTGTGTCTGTGGAGATCCCGCCCTGTTACGCATAACATTGGGATACCGAATGCGGATGCTGCAGCGGCTGATTGCGCCGGCTAATAATCTACTGAGCTGCCTCAGACTCTGTTCATTAAATCTGATTGCAGCAATAGCCTACCACAAGGCTGTGACAATAGTCGATATAGTGACGGCTAAGCGTTAGGCCTACTCGTGTTTGGACACAGACAGGGATTAGAGTGACTGCGTTTCTTCTTTCCGAAGTCGTGCCAGGTGATCTGCAACTTAACTGCAGTCAGTTGTGTAGATTCAGTCTAAGTTGTTAAATACTTCGACAACTTCATCAGATAGCCTGATGATAATTATTTTGTTCACTACTGCTGAGGTGCTCAACATCATGCCGAAAATGTTTTAAACGTTTCGCAAGTGCTTTAGCGTCTTTGCAAATGTTTTAGACGTTGTTACGTGCAACACAAAACACAAAAGAGAAACATTTACAAAACATTTAGAGAATGTTTCTTTCGGTTTTACAATGATTGCGTGCTTTTATAACAACGTACCAATTTAACTGAAAGATTTTCAATTACGTTAAACAACCTCGAATAATTTTCACCTGTGCTTGTCTGATCGAATGTACAATGTAGTAAACTAAACTTTGCTGCAAAATTACAGCATTTCAGTAGGCTACAATGCGTTGATTGTTTGATTGACCCGTGCAATTGCAGGACACTGAGAAAATGCGTCCGCCGCTGCTGTTTGACAATGTGCTACTGATCTGGATATCTATGATCGTTGTTCAACTGACGACCTCTGTTCACACGTACCGGCAACGCTCTCAACACTCACGCCGCCGGAGTATTCGCCTCGGTAAATACTCCACTGACTGTCAGTCAAATGTGAGGGTCGTTTGTGACATTTTCGCCGTTAAGCTTATTGTACGTTTGTTTTGTTGGACAAAATAAATTACGTAGAAAACGTGATTGACGTTTTACAAAATTCCTATTTTCCGACAAGGGGGGGCAATTACGCCACTTCTACCTGTGCCGTGCTGCAGGGACTTAGGCCCACAAGGACGAAAACCCATCAGAACGAATGAGAAATTCGTTCTGTTGGGAAAAAAGTTTCGTTCTAGTGGGATTCGTTCTGTTCGGTTTTCGTTTTAACGGGAATTTGTTCTAACAAGATTTCTGTTTCTTGGCCTTAATAAGCATCATTGTTATTCACGTCTGTATCACGTTTACTTGTTTATAGGAGTACGATTTTTAACATAATTTTTATTTGTTTTTTTACCAGTTTTGCTCTGCTGTGTTCATACAGGCATAGGGTTTTGCTGAATGCAATAAGCAATGACAGTTAGGAATTTATTTTTTTTTTGTTTTTTAGGTATGTACATTTTTTTAGTTTGGTATGTTATAAAAAACAAAGATGAGTATAAAACTAGAAATGTCACTAAAAATTAAAACAAATTAAAACTGCGGGCCAATAAATGTAATATATTAAGTTACGAGCCCTTACAACCTCAAATAAGTATAACAAATTACTGCGCATAATAATAGACACAAATATAAAAATGGAAATGTCACAAAACTAACTGCACATAAGATTACACACAAATATTATAAGACTAAAATGTCACTGAAATTCGATTACGTGGCTTGCAAAACAAGCAACCCAGCTGTCTTTATGGTGGGCCGACCGTACTTTCTCCACTATCTATAGAACTAGAAAAGTCACTGAAACTCATATAATTCACGTCTGTACCTTGTTTATGCCAGTTCCTTTTTACATAAAAAACCACCGCCGTGTAATCTCTGCTCCAGCCCAAGTATAAGTTACGCGCGACAAACAAACGTTGAATACATTCCGACTCACGTCTACGTCTTGTTACGAGTCGTAGACGTGCTAGTCCAGAATAATTAACGGCTCAGGCTGTAACTGTTTCAGTGTTTCCCCGTATAATCTCTGCTCAATTTTCTGCATACACCTCGTACATGAGGCCTGTATTAGGTAAGTAAAGATCATTCGAAGCCTATAGGCCTATACTGGCGACGCTCGGTTTCGCGGCACCCCAAATTGCTACAGCCAAAACGTTTTTCACACCATTAGAGATTTCTGTAACTTCAGTAAAATGCTCAGAAGTGATTAACGGTAGCAACGTGTTACGTGGAGGCATTGCATTACTGGACAAATTTGACAGCTTTCGCTCTAGTGGGATTTGATCTGTTGGTTTTTCGTTCTAACGGCAATTCGTTCTATTCGGAGTCGTTCTGATGGGATTTCGTTCTAATGGGCTGTTCCCGCTGCAGGTGCACTCTGCAGCTGAATATACTTTGGTGTCATTCACTGCCTTAGGCCCAAATTTCACTTGCTTTAATTTGTTGTAGATTCGCTCTATACAAAATGCTGTGTAACAGAGCCGCTGCAAATCCGTAAAAATTAAAAGTCATGATAAATTTGCAATCTTTTGACATGTCGAGATGTTGTACAGTTATTGTAGCACGACTTGTTGTCTAAGAAATACGCAACAAATTCGAGCAGTGAAGCTTGGGCATTACATAACACCTGCTAATGTTTTTTTTGTTGAAGCTATTGAGCGCTGCGCTAATCTTGTTTTTTTTCTCTGGAATTTTTGTCACTGTCGTAAAAACCAGCAACAAAAACTAAAGTCAGGGCCGATAATACGTTTGTTCCTGAAAGAGATGCCGTATAAGACATTGAAAACAAAACGAAAGTTGAAGGCCGTGGTTACATATATGAAACAAGATAATGTTCATACGAACACGGAGTCTGTCCAATGCATTTCGATAGTTTACAGTATGTATGTCCATATAAGTATAATTAGTGAGCTGTTTAGACTAGTAGAAAAATAAAAATGTTTAATTTTAAATTGTACAGCAGCAATGTTATTGTCATCCTTCGCTATTATTATAACTAAACAATTAACGCTGTTAGTCAGGTGACCATTCGATTCATCACCAGCGCTTTATTATAAATGATCCATTGTAACCATGCACTTGCCTTGCGCCGTTCTGGAGATATGGTGTCTCAAAGGTTGGACGGATGCAAGCACGCACGCACGGACGAACGCTCAGGTGATTTTATAATCTGTCCAATGCTATGCATTGCATCGGACAGACAACAAAAAATATTATATCGAACTGAGGATTATGTACACCTCTCTCATTATCCACCTGTACCATAAACCCAATCAAAACCTACAGTAGCGGCATTCGATCCGCCGACCCTGAAAACCCAACCAAGCAAACGAACGAACACGAGGTGGATCGGAAGACCCGTTGCTCAGATATCGTTATTTAGAATTTTCCAGGAAAAACTATGAACACTGAATTGCTGCATTAACAGCTCATTTTGACAGTTGACTAGAAACTTCATCGCTGTTTTAAAAACAAAATAGTGTTGTTTGTCTGTCTAATGTGATAGAATCGTACAAAAACGCAGACGCGTGAGAAAGTAGAAGTAGCAATCGGTACTTAGGACAAGGACGCAGTCTACTATAAAATCTAACTCCCACCGACTTTTGATATACTGGCATTTTACTAAGTTTTACACGGCGTCAGCTTTCTGTGCAGACTTGTAAGGCGTAACGTAGCCCAACTAAATACGGAAACGTAAGCATAAAGCTGACTTTCTATTTTGCGATCGATAGCTAAGCTGCTTGTCACTCAAAGTTTTTTTGACATTTTGTATATCGGTTAATTTGCGGCAGTTGGAGTATTTGAAGAGGAGTACGCGGGATCGCGGAAAGCGTTCCTGCAAGCAGTGAGCGACGTGAACGCAGCACGTGACGCGAGCGTTAAATACAGACTCATAGCGGACGTCGTCACCATTCGACACAACGACAGCTTCACTGCTGCCAAGAAGGGTTCTTTGACTTGACGTATTGCTGTTGCAGTTTTACGTTGCAGGTTCACTGTTACCGTTACTGTTTTGATGTATTGCTACTGAGGCACATAGACATTGTAGTTGATCAACAGTTCTCCTGCAGGTCGGCACATGAAAGAATGGAACGCACACGTTTCACGTGGATCGAGCAGTCGCACAGTTTCAAAAACAATTAGCTTATAGATCGTTGCGAATTATTGGCCGTGTTGAACACTTGAACGCATTGTTCAACATGACCGCTATTCGCTGCAATGATCGAGGCTATAGTCATTTCTGAAACTGTCTGATTGTTCGATTTAGGTCTACACTGAAGCGTGCATGTTCCGCAGTTTTATGCACTATCCGATGTGGCAACATTGTTCACAAAAACGTCTTGACAGAGAACAATTCTCCTCCGTTAATTTTAACCCTGTCGGAATTTTTTTTTCAAAAACACAAAATTTGTACCTGGTGGAAATTTTCTGTTTGTGGACAATTTAGGGACAAAATTGTAAATTGAGCACTCATGTTATCTGTCCTCTGTCGGAACTTTGCAGCTGTCTGTCGGTAAATTGCAACTTCCTGTCTCGCCAACTGTTTAATTCAGAACGTAGCTGATTCAAGCGGTATAGCTTTTTATGGGAATCACACAATGTCATCTTTCACCTGACACAGGTGAAAGTGCCCCGTCTCGACCCCAGTCACACAGGTACTCGATTTACCTACTCCGGAGAGATGGAAGGCTGAGTTGACCTTGGTGTTAGTTATATCAATACCGAGATGGTTTACCTGTCCGCAGACAGTCACCAATCCAAGTAGTAACCACTTTATAGCGTCCCGACTGGGAGACGAACCAACGTCAGTTCGACGTCTTACTGTTACATTCTCAAGCGAACGTAACGTACCGCTGCTTTGTGCAGTGTGCGGGGCGCTGTCGGCTGGTGTCTCATCGGCGGCGCTGTTTGGTCCGATGTCTTCAACCACGTCCAGTTCCTACCTGCGTTCTCTGTGTTCAACCGTCCAGCTGCCGCACCTCGAGGCTCAACGCGACGACAACGATCTACATCCAGACGTGATGAGGTCGTTTAGTGGCCGGCAGAACTACAGCATCAACGTGTTTCCTCAGCGCGCGGCACTCGCTCGAGCGATGGTTGACTTCGTCAGATGTCAGCGCTGGACCAGCGTCGCCCTGCTGTACGTCGACGACGACGGTCAGTAAAAATTACTTAGACTTAGACTTAGTCTAGGTCCTCGGAGGCGCTGAAAGTGCAGTATCGGAAAATGCAATTTTGTCCGTTGTTTTCTAATCCTGCATTTTTCTTCGTTTAGGTCCTTTTGCTGAAACACTGCGCGACGAGCGATTTGCAACAGACTTGGTCTCTTCCCAGCTGACATACATCGTTTCTAAGAATGAAAATACCCTAGAAATATACGTTGGCCGAATGCCGACGTATTGTGCGGCCGTCCGTTCGATCTTCAACCTGTGGAGCTGCAAACTAGCACACCGTTTACACCTGCCTGGAGAACGTTTATACAAATGTCGATTTTTTTACATGCGCTTTTTAGTTCTCGAGCGGGGAGCCTACACGAGACAGCTGGACGGACAACGGACATGCGGACGGACGGACAAGACGCGTAGTGCCGCCTATTAGAACGGGGTCACAAAAATTAACGAGTTTTGAATAAGGCGTATGTATAGGATGTATTAGGTATAGTTCTTAGTCCATGCTGCTTCATGTACAGTGCAGAACATTATTTAAGTGTTAGTTTTAATAAAAGTCGTCATATTCATTCATTCATTTTCATTCGTTTATTACCGCTACTTGTCAAAAAGCAAGCACGTACACAATATGGTCTATACGGTAATGTGAATAAACAACGCGAGTTTAAATGTTTAAAAGTCTGTTTCTGGCGTACGTGCAGCTCTGATGCGCTTTGGAGAACTGATCGAGACGTTGTCAGGCGGACCGGTGAAATTGAGTCTACGCAAGCTGGAAGACTCTCCCCGGCATTCCGGCGACTTTCGTTCGGCGCTGAAGCAGATCCAACGCTCAGGGGAATCCCGCTTTATCCTCGACTGCGACTGGCACGTCGTTTATGACATACTGCATCAGGTATATGCGAAAAACAACAGCTGATTTCCGGTATAAAACGTAACATGGACCAAACTAATTTGGCAGTATACGCAATCGCTTTCTTTCTGTTTGTCGGGTGTCAGCAGTAATTGCAGGTTTTCGCTGCGAGGTGTTTGATCATTTTTACCTTGGTGGGAGAAACACCTTGTGACACAATGCGGCTTAGCGCTTAACACGCTGTGTTCGATCAACGTACATTGTCTTATGCCGGTGTCACATTAGCTTTTTACCGGTAAAATGTCGCCGGGGGAGACGTTTCAGGGTGGGCGATCTTATAATAGGACACCGGCTCTAGTTAGATGGGTTGCTATCAGCGGACATGTAACTGCTGTCTCGGTATATAACCAACCACCCAGGTTAACCTGGCCTGGCCTTTCCTTCGTGGGCTACAGGCGCAGTAAGTGCTAAAAAATGCTGTAGTGTGAACAGACACACCGCGCGATCTACTGGTCTCCGTGCCCGTGGTATCGCAGTGTAAGCCGTTATCTGGTGCGAGAGGACTAAGGAAACGGAAATTAGTGCCACCATATAGATTTCATTATCGTCTCAATGGCTGAGTGAAGACTTTGCATTTTTTACGTGTAGTCTACATATTATCGATATCACATGAAAAAGCGTTGTAGATTGTGAGTAATCTGATGAGTAATTTGTTGCAGGCGATGGAGGTTAACATGACTATGCACTACCATCATTATATGCTCGCAACGTTAGTACGTATACGCCGCATTACTTCTGCATATCGGGTCTCGTCGTTTTTTCTATTGTCGGCAACTTTTTTTAAACCCTGTTGTACAATAATTATTATGCCACAAAATATCTCTGTCTGCATCTGTCGTAGCGCCTATATATGTATACGTGTGCCTGCGTGTTCTACACTGTGTCTCAAAAAAACCGGACCCCTATTCATCATCATCATCATCGACAACCGTGGGCTCAATGCCCGTTGGTGTCTGACGCCATTGTTACTATCGCTGCCCATCGCTGCCTAAAAATGCTCTAACGATTCTCTAACGATTATTTTTGTCAAAATCTATTGCTATTGAACCAGGACTGTTGGAGTTATTGCAAAAGGTAGCAGGGGTCCGGTTTTATTGAGACACAGTGTAGTGACTTGCTGCGTATAGCAAACCAAGTGCAACCTTTCTGACCTAAGCTATTAAAGATTTTATATTTATGTGATTAAGTGTATGTGGGTCCCTCAGCCACAACGTTTGCCTGTCCAAACAAATCAAAGAGTAAGTGAACGAAGTTTGTTATAAATGTTTGCCGCGTTATGAATTATGACTTCATAGCGTATCGATGCATGCATTGGCTGTTGAGTACGATTAAATCTCGACTATGTATTAGACCTATAGTAGTATAACATTTTACGATCTATTCGCTAAATCGTCTTTCTGCTGTGATTGTATATTTCTATTTATTGTTTTAATAGTAAGCGCGAGGTTTATGAATAGAATGCATAAAACAACAGAAAGTTCTGCAAATAAACAGTTCGAGCTGAAAACAGTCTACACCGTGTCTCAGAAAAAAACGGTCAAAATTGTTTTTTTTCCACGACTTTGTCAAATGTTTACTAAATTTGATAATTTTTGGCATGAAGATGGCCAAGGCGATGAAATCATGCAATTTGCACTCATTTTTCACCTCATCTAATTTTTCTCAACGCACTACCGTGTGAAGCATAAATGTTTTAAATTCTTGCATAACCTTGAGTTATTTTTCAAGTAAACGTTGTAACGACTTAATTAAACACGAAATAAATCTCAATGTAAATTATATGGCAGAATTCTAAGTTTGTGTAACAAATCGCTTGCAAATCATCAAAATTTATGTCCAAAGTGAGCCCTGCATACAAAGACAATGGCTTAGATGCAACGCTACTGGCTATGATAGCGGAATCAACAAACGACTAATCAAACGGCATTCACTTATTGACTAGGCGTGTTTTAAGCTCATCAGTCAGCTATTTTGTTGTTTGCTGTTTTTACCATAAAATATTTAATACCACAAAATTATTAAACCACGTCATATCATATATTCGTTTAATGTAAAGTTGACAAGCGCAACTTTTAACAACGCAACTGTTGAACGTGGCACCCTCTGTTGAACTGATAATGCAAAGGTAAGCAATTCGATACAAATAAACACCGCGTAATGTAACAATTTGGAGCATCTGTGTTTCACACGGTAGTGCATTGACACAAATTAGGTGAGGTAGTAAATGAGTGAACCTTACACAATTCTATCGTCTTAGCCATCTTTTTGCCAAAAATTATTAAAGTTGGTGGAAATTTGACGAAGTTATGACTTATGACGAAACAATTATGACTGTTTAAAGACACGGTTTATACATGTACATCTGTCTGTGAGCGTCTGCAAGGATGCCGAGCTGGTGGACATGGATGCTTTCAAGTACAGCGGCGTCAATATAATGTCATTGCGACTGGTGGACCGGCGGCAGCGTCATGTCGCCAAGCTCGTCCGTCGATGGTCCAAAGACGGCCGCAGAGCATCGCCACGTCACTTCACACCGCTCGACAATGAACGCGGATTCCGGGTATGATTAAAGGCGAAAAACTAACGGCTGTTCATAGCTGCTAATAGCAACGTATCTCAAGACTACGGAGCGTCACCTGCCATGTTAAATCGCTTAGTGTTACCTGCCACTCGACGGTGAACGTGCCCTGCCTTATCCGCAGAGAGACAAGCCGGTATTCGATTGAGCTACGCCGAAGAAATGAAAGGTTGGGTGTACTCTGCCGTGTTGTTGATCGTATTATATTGTACCGAAGCACCGTGTGAGTCTAATGTAAGCCTGCGTCGTCTCTATTTTGGTTCGTTTTATTTTCGTGCATAACAGTGTCTCCTTGTAAGCATGATTGACTGCGAATCGACGAATCGAATAATTACTGTTTCTTTCTCATTTTCTCATAATGCGTCTACATAAGTGGACGGCTGATCTGCGCGGCAGTTGGCAGTAGCCTGTGTCTATTTAATTAGTCTGCCAAACCTGACGACAAGTTGGCTCAGACTAATTAACGTCTGCGTAATTAGTGCAGACTGATCAGCTGTTTCAGATTGCTCCGCGCCGTCATTCGACCGTGAGAGCCGAACGATGTTAATACGTCAGTTTGCAATAAGCATGGTCTCTGTCCACATGAACAAGGTCTTAGATAACGTGGTCTTAGTATTAGCCTACTGCTCTACTTTGTATCAGCCATATTTCGTGCTGATCTGATTAATATTTCTGAAGTTACAAGTCGTAAAACAAAGTGGCCCCGTTTTTATGCGTTACCCTGCATTCTCTGTTTTGTTTTCTTACATGTATGCAAGGAAGTAAGTAGTCAGCATTAAAGCGCGCCATATGTCAAAACAGGATGTAGGCGCGGGGTTTGAATCGTATTCGTATAGGCAGTTTAGGTGACCGTCTATGGACAGGTAAACCGTCTTGGTATATAACCAACTCCAAGTTTTTCGTGTCTCCGATGAAAGTAAATTGAGTGGTTAAAACCGGGCGCGTTCACCTATGACAGGTGGCTGGTAATACTGCGTGATCCCATATGGCAGATGACGCTCTATAGCTCTGAGATGGGCGCAGTTGCGTACGTGTGTCGTTTTAGACGGAGACGGCACTAGTGTATGACGCCGTGCAGTTGTTTGCCAAGGCACTCGACGCTCTTCCGCTTCTCAGTGACGTACGAATGATGTCACTATCCTGCAGTCAGGATCGTACCTGGAAGCACGGTGCCAGCATCATCAACTCCGTCAAAAAGGTAATCTTACATCTTGTACATATATTGCGTCAATGTTTGTAACCGCAGTCGCGCCACGGCGTACCGGTACTTTCCATACCAAGCGTAGCCATTTTGTTGGTTGAAGTGATGCATTTTTGTTCGTCACCAAATGACAGGTCCGTTTTTATAATTCGGGAAAAACTCTATCTGTCGTGACTAGTTCTGTATTAAAATTCAGCCACGAAAATCATGATGCAGTCAAACGGTGAGTTATGATAGCCATTTGTTGCATTTAGACAAGACCAGGTTAGCCTGTTAGTACAAAAACTGAGTTTAGCGAATAACAATTGAAGTGGCTAAAACGCATCACGTTTTCAGTTTTGTGTCCCAAACGGTCTGTAAAATATGAATTTGTTACGAGTTTACATTCTAGCAAAGGACTATCTCAAGCTCAAAACCAAGGCAAAGGACTTAGGACTAAGAACAAGGCCAAGACCAATCCGCCAAGGACTTTGTTGTCGAGGCGAAGGTCAAGGCCACAACAGTTGTTCTTTGTGTTTGAGGCATCTTTGGGCCAAGGCTATGTTCTTGAGTACACATCACTGTATGGAATATGATGATTATTATTTTGTTGAGCAAACAAAGACTAAGATACAGATAAACTTGCGAGACCCATTGTGACTATAGACGAACTCTCTCGCTGTCTGCAAAAAGTCTTTGCTGGGCTTCTTGACTTCAACTATTTAGGCGGCTTCGCTTTGCAGCAAAGTTAATGCACGGAGTGAAACTATTATAGGTGAAATTCTTGTTGTGCATAGAGCTCTGTCGAAGGTTTATCAGGAACGGTGAAATTGGATCGCTACGGAAGACGTTCAACGTTTAACCTCGACTTAATTACTCTGACTAAAGATGGCTTCGAGAAGGTAGATTTTTTTTTCTGAAAATGCCATTTAATGGTTTTATCATTTTGACCATAACGAGAATACTTTGTCGTGCTTTGCTGATAAGTGATGTTTGTCAAATTCGTTATTCACTCGCGCCAATTGTGCTCGAACCAAACGGCTCTATTCTTTGTCGTGGAAAAGTGCGGCTGCACGCTGTACTTGCAGGTTGGTACGTGGGATGCAGATGAAGGAATTAACTTGACGAGGAAACATTCGGACAGCGCACACGAAGCCGCTGACTCGCTGCGAAACAAAACGCTCACAATCACAACTATACTGGTACTTGATTCTTTTTATTACGCGCGAAAGCAGAATGCTTCGCGCGTCTTTGCCATCGTCTGGGCGTCTGTCTGTCTGTCTGTCACACTCGTGAATTGTATCAAAACGGTGCAAGCTAGGATCACGAAATCTTTACTGTGGGCTGTCCCACGGTCTCTAGTTTATCGTGACAAAATTTCGTGCCACTGGGTGCAGGGGTTCCTCTCGAACGGGGGCGTCGAAGAGGGGTACCCCCTTAAAAAGACGTCATTTTGCCGTTATTGGCTCGAATAATGTGAAAACGGTTGCAGATAGGTGCATACATGCTGCTTATCATAACAAGCACTGGTGACAGGCTTTTTGGATTTATTAACATCGATGACCT
>Ga0209367_1010346_pt1 | contig 12519 bp, 5 predicted proteins | sample WorMetLIZISLAND2_FD_187412 | JGI IMG/M metagenome (GOLD analysis project Ga0209367, IMG submission 187412) | Marine gutless worms symbiont microbial communities from Max Planck institute for Marine Microbiology, Germany - Olavius geniculatus... ... | reverse complement strand
AGTTAATCAAAAGATTTTTGCTGTTTTAGTGGACTGATATATCGTCACGTCGTCCTTACACTGAGTTTTAAACTGGTAAGTTTTTTACATTTATAAAGATATCGACAAGCGGTATACGGCGTTATCAACTACCGTCCCTACCGCGTTGAACAAAAAAATTGAGTGAACTTTGGTCCACTGACGACAACGGTTAGTTGGCTAATGTCTACCTACCTTATGCTAATGCGTTGGAGTTTGTGCCACGTGACTTTGCTACGAGGGGAATGTGAGCCTCCTAAATTGTCCCCCCAATCGGACATAGGGCGCCGGGCAGACTCACGATAGGCTTTGTTTCAAATTTTTAGTTTATTTCTATTGTTGTCAGCGACAGCTCTTCCTAAGCTATTAGCTTGTCTACATCAGTTTTCAAGTCAAACAATTCAGCATATGCATGTCATATCATATCGATTATGTCCAGCACGAATACGCAAATTCAATAAAATACTAAAAGCAGTCACCTTTGCAGTTCACGTTTTCACTTTGAAAAATTGAGTTAGTTAATATGTTTTTATAATGCATGTCATTATGTCATTTTTTAAAATTTTTGGCTGGATATTTTTTGTTTCGTCAGTTTTTAAAAAAATTTTTAACCTGTTACTTGGTTATGTGTGTTTAGTTTTTTTGCATATTGTACTTTTATTTCTTTTGGCAGTTTTTTAAAAACCTTCGCTGTGTCGAGTATAACGTAACACTTCTAGATGACCGCAGTTTAATCAAAACGGAAATAGTTACGTCGATTAACAATCACAATGTCGTTTTTAGTATGTTACAGATCGTTTCCCATTCCAGTGTTGTCGGAATAGCCAACGTCGGGTTTACTTGATGTTTCATCTCCCTATATTGGACGTGCATTAGCACATCAACAGCCGAGATTGGATTAATCGCACAACAACAGTGTTTATTTCTCTGCACCTCTTTGACGCAGTTAGCAGCACTGTTATTAAATTTCGGAGAACTTACCGTCGACAATTTGACTTTTTATGATGCTATATCGGCGAAATCCAATGTAGAGAAGAGCGTGATTTGCATAAATAGGCAGTTGGTTGCTCTGCGTTTCGCCAGACTCCGTGATACGATGGCATCTAAATCGCTACATTAACCTCCTGCTAGTTTTCGCAATCTGCTGTCACGACAGAAAGGAATTACGTGTAACGAATTTTTTTATGTGGACAAGCGGAGAAGTTTGTGACAAAGCCACTATACAATATACTACAGTGACGTGCATGTGTAAGAAACTTAATTATGTTTTTGCGATTGTGTTTTCTCTACATGCTATCAATATTATTGTTTGATTAACGTACTAACGAATCTTCAAGTGACCACTATATCTTCGCCGATATACATAAGATTAGATAGGCCTACACACACCGTGCATGGCAATTATGGCACTCTACAAATTATAATAAATTCGTTTTATTGAAATTTAACGTCATACTTAAAGTGAAGAATTTCCTCAAAGTTAAATTCGTTCGTTGCAACTTCGTGTTTGTGTGTTTCGATCCACTGCAACTGTAGCCTATACTTTGAAATGTTCCACTTTCCCTGCATGCAGTGACAGAAAACCGTCATCCGGATTCCCGCCGACTGAGCAGACACGACGGTGAAATATTTTCGCGACCTGTGACGACGGTACTGCGGGGCATTGTAAACTGGATGAGAAAATATCGTTTTAATATCGGCCGACCCATCTGCCGCTGCGAGGCCATCTGCACATGGTAAATTGTCACGGGGTGTTGCTGGGTCAGGCTGAGGCTGCGATGTGTTGACCGGGTGTCCCGGTGTTGCTGCGCGGTGCCGCCGCGCCGATGTACTACAGGCTACGACCCGCAATGGCGCGAAGTTCGTCACCGTCGATCTGTGAGTTCGTCGTGTTCAAAGGCAACGCCAAGGGACGGATTGGTACTTTGCTCCGATCTCCGCACTGCGAAGATATGGCGCTGCACAGGCAAAAGTGCTGTGCTGTGGACACGATACGACAGCATACGGTAAATCGACTATCGACTTGTCTGACTTGAGTTGAGACGGGGCGCGTTTACCTGTGTCGGATGGCAGGTAACACTGTGTGATACCATATGGCAGGTGACGCTTCGTAACTTTAAAATGTGTTTCCCATTAAAAGCTAAATTAATTTAATTACTATACTTTTTAAACGTTTAAACCTTTAAACGGTACATATAAACCGTATCCCAGAAACGAAGCGGCACTTTTGTTTTCACGACAACTTTCACAAATGTGTAGATTCTTCTAAATGTTGAGTATAAGAACTGTGGGTAGGGGTCTACATTAGGCCTACATATGTAATAAAATGTGGCCAAAATACACGTTTCATCATCATCATCGTCATCATCACTTATAGTGCACCGTTTACAGAAAGACAGCGGTGTATTACAGTGTTTGCGTTTGCATTTGCAAAAAGACTCTTAAGTAAAATAGCAACGTTAAGCTAGCACTAAAAACTGTTTAAAATCGCTACAGCTCTGAGTTCATATGGACAAGCCACATACCGCCACCAATGTGTCAAGACACATGTGGCATTGAATTGCCACGGCCCTATTTACAGAGGTCTAGGTCCTATAAACACAACTGTACAGTTCTACAATTAGACGTGTCAAGACTTGTTGCCTTGTTAACAATAAATTTTATCACATGCCTATACCATTGCCCCACCCCTACAAACTTCTACAGTTTGACTCAGGTTAGTCAGTTTTTGTAACCGGTAAGTTATTGTGCTTGACTTTTCTGGAACTGTCTATAGGCCAACTAAAATTTTTCACCCCTGCACGAACGTACTTGATTTTTTCATACTTGCTTATTCCACCGCCGGTACTCAGTGTTCGAATTGCCGGGGGGGTTAGGAGGTTGAACCCTCAACTGTTTTCTCAACCCCCCTAACACACTGTCAAATTATGTTCTTGAGGGTCAGCTATATGTTATATACATAGGTATTATATTACAATTTTGGTGTGGTTCCAAACTTCCGACAGTCGAAAAGTTCAGCCTCCTAGCTAATTTTTCACAATTCAAACGCTGCCTGTACTTACTTGCATTTTTATACGCCCCGTGCGTTTATCGCATAATATGATTTTAGTTTTACAGCGTATTTAGTTTTCGCCTAACTGCAATCAACTTCACTACAACGAACCACATCGTCTTTCTGCGAGTCTCATCCTGAGCATTAACGCGCACTACAGTCGGCGAGGATGGGTCCATCTTAATCAGGCGCAGCCGATGTCGCAGATGAGGTGCCGAGATGAACGGCCTGTCGCTGCTTTTCACTGAATTATCGCAGAGTGGGGGCACAAGGTGAGCCCGCAGAGGTTACACATTGACCGTCACAAATAATCCGTTCTAGTCGCAAATGAACACACGTTGTCAGTCACAGTCGGTCGTCGTATGTCATTTTCCACTTCTCGCTTGATAATTCTTCCCACGCGACGGCAAACGGACGACATTTGCTCTCAAAAGCTCAAACTCACGTCATTTACAGGATCTAACCAAAAATCCGTCATCGCTTTATATGAGATATACGTAACCCCACAGTGATAAAACCTACGGTACGATTACGATAAAGTCGGTACCAAAATGCTAAACATTATGAATTGCATCAGTGGTACTTCAGTTTGATGCTCATTACAACGTTGCAGAATGAAACCCTTGGACACAGAAATAGGAGATCGGGAGATCGTAGGCCCTGTGTGTTTCCCCACAAGGCCTCCGTGAAAGTGTTTTATTATCCCAGAAGTAATACCGACATATAAAACTATTTAGGCCCTATACAAAACTTCACAACTTCACTGCAATAAGATTCCCGCGACACGACTATACAGTCATCACAGATATGGCAACAGGTTAAAGTAAATGACACAACTATAAAAAGTAAACTGTGTTGAGACAGCACAAACCAACTCCAGCGAGAGTTGTGCTGCCACTGGCAAGTCCAACGGAAGCTGTTGGACAAGTACGATCCGGGCAAGGATTCACGAACCCCGTACCCGGATTTTAACCACCGGATAGCCGCAGAAACCTGAGTGGTTGGTTTATGAAAACTTATAGAAGCGTCAAGTATGAGAATACAGTAACTGACGATGATGATGACGGACGGATGAGAAGCGAAAATGCAGGCTCGGCAAACTGCTGCAAATTCTTTGTAACTTACACTCGTCCAAAACTGAGTTCTTCTGATTCGACACGGTTTGAGACGATTGCGCTCGTCATCTGTGTCTCTATCTATGTGTCGCTGCATCTATCCGTGCTTGCACCCCAAGACGATGACGTCAGATGGAAGCAAGCAGCAGAAGCTATCATATCAGCGACTAATTTGCTTGACAGTTGTCGCAGCAGTCGTATACTGCGGTCGTCCGGCTCCGTTCATCACCCGCCTGCTCTGTCCCAGTGTCCGGTAGCGGCGCTGACATTCAGTAATTATCGGTCGGCTGCGTTGCTGACAGCTCGTTGACACGTCGCCATGATTGGCTGCAGTGCGATGTGTGTGGTCTGTCTCGTCCCGCGGGTACCGTAGATTCGCTCGCATCTGTCGCCCTGACTATACCGTCACTTCATTATCTGGCTCCCCGCTCGCCCTGATCAGCCGCGGCATAAATATTTTCACCGACCGACCGACCGGACGCGCGAGCCGCTGTCGTCGATGTTTTATTAATAGAACAATTTTGTCGGCGTTTTGGGTCGACGACAGAGAAGCGCATCATAGGCAGAGGTGCGTCGCAGCGCGTCGTCGTCGGGGTCATAATTATTGCAGCGGAAACATCACTGTGATCGGCAAGCATAGTAGTAAGCAGCGGCAGAAGTAATCACTCTTGTACGAGAACGACTGTCACGCAGCTCGTCTCGACGTTAAGTCGGTTATTAGCTGACTGTAAACGACTCTCTGCAGCCGTAACAATAACAGTAACGGTAAACGATTAATTTATTATGTGCCTCACCGAGCTGGCTGTTAACGCAGTTGGGTTGTATGCTAGCTTAATTGGGTTTAACCCTCGTGAGGAACCTCCTCGCCGTTCGATTTGGTGTACAGCAAACGTATAAACTCCCGCGCAACAGACATCGTTCACGGTCTATGCGTATAAATCTTCGTTTTCAAAATCAGCGATTTTTCTACATGCGTGTTCATAAAATTTGACAAATTTCTTTCCGTCGTTTACAGCTAGGACCAACAAAACGTTACGACTAGTGATGAAGCGAAAGTTAACTAAAAAGTACTAACTATTAGCTAAAAGTAACTATTTTTAAAAATTAGACCACCGGTTTAATTAACGGAAAAAGTTTACTTAAAAGCATACAGTTTAACTGAAAAAAATTAGTTACTACAGTGTGTATTTTGATATCGATATTCAACAATTAATAATTCCGCTAAGAAATAATATTTTTCAACGAAATTTAGCGATCACTTCAGCAATTTATTGGGGATTAAGTGTGCAAAGTTTTGTCCAGATTCGTTTAGATTTGACATTTCTATTGTAGGCTACGATGTCTAGGGGGTTACTTTTCTCCGGACACAACGTAACTGAAAAGTTTAACTAAAAGTTCTTTTTAGTTGATTTCTTAGCATTAACATCGTTTACAGCATGTGCGGCATTTTAAAGGAAATACTAATAATAATATTTTATAATTCCAGTATGTCGTGAGCACGATTAGCTAAAGCAGCTGGGATGCAGGAGTGAGTAATTGCGTGTGTTTGTAAGTTGGCGTGCATTTGGGTGTTCTGACGCCTGCAGTCTGAGATAGGCCTACTGCAGATACAGTCATACGGACTCGAGAAGTGCTAATGAAGCGGAGACGATCACGATCGCTGCAGCTTGACTGGCGGCGATCCCGAAGCTGGCGTAATGTACCGATCGTCTCGTTTCGTTCGTTCTTTCGCTGGCCATTTGCGCTAAATTTGTGTAACGACAAGCGATAGTGGAACGATACACGGACGGACGGACGGACGGTGCTGACGTCGTCCAATGAAGCGTGGCCGACAGATACGGACAATACAGACGTCCCGTCCGTCGGCACCGGCTGCGTAATGGTCCCGGCCGGCCGGCATCTCGAAGGAGGAACGCGCTGCAGGGTGGTTGGGTTGGTCGCTGAGGAATTTTACGTGCGCGGTCGGCGAACGCGTCTTTCGCGCCCGCTGCGGCGCCGTATCGCTCAACGTACGCACGATTAGACAGCGCTCCGAGCTGCCTCTACGACCGACTGAGAGACGGGGCCTCACGAGGGCCGAGCGAGAGCCTGGCGGCGATGGAGCGCGGTGCAGGCCGGGCGTGTGTCGGACGGCACGCTAGACCGCGCTCGACCGAAGAGCGCCCGGCGCCGAAATGAGACTCACTCGTCGAGCGATGTTTGCGTCGGGCGTCGACAGCGACGGAAACAAATCGGACGAGACGCCGCAAGACGCACAGCCCCGCGCGACTCGGCCTAGATACTGCCGCTGCCGCTACTGCTGCTGCTAGACGTGACGTCACGGACCGTCTTCCCGGCCAGCGCTCGACGGCTTCCGATTCACGCGTCACTTGATGACGTCCGTATTGAAACACGCAGCGTCGCGTGAACGCCGATATTCATAACGACGGACGAACGGACAGACGGACTGACGGACCGACGTGTGCCAGCACGGCGTGTCCAGGTCTGGCATGTCTCGCGTCTCAACTCACGCAACAAACGCAACAGACGCAGCGCAAGCATCAGTACCACTTCTATTCCGGTGTCTTGGCCGTCTCGACCTTGCTGAAATTCACTGGCAGCAGTTGTGTGTAGTTTTTATTATTATATGCGCGTATGTTTCCGGGACAGAGTTTTTGGTTTCTATCAAATGTAAGGTTACTTGCGAACTACTAAAGTTGTTATTCACCACGCCCCAATTAACCACACTACTTATTCCCCATTTCACTGAGCGTAGGAGGTTGAGTCTGGGCATATGCAGACAGAAGGTTAGCAACTTGTTTAATGTCGCTCGCAAATGACGGGCGATGAGATTCGAAGTTCGAACCACAACCTGAAAGTAAGTACGATCGACAGGCTATCCACGTGTCAGATGGAACTGGAAGTAGTAGCATTCAGCGTGGTGGTCGACGACTTCACCCCGTGCAGCTGGTCACCCATCCATCTGTCCGTCTGTCTGTCGATCTTTCCTCTTTCGCCCTCTGCCTGTCTCTGCAGCCGGCCGATATGACACGTTGGTTGGTCGGGCAGGTCATTGGGATGCGGCACGGCATCCACTGACCACATCAGCTCTCCATTAGACCGACAGCTTCAGCTTCAGCAGCTGCTGCTGCTAGTCCAATGCGCCCTCATCACACATCACCCGGCCTGCCGAGCACGGTACGGTCGGCCGTGTCGCCGTATATTTAACGCCTGTCATAGCGCGTTCGTCAAATCTTGCGTGGCGACGTCGCTCGCTGGCTCGCACATCGAAATACATTTTTCTGCCAGTCATCGTCAGTCGATAGTCGACACGACGTCATCTGCGCAACGATGAAACTGCTTGCAGGCTGCAGTCGCTCAGATTCTTCGACGCGCTTATTTTGCAATTCTAGATAGTGATGTCGCCAAAAAGAGACTAATGTGGTCATGGCTCCTTATTTCAGTTGTGGCCTTATTTGAACCTGTGTTCGAATTTTGCATGAAAGTAAAATAGTAGTTGTATATTGCAGAATGTACCGAACTCGTTCGCCGCGGACGGGTTCTTCTGCATGCGGGTATACTGGGAGCACAATATATGGAGATAAAATGGACGGAATATTTTAATTTTATGTATAAAGGGCTCAGCAACAGAACAATAAAAGCACAGGCTATAAAACTAATAATAAAAATGTTGTCTTGAATGAATAGCAAGTCTAAAATAGCAAGTGTCCCAGAGAAATAATGTAGTCTATACATTTATTTGGCTTCGGGTTGCTTGACATTTCAGAGAGGACTTGATTGTTCTATCTGGCAACAAAACTTAGGCTTACAATGTAGAAAAACGACCAGAGAGAACTTTGCAGAACAGAAGGACTGGGACAGATGGCCAAACGTCTCGATGTATATAATGAGCGATATCCTGTATGACTATGGGTTAATATTGCTTTGTAATAACATACTCGCCGCAGCATTGCAACATATTTACATGAGCCTCGGACTGTTTGCTCCATCACAGTCTGCTCGACCGACAGACCCACTGTGACCGACAGGACTGCGATTTCCTTACGACCGATCGACGACGACTCACGACTCGCTCAAGCGAGAATCTAATAAGCCTTGCCGCGCGGCTGCAGATGCAGGAAGGCTGACGTCATTGATGACGGATATTGATACAACGATGACGACGACGACGACGACGACGACGATGCCACATTGAGGCTTAACGTCAACATTTACTGCAGCTTGTTCCGTTCATCTGACCGCCCGCCCGCCTCCCTCGCCAGCTGAAATAGGCCTTTCCAACCATGTGGAAGAGAGTCTTACAATTTGTATTATTTGTTAGATTTTACGGCCCGCCGACTGCAGCAGTTCTGTGTCTCTTTTGAGGCAGGAAAAACAAACAGAGACAAAAAAGCATCTTTCTACATTTTCACAGTGCATGCGTAAAAAGGTGTTTGAAACATTCGCAAAAAGCTGCAGCAAAACTGTTTAGCATCTTCAACGAAAAGTATTATTTCAAACTCCGTCCTGTCATCAGTATATGTATATGTATGTGTGCTTAAGCGAAAATGTTTTGCACCATTTCGTATAATACATCACCGCGGCAAATTTGAGGGCAGAGTGTAGGTTAAAGAAAAGTCTTGCGGTAAAAGGCCGGCACAACACAAGATCAATGAACAGAATATGTCAGGATTACAAAATTTATCATAACATTCTTCCATCAAGATGTAGAACACCTACGGGATAAGATTAGCATAAAATGTCGCGAGACGCGCCTATAATGTAGGCTACTCCCTCGATGCCGGCCTATAGCATCATTGGTGATGCACGCGTGACAGAGTTTCGTTTCGTTTCGGCGTTATCTGGCTGTTTAATGCGGCGTGCTTCGAGCACTGATTGCAAAGTTGGCGCTGGCCAGCGAGCAAGGCCACCTGGCGCGTCGTCTCGGGTCGCGACCGTCGAGAATTCGCTTGAAATCGCTCGACTGGAAACATTCGTCCTCCTGCTAGTTGCTACGACCACTGCGGAGTTTTACACACGCCGCAGTGATGTTGCGACTTGCGACGTCTCCAGACCAGCTGCACTGCTGTTGGACCCTACATACTCAACCACTCTAAGTAAGTAAGTAAGTAAGTCAGTGCATTTTATAGCGCACAATAATGTCGGCGAGAAACTCGCCGAATCTGAGGCGCTGGTGTGGGGCCGGTAGGGCGGGGCATAGAGAATCTGAAGGTTGAAAAAGGAAAGCTTTGAGTTGGCGACGGAAAGAAACTATTGAACAACTGTTGCGAATGTGATACGCGGCATTTTATTAGCCTATGCCTATGTCTGTTCGTTCGTGAACAAGATTACATTATAAGATACAGGAAGATTTGGCTGAAATTTCCAGGGAAGGTTAAACTTAGAGGTGATTAGATTAGGTGATTAGTGGTACTGTGGGCTGGCGAACACAACGGAAAAATCGTCACACGTCAAGAAAAAGCGTCAGCGAGGTTTGTGCTCTCCGAGTGAATATCTAATCTTTTTCAATCTTTTCAGATAAAACAGCAAAGATAAAACAGTCACCACAAGCCTTCTGTTCAATATCAAGACACGCAGAGCTCGTCAATAAACACAGAGAAGAGAAACCACAATAAGTGTTTAAATCCAGGTTGAAGACACACATTTTCCGTCAGACATTTAACCTCAGCGACTAGTTCTGTCCGCCAGCGCCACTGAAGTCTTTTTAGCACATACTGGCGCTTTACAAGTCAGATTATTATTATTATTATAAGCGAAAGCGCATGCTGAGCGGAGTTTGCAGAGTTATGTGTGATCCCATATGACAGGTGACGCTCTGTAGCTCTGCGGTGCTTTCACATAAAGAGCTGTACACAACCTTCAACTGTAGGCTAATAATATTCGCTCCATTAGACAGTTTTTTCGTTAAGACGTATAGGCTACCGTTTAGCCACATAGGCCAACATACGTATACAGATCTGTTTCTATCTGTAGGCTAACCGTTTTCACGCTGAATTAGGCTAGTGGATAGTAGCAAAAATCGTGCATTTAAAAAAATACCCAAGTTTGACGCCTCCGTACGGAGTAGACCTACTCCTGAACTAAGGCGATGGAAACTTCTACTGTTGAAATCTAGGCTTACGTTAAATACTGAAAATTTCATACAAAGGGTGTCTCCAGCCATTTTGGAGCAATTCACTCTTGAATTATGCGCCGCAGCCAAAAATTGCAAAATTTACAAAATCCTATCCCATAGCCTACTTTGGCGTTCAAGGTCGTTCAAGGTCATCGATGTTGGTATACAGGGTGGCCCAAAAAACGGGGACACTCTGTTATATAGCTTCTAACTTCAGAAATACTGCTTAGATCTACACGATTTTTTGCAGAAATCAAGGTCGTTTCATTCTCAACACGAAAACATAAGTTATTGAAATTAATTATGTGCAACTCAGCGGCGCGAAATTTGTGATCCTAGCTTGCACCGTTCTGGTACAATCGCAAAGCGTAACGAACACACACGCACGTACACGCAGTAGCGGTTCTAGCACGCAATATCTGGGGGGCACGGCCCCATGGCGAGCGCGGTAGCGCAAGCCTATAACGTGGGTCTGGGGGCAGAGCCCCCAGCGGGGTCCAGGGGCAGAGCCCCTGGTCAGGCGGTCAGGGGGCGAACCGGCGAAGCCCCCCTGAAGCTGAAGCACTTTTGGTTTTCAGACTTTCAATGGAAGTCGCAAATTTGCCCACTTTTCTAAAATTTGGAAACGCAAATAAATGAGATATTTGTGTTATCTTTGCCAAAAAAATTATGGGTGGCCACGAAACTGGGGGGGGGGGCTGGAACAAAACTGCCTCCCCGGCCCCGGCTTAAAACCGCCACTGCGTACACGCACACAGACGCACACCAGACAGACAGACGTCTCTACGATAGCTAAGACGCGACGATGCTATTCGGCGTACAACGGTACAAGTAGGCCTACAACGTACTTCATCAATTGCGTGGCGGCCTCTGGCGAATGCATAAGTAAAAAAATATTCCCAATTTATCGTTGACTTCATAGTTTGCCATAAAAAGTCTGCTTGATCTTGTAATGTCTCCGCAGACTGGTGCTAAAACGGGTACTCGTAAATTGTAGCTTGTTAAGCTCATGGTTAAGCCTATTGTGATTTGCGAACCAAAGCAACAGACATTACTTATTTAGTTATGCTGTATTTATGGTCATTTGATGTTGAACGACTCTTTGGTAGGTGGGCGTTACCATAGATAAGAGAATTTATGATTATTTTGATAATTTTGATGCTTTGTATAACATGAATTCGCTAAATTTTAACATCGATAATGGATACCTGGAGGGTTTAGTTCGTGGTTTCAAAGCTGGAATACTCAAACACTCGGATTACGCGAATCTTGTTCAATGCGAGACGCTGGAAGGCAAGTACATCATGATCATCAGCATTCCCCAGTCATGTAAACTAGGCTTATCATTAGGTGAAGTCGCTATAGGGCAAGCGATTTCACCTATAGCTACCCATTTCTGCGTAGCGTGATCTGTCGTCTGGCTGTCGTCACTCGTCTGTCATGTACAAATGTACTTGTGGATTCAAACGGCACATCAGTGATCTCACGTATGTTATTCCAGAGCGAAGGCAGTACTTTCTGTAAGACTTTTTACAAAACTATTTTTTTTCCATTTTTTGATATTTTATGTGTGTGAATGCATTCTCAGTGCTTCGGCGCAAATAATATTAAGTGCTGATTTTTTCACAGCATGTCTTACTGGTTCTAATCGCTTAACTGTGATTGGCGGATCGTTGAGTAATGGAGGCAGCTGTGTATTGCATTATTGTAGATTTGAAGCTTCATCTTCAGAGCACCGACTATGGCAACTTCCTTGCGAATGAAGCAAGTCCGCTCGCCGTGACAACGATCGATGACAAGCTGAAAGAGAAGCTTGTCATTGAGTTTCAGCACATGAGAAACCATGCCCTGCCACCTCTCTCAACGTTTCTTGACTACATCACGTAAGACTTGCACCGTACAGTATGACGTAGCATTTTTGCAACATGTGACAAAGAGTGTTACGCAATTGTAAAAAGTGAAATCGAAAGAAATAAAGAACACTTTTGTTTAACTAAAAATGCATTGTAGTAGCTGACTTTATAGTTATTAGTTTAACATAATTACAGTATATGTTAACTATACTCCCCTTAAGTTTATTAGCAGTTGAGCCGGTAAAAGTCTATATTACAACCGCACCCCCAGATTGCTTCAGAAGTGACTGAAATAGGTAGAATTATTGTTGTTATGCAGGTTTCAGACTAATTTAATTGTGGGAAACTGTAAATAATTGACTATTG
>Ga0209367_1010343_pt1 | contig 12520 bp, 8 predicted proteins | sample WorMetLIZISLAND2_FD_187412 | JGI IMG/M metagenome (GOLD analysis project Ga0209367, IMG submission 187412) | Marine gutless worms symbiont microbial communities from Max Planck institute for Marine Microbiology, Germany - Olavius geniculatus... ... | reverse complement strand
GTTATTATGTGTATGTGCAATTTTGCCTGCAAAGGCCATCCCCGAAATGACCTATACTGTGTCGGGCAGGACGTTAAACCCCACTCACTCACTCACTATATGGTTATAGCAATTTGATATATTTGGTTATAGTGCTATGTTTCTACCTTCCACTATTAGTATGCACAACATGGGTAATGGCTATGTGGGAAACGGTGTCGCAAAGTGCGAGGGAGAATTTCACATGCTGCTGGAAAATGATCACCTTGGGTTGAATGCAGCCAGTGATGGGCATTTTGTATTTGCCACCAACTAGAGTTTAGTTTATATGACCAGTAGGCTAATAACAGGTTATAGATGCAGTGAAATTAATGCCAGTTAGCCTTTTATGACTCTGTCACTTTCATTAGTATGGGATGTTTTGAGTAATGGTTGATATTTCTAGCAAAATAGTTACTCCGTTTAGTTATTATCATTATGGAGTGTTGTCAGTGTTAGCAACGGTTTTTTTAACTGCAGATTGTTTGATACGGAATGTTGTAATTTTGTACATTGTCAGTTTGTGTTATCTATGTATTTCTATGCGCAGTGATTTCACTGTTTTCTTTCTGTTTGTTTAGCTGAAAAACCTCGTCATCTGCAATTTGATTGGTAGCAAAATGTGTTAGAGATATGAAACATTGTTAAGTTAAAAAAGTAGCCTAATGTAAAATTGTCTTTACTTGTACTATGTGGCTATCATTTGTGTGCAGAAATATATACACATTGTGTTTTTCAGATATTGTATTATTAACTGAAGGGCATCTTGCGGTTCCCAAGTGAACTCAGCTTGGCCATCCCACTGTGGTTAGGTGCAGTGAAAGCTGGGACATACACAAGCACACTGGCCCTGTATCCGTGTCATGGCAGTGTAAGCTGTTGACCTCCTAATACACCCCCAAGCAGCATCACACTTATTGCACAGTTCATTGATGGTCAGTAAGTGTAAGCCATTCATTTTGTGACTGCACCCACAAAGTTGTTAAAAAATGAGCCATTATACCACTCCAGACAGAATGGTATAGAATATTCGGATAGGAAATTAACGTTCTTGAGTGGGGAAAGACTTGGGGAAATTCTTAGGAAAGTTTCGAGAATGTAGCTGAATGGAATAAGTTTAAGAGCACAAAGTGTCAAGTTAACTGAATGGCCTTCCTATTACCAAGCACCAGCAACAGGACAAGGCAGTGAAGCATTGATAATGTTATCCTACTAATCATGGTTTCTTCATTGGTGCACTAACTCTACTTGCAACAGTTGCACCTGGGTTTTTCTAACTTGGTTTTCAGGAATTGCTTGACGATTTCCTTCAAACTTAACTTTACAGCACTACTGGTATGCTGTTCTGGTGTTGACAGGCTACATTACTTACTGGCCAACATTACAAAGTAAATGTCAGAACACAACAGTGATATGTTGCAGTAACTTGACTACCAGTGACATTAACAACACTACCATTGCACTGTATGCATTGCATATATCCTAAGAGTTAGTCTACAGAGCGAACACATTATAGTTGGCAATTACCGATGGCAAGGCAGAATAAGAACTGTCAGATAATTAACAGCAGTTCAACATTATTCTTGCAGTACACTGTGTTATATATAGCCTTGGTGTCTTTCACTATCTGAGTGTACCACTAACAGTGGCCCCTATCCCCCCAAACCCGGAATCAAAAGTGCAACTCCCCCCCCACTTCTGGGCTCAGGTTCCCCCACTTTCGAATTCAAGTTCCCCACCCCCTCTGTAGGGGGGGAGTTTTGGTAAGGTTGCAAAGTGAAAAATAGGGGTGGGGCTGTCCGAAATTCTCCGGCCTGTCCCCGGGGCCGTTTCGTGGGGGACTATTTGGCCAAACTTGCTGAACATGTCTAAATCCACCTCTGTAGTCAGTCAAAACATTTATACAGCACAACACTAACATGGATAAAGATATGGACGGAAAGCAGGAGGGACTGGATTGGCACGAAAACTGAACGCTACTGCACCTTTGACTGCTTTTCTTTTCATCCATGCCCTCTTTTAGTGTTACCTTTTCTCATCAATTTGATCAATACAATTAGTGGCATTGGGGGGGGGGTTAAAAAAGCAAATGGAACAGCTGTATGGATGCTTAAAATTTCAATTTTGCCCCTAAGTATCCCCAAAATTGGGGTTTTCAGCCTCAAATTTGGTATTTTTGGACAAAGATTCTGACAATTTTCCAACAGCCAAAATTTGGAATTCCCCCATCACCCATCGCCACGACGCCACTCGATCACTCAATCAAACACATTTATGCACCGTGTTCAGAAAAAACATCCCGAACATTATCGATTGTCACTTGAAGTAGGGATATCCAATTTTAATAATTTTTGGTACGATTATTTCTGGCACAACTGGCCATCAAATGACCGTTCAATTTTCCACCTCACCCAGTGTCTGCTTCGGCACTACCTGGGAAAACAGAGCCAACGAAATATGAGGTCAAAAAACATTATCAATTATTGTGACCTGAAAAAGGATTGACATATTTTAATAATTTTTGGTACAAACATTTTTGACACTACTTGCGATCAAACAACCGTTCTAGTTCCCACCTCACCAAATGTCTGCTTCTGCACTACCTCGGAAAACCCTAACAGGCGAAATAGGACAAAATGCAATATTTCATTGGTTTTCTTTCCCCAGATAGAGCAGAAACAAACAATGGGTGCGGTGGAAAGTTGGAGTCATCTGATCGCGAATTATGTTAGAAATATTGGTGTCAAAAATTACTAAAATCTGATAATCCTTCAAGTTAGATCGAAAATATCCGGAGTATAGTGCTGTATGTATTGATCAAATCAGAATCGCATGGTGTTTACTGCATGACGCTTTGTCCAAGACTGAATATTTTTTCACTGCTAATGTTCTATAACCTCATTTGCTTCTTTCACTCTTTCTGCTGTCCAATGGTCACTACAACTCTTAATAACACCTTAGCTGTGTTTTTGATGGCTTAACAGTTTTGGTTAGTTCATAGATACGTATATTATAAATGCACAAATTTTGCGACCACGGTCTGAGTGTGGTAGCTGTTAGCAGAGACGTTCTAATTTCTGCTGATGGTTGTGGCACAGCAGATGAAAACTTCTTGGAAGAGTTTTGTTTTGTTGTATTGATACTGAAATTAGAACGTTATTAACGTTATCACAACGAAATTAGCGTACTCATGATATACATATCTATGGGCCTGCATAACGCGTTAGACCTGGATAGGCCATCAAAACACATCGCTTGTCTAATTTTGAAATGGTAGGCCAGCTGACACAACTGCAATAAGCTAAGCTGATGGCTGTGTACAACTGTACATTAAGGCAATGTCAACACAAATGCTAAACACCAAACTGGTTAACAATTAATGCAATATCACAAGTTGAGCACCGATTCTAGCAGATGCCAACTGCAGCTACATGTTGCAACAACTTAACAACCACATGTACCCTGTGTCTCAAAAAAACTTCCCGACATTTTCGACTGTAACTTGAAAACCAATTAACAGATTTTGATAATTTTTTGTACGAATATTCCCGACACAACTTGCCATCAAATGACGATTTATTTTCCCGCCTCACCCAACGTTTGTTTCTGCACTACCTGGGGAAATCACAACCAGCAAAATATCACTTTTTTATCCGATGCGATATGATTGCTTAATTAACATAATGCGCAAAAACAGATTTTGTTCACATTTCTGACACTTTGGCCTACATATCATTCAGTTGTCCATTTTTCAATTGCCTGCAGTAAAATTGCTTGAAGTGCTGGCCCACTTTGCGAACACAGGCAAGGAGACACTTTCTCCATTCATTGACAGCAGTATCGATAAAGTTCTGCTCCAGACCAATCCAGGCTATACCAGTCGCTTCTTGACTTCACAAACATTCCTAAACTTCATCTGGTAGACACACTGCTGCATGACAGTCAAACCTTGTAATAGACTGGCTGTCACGGTCCACAGATTAGGATAGATGGAATTTATCGACGTTTTTTTATTCATTTTAACACGTATTAAGCTTGCTCTGCTTCTCCCAGGTAATGCAAAAGCAGACGTTGGGTGAGGTGGAAAATAAAACACATTTAATAGCCAGTGGTGTCAAACATTTTTCTGCCAAAAATTATTAAAATCTGCTAATCTTTCTTCAAGTTACGATCGATAATGTCGGGGATGTTATTTTCAGGTTTTCTGTTTATTTCGACACATATTTCACTTGATCTGATTTCCCTAGGCAGTGCGGAAGCATACATTGCATGGGTGGGAAACTGAACGGTCATTTGATGGCAAGTTGTGTCAGGAATATTTGTACAAAAAACTATCAAAATCTGATAATTGGTTTTAAAGTTACAGTCAAAAATGTCAGGGATGTTTTTTTTTGAGACACAGTGAACACTGTATATGTTACATTGCAGCAATTATAAACACAAAATGCTTCAGTTGAAAAACATGGCCAGTCTGAGCCCAGAAAATAAGGTACAATATTTAGTTGAAAACAATGAAAATGGAGACAATCAAGGTAATTATGGGAAAAATACACAACAAAGAGGTGTTGTTTTGATCCATGAACAGTATATCTAGTATATACAGTAGTAATAAGTGTATAAAAGTTCAGATCTTTTTGCTCCCATGCTTTGGTGACCTAAAAAAACAGCATGATTTGAAATGCATAACAGCTAATTAAGGAAATCCAAATAAGCTCGTCACCAATGGTTCATCTATCATGCTAATAAAATAGGTTTACGACAATGGATATAATGTATCTGCTGCAGTCAGATTTATTACAAAACTTTCTACAAATATTTTAAAGCTTTTTCTAAATCAACTTACCAGATAGTTATGCACAAGTTTTCCCTAACCTTTTCGTACGAGTAAGTTATTTGTAAATTTTTTGTAATCACATATTTCTCTATTTTTCTGCGTATATTTTTTTCAGAGTTTTTTTGTAAGTGAGGCTTTCAAACCGAGTTGGTGGCGTGGCTTAGCGGTATCGCGTTTGATTCAATCAGCAAAGTTACTCTACGCTGAGCTGGGTTAGTACTTGGACGGGCGACTGCCTGATATGGGTCCGCTATTTCGAAAGTCCACTATTCCCACTAACCCTAACTGCCCATAACCCTAACTCTAACGCTAACCCTAAACCTAAATCAAACCCTAGCACTGTAGCACATATCTGCACAATGGACTTTCGGAATAGTGGATCTTCGGAATAGCGGGCCCATACAGACTGCCTGCGGGCAGGTAAACCATCTTGGTATTTAACCAGCCACCTAGGTCAATTCAGCCTTCCATCCCTCCGGGGTAAGCAAATTGAGTCCCGGCCTATCTGGCTGGGGTTAAGGCAGGGCACTTTCACCTGTGTGATCCCATATGGCGGGTGACGCTCCATAGCTCTGGAACGGGTTTCTGTTAAGAGCTATAACACCACCTTTTTAACCTTTGCAAATTAGTTTCCTACTGTATCTTAGTTATGAACCAAAGGCGGACTGACCGAGCAATGATCACCATCATCGCAATACAAGCACAATAGATTAATGAATCAACACAGATAATACTAGTAAAATAGTCAGCAGATAAAGCAGAGCAGGATGTTGTGGATTTTGACCGATGTCACCTCTGAAACATTCTTGGCATTACCAGCAGAGAATCAGCAACTGAAACGAACCAACATAACAATCCTTCAATATTTCCACGCTCAAACTAACGCATTTCTGCCTTACAGCATCTCTTAATTCTTGCTTGTATCAGGAGCACAAACCTGGAATACTACTCGGGGAATTCTCTGAACCTGGAAAACACAGGGAATTATTAGGAATTTTGTGAAACCTCAGGGAAAAATTGTAACAAACAAAATAGTGTCACGAGATGCAAAAATGCTCTAAAATATGTCTCAGACCACACTTAGGAACCTAGGCCCAGTTTTTAAAACAGGGGTAAACCAGGGGTAACTCTCGATCAAGGTTTACCCCTGGGTTAAGCAAAAATTGTGTTTTTGCAACCGCTATTCCTGGTTTAAACCAAGGGTAACTCGCCGAAAGTTAACCCCACATCATCCGAGGGTTACCATAGGAGTAAACAAGGCGCAAGCTCGAGACAGGCAAAATGGCTCACTTCGACTACTTCGATGACGATTCATTAATCTATTCGCCGCTGTCTAGTAATATCAATAGCAAATTTCAAGTTGTAACGGGTGTTCTGATTAAGTTTCTAATGAAACATAAATATCTTGCGCAACATCATTATTTTAAAATGACGTCTAATAATATGCTTTTACACTTATTTCGTTTAACATCACTTTTGTACAACATCATAACTGAGATTGCTACGATATCTGCAGAAACATTTTACAGTCAGCGAATTGTTGCTTGCAGTGTTTGAAATAGCATTTTATATTGGAGTCATTCGCTAGGTGGCAGCGCTAGAAACAAACGATAAATCAGTGACGATAAATCAACTCGGCATTTCGCCAAGTCACGCGGTCGTTATCAACCATTCAGATGTTGGTTTACAAAGACTGTCGAGTTACCCCGGGTTTAAACCTGGATTAACTAACCCCGGGTTACCCCTCATTGCAAAAATGCAAAAAGTTTACGAGAGATTTAACCCCGAGTTAACCCTCCGCTCTCGGGGCAGCAAATCCGAGGTTTACCCCTCGTTTTAAAAACCAGGCATTAGTGTTCCGCCAGATTACATTATTGCAATTACTTTTTCAGGGTTCCTACAGGTTTTCTGTAGTAAAATTCCCTGACTTTTCCAGTCATGGAATGACAATTTTCCTGACATTATCGAAACAATAATCCTATCGCACAAATGTCATAAATGGTATTAAGTAATGAAATGGTACTAATAGAGCAATATGCAAACAACAGAGGGACTGGTCGGGGGTCAGGGGGCAAAGCCCCCCTGAAGCTGAAACACGTGTAGCTTTTGGATGTTCAATGGAAGCTGCAAATTTGCCTGCTTTTTAATATTTGGAGATCCAAAATCAAGGTTAGGCTATCTTCAGTCTGCATGATCCAAGATCATTTTCCCTGACTTTTCCAGTCACGGGATGACAATTTCCCTGACATTATCAAAAGAATAACCTATCGCACAAATGTCATAAATGATATTAAGTAATGAAACGGTATTAATAGAGCAATATGCAAACGACAGAGGTGCATATGTAATGGTAATGGCAGTTCTAATAATCTTCCTTGTTATCCTCCAGACAGTCATCAATATGATAATGGTGTCTATTGGAGGGCAGGGGGGTATGAAATGAAGAGAAAATAGAAGCTGAAAATAGGAGCATCTGAATGGTAAAGACAGTCGTAAATGTGCCACCTCACAGACGACCAAAAGAAGAGAAGCACAACGCAGTTGGTGAACGAAGGTTGATGACAAGCAACCTAGATTGATACACAATGTTTTTTACTCATGTACACAAGGCTTCACAAGCAAAGAAGCAATAAATCTATGACGTCAACAGTTAAATAAAACAGACTTGAGGCTGCGATCTATACTCTTTAATGAAGAGCTTTTAGCTAAATGTGTGGACAAAACAATAAGGGAGACTCACAGTCGTGATGAAGAAGACTGTCAAGAATCAACGCTACAAATGTCCACTCACTGTCATCATCGTCAGCACTAGCAGCAGCATGACTATGCTGATGATCAGTTGACTCAAAGTACCTGGATGCACAAACATTCCGATTAAAAGTTCTTTCATCGATTAAACTCCAACAATTAATCAAAATTAATCGGTTAATTTTTGTAGCCAATCAAAAGATTGGAAAACTGCAGAATTCAACTACTGGTTGCTGTTATCTTCAGTGAACTGAAGCAAAAGTGATGATGATGCAGCACACAGACTGTGTAGTCAAAACTGTGAAACTGCAGACTGTTAAACTAACACTATAAAAGCACAAATCTTTATTACATGTCCTATGCGAAATAATCATTGTCTACTGTAGTTCACCATTGACAGGAAATGTGCAGATTAGTGACATAATTGATGTTTTTAGCCCAAAATATTAATCAAATTTTAATTGAATGAAACAATTTATCCATTAATTTTTTTAACCATTAATTGATTAATTAACTGTTAATTTCACTTTCTCACCACTAAGCAGCACTTTATCTCCTGTTTGTAAAATGTTGCTGCATAACCCACAACTTACATGTCATGCTAACAAAATAATAAGAACACTGGGCAGCTGTAAGTGCACTTCGTCCTTTTCCGTCCGCTGCAGAGATGAATAGGTGATAAAAAAGCAAAGGGAGAAAGATGACCTAAGTATCACAGAATAATATATTTCTGATTCAAAGTTAACGTTATGTCACTAAACGTGAGCTGACTCTAAAGAGATGGACACTGAACATAAACGAAATAAATATAAGCACTAAGCAAAACAGAAAATCATCATTTGTTACTGGCAATATCAAACATAACACGCAGACCATCCGAGATGAAAGCCACATCGTGGACAAACTGCTATCTGCCACGTAAAGCCTGGAAACCAACTGAACTCAGCATATGCCTACAAAGCACATCACTGCTTTTGTTTACTGTTCTAGTAGTGGATGCATTAACAAGGTTAATATGGTGAGCCAGGTTCGTACTGGGATGAGTGACCATTCACAGATATACCATCTTCGTATTCTAACGAGCCACCAGACCAACTCAGCCTGGCCATCCCTCCACGGGTAAGCATAATGAGCACTGGCAACTTACAGCCACTGCTAGGAAAGAAACAGCGAGTTCAGCATGGAAGTACGTCCTGTTACCACGACTGCTGGCATAGTAACCCAACTGGTTTAAATTGCTAGCTGATAACAGCACCAAACTCTGGCCAACTTGGACTGTATGCTTGGGTTTAACTGGTGCAGCCATAAGGTGAGGGGCATTGGAAGCACGTGCCCTTCTCCCCTCCTTAGCAGCCTACTCAGTTACTTAAAATAGTGCCAAAAAGCACCAAAACATTTCTTTTCCCCCTCCCCTCATAGGGAGAGTCACCCCTCCCATGCTCCACCCCTCAAGTGCTCCCTCTACATACAGATCCTGGCTATACCACTGCACTGGTTCCCAGAGCCACAAAAGGGCCTGAGCCCCCATGCAATAGACCTATTTCAATAACATCACTGATAAGTAAGCAACACAATGTAGGCCCACAATTGTAATTATACATAGAATCTCAGAGTGGTATAAAGCAAACAAGAAATATTATTAGATTGCGACCAATCTAATGTACTCCTCACATGCACCATTTTCTTTTGCATTCTTTTAAAAGCTCTTTCATTCCTTTTGGCTTGTATTAGAGACCCGGCATCTAATTGAGACCCGTTTGACATTATACTAATAGTGACTGGCGTCAAGGTTGTTGTTGGAAATTGTTTCCCCAAAGTTCATAAAATATTGCCCGATTTTAGGAACTGAGAGGAAAAAATTTCCAGTAATGGTCGATGATGCTAGTTGCCATTTGTCTTGTTATACCTCAATGCATGCATCTATCTGGCGCCGTTAGGGAGATATAGCACCTCGAAGATAATGGGGTCACGACCTTGACCTTTTGGGGTCACATGACGTCATCGGTCATGTGACCATTCGAATTTCAGGGGTCGACTTCCTATGTGTGGTCCATAGTGACCATGCGTTATGGAGATATGGCCATCTGAAGTTCTTCCAGGAAAGCTCTTCCAGGAACAGAGGTCAGTCGTCGGTCAGTTGTCGGTCAGTCCTCAATATTACACTGATTTCATACTCCTCTTCGCTACGTTAGCACGAGAAGTAAAAATCAATGTACCTGTTCCTGCTTATATACATCAGCAGAACTGCTTGTGATAACTTCAAACTGTTTACCTGTATCCGGCAAAACACAATAAAAACATCAAAAAATAAATACAGAAAATGCCACCTCACAGACAAACTCTGAAACAGGAACAGCATTACAACAAAACCTAAAATCAATAATTTCTTTCGAAGGAGCAATGCATGTAATTTCATTGGAATTATTTCACTGCTCAGTGTTTACTGCCAAATCATTTTGATCTGGTCCACAGATATTAGTTAAATGTACATTATAATTGTATACATAAATACCAAATACCAACTAGAAAGCAGTCAGAGCCCGCACACCTCTGCCAAGGCAATGTTGTTCGCTAGGTGGCAGCACCATCTTCAGTTTCGCAGTGGTTTCCCTTATGCCCCATTAAAAGCAATGGTAATGAACATTTCAAAGTAATCCAGAATCCAGGATTCCTTCCGGATCACCTCCAAAATAAATCACTGGTAGTTTGCGCCATTCCCAACATACCCTCAAAATTTCATAAAGATCCGTGAATAACTTTTTAAGTTATCTTGCTAACAGACAGACAAAAAAAACAAACAAAAAAACAAAGTCTGGCAAAAACGTTACCTCCTTGGCGGAGGTAATTAAACACACATACCCTGTGGATTTTCAAAAAGCTGAATTAAAACTTCCGGCAAGCCAAGAATTGTATCATTTCGTGCTTGCTTTGCTAGCAAACTTGGAATTTTCACAATATGCTCAGCTTTGGTTACTTGATGACCGCAGCTCCGACACAACAAAGAGTCTGTTGAAAAATAGTAAACAAGTTAAAATACCAACACCAACACAGTCAACAAACTGTGAAAATTTACATATGCACACACATGCATGGTTTGCATTCTCTATTGTCTACTGCATTCTATTTTCAGTGCACAAATTTTGGACAAAACGTGCAATCTCAACAGACATCGTTGGCCAGTACAAAATGTTTATGAAAATAGGCACATGCACATATGCATATTTTTACAGCTCGTCGACTAAGTAATGTACATTACACACTGTGTCCCCATCAAAAACGAAACATAAAACAAATAGTAGTAATTCAGTAAAGAGTTAACAGTTTTATCTGAAATTTTAAATATAATAACCATGAAATAAGCTAAAACATGGCATATCAGTTTTAAAAAATAACATGACAGTGTCAGTTTTATTAACATTTAAATTACATTACTCAAAATATAAAGTTTACAACACAGCAGTTTCGCATAGGCCTATAATCAGGGTTTGCCTTCCGTTTTACAGTCATTTCATGTTTTGTGGGTACCTGGTGCATTTTCTTGACTTAATATCAGTACTTCAACTGAATCAACATCGTCAGCAATTCGCTTATTACGCTTTTTACCACTTCTTGGTTTGTGATCCACAGTGTTGAGTTGATGCGTCTTCGGTGAGCAACTTCTTCAATGATGACAGAGACCAGCTTTTGTTCGAGAACTCGTTGATAAACTTTTTTGCTACAAAACTTTTTTCTTGGTGCAAAACTTTTATTAAAACTCTATCATCTTTGCTAAAAACCATTGTTTGTTACTGTTTACAGTTACACGTGACGTGCCAATGACGTCAGGCTATAGCAGGCACCTGTGTTTAGAGCTGTTTGTACCGATATATAAAAAACGAAACTTTTTAAAAATTTGATTTCTTCATTTGTAGTTTATACTTTTAAGACAAATTTTGCACACCTTTTTCAAATTAACTACAGATGTTGGACAATAATTTTCACTAGTGGTAGTTTTAGTTTAACGTGAGCAGTTATGGCCGATGTTCAATGTTCCACTTTTATTGTGACACAGTGCAGTGGCGGTATGAACACCCTTCTCTCACATTAATGACAGTGCCACAAAAAATTTTTATTGCAGAATATCTTTGAATTTTGTATTTATATTAAAAATATATGAGTCAAACTTTCCACTGAAACAATTATTATTAAAAAACAACTTTGACGATAATTCTATATTGTGTGATAAACAGCACTATTTAATTTTTAACCAAGCTGCTTTCACACAGTACACCAGTAGTTGGCCAATGAGTCATTTCCAGCAAGTTTAAGCAAACGATCAACCACAAAAAAATGATCATCATCATTATCAGTCACGCTTGACCAGCTGGGGTCGTAGTGCCCTCCAACTGCAGCGATCGACGGCAATATCCCATGCAACATCAACGGAGGTAACGGTGTTGAACTCCACTTGTCGGACCCAAGTGTGTCTCGATCGTCCTGGTCGTCGCTTCCAATGGGGTATGGGTAATTTGCGGAAATGTGGAATACGGAAAGTAATTTGCGGAACGAAATCTGCGGAATGAAGATGATTGGTTGACCGGCATGATCACGTGATCAGCCCGATTCCGCAAATTACTGCCTACCTTCCGAGCTTGACGTGGTGGTAATTTGCGGAATTTATGGTGCAGAATTGCTAGAGCTAACAATGGAAAACGACGAAAACGTTTTGGACTGCAATACTGATCTGCTTCAATGAGTAATGTTTATGAGGACACAAAAGGTGAATTTTCTGTGTCTTGAGCTTCGTGAAATCGACAAAAATGTCCTGAAATTGTCCTGATGCAATGCTGATGGTCAATGTATTTCTATTTAGGCTTATAGTAATGTTAACAGCAGTGTTAACTGCTGTTTCACGTAAAATAACTTGGCGTCGTCTATTAG
>Ga0209367_1010342_pt1 | contig 12520 bp, 4 predicted proteins | sample WorMetLIZISLAND2_FD_187412 | JGI IMG/M metagenome (GOLD analysis project Ga0209367, IMG submission 187412) | Marine gutless worms symbiont microbial communities from Max Planck institute for Marine Microbiology, Germany - Olavius geniculatus... ... | reverse complement strand
AACAATTTGCCCAAGGTTGTTAATTGAGAGTGCAGTGGTTAGGGATCGAACCCACGACCTCGTGGTCATTGGGTTCGACACGCTAACCACTAGACTACCAAGCCACACCAAGTGTCCAAGTGTTACGATCGTCATGTCGCCACAGGGGCATCCACTTCATTGATAGGTGGAGGCAAATGCCTCCTGGAAAAAAGGTGGGGAGGTAAAAAAATAGAAAGCTGGGGCGAGGGAGATATTTTTTTGGTGGCAAATTGCCTAAAAATGCATGGCACAATTCTGCGTACAACAGCTCTTTTTTTCTGCACTTGTAGCCCCTGACATTCAGAGCTGTATTTAAGGGGGAGGAGTTAACTGGTTCAGCCCTTGGAATTTTTCAAGTTAATGTGACACTTCTGCGAACAACAGTTCCATTTTTCTGCTCACTCGCTTGCAGATTATTTGTACTTCCATATTTAAAATTTGTTCCGCTGCCCTTTTTGCCTTTATTCTTTAAACTGCATGCACTAAACTTGGTCAGTTAATTCTGAAGAAAATAATTAATATTGTTGCCACTAGATGTCATACTTAAGGCTAAAATGCAGTTAATTTGATTTCAGCTGGGGCTTGGCCTCAGACCCTGCTGGGGAGCGCATGCACTCCCCAAGACCCCCAGCTGGACTTGAAGGTCCTGTACTTCTAAGACAAAAAAAGGAAGGAAGGAGGAATGGAGAGAAGAGGAAATGAAAAAAAACAGGGGAAAGCAAAGAGAGAAAGGTAGGGGAAAGGGGAAAAGGAGGGGAAAGAGAAAGGGAAGGGGAGGTCAAACACCCTGACCAAAAATTCTGGCTACAGCTTTACCTACATTTACGAGGGTCATCCCAAAATTTTCCGCCCTCAACATATTAAACAACAATATTTTGCACAATCTATACATCAGTGAAATGTACATTCTTTACTGACTCATATGAGTCTGCTGTGGATGTGACATCCTTGTAATTTATGATGTCATAGAGCATTAAATAGAAACAATTTTTAGTGTCATCGAAAAAGGCTTGAGTCATTCATTATCGTGGATAGCTTATTGTGGCTAACATGTGAGATGCAGACTGAAAAGTGATAAACTGATTACACTGCTAGCATTGGTTATTTTCATAATGTTTGTCTTATGTTGATGAAACACATTGGTACATAGCAGTAAGATTAAGTATGTTTGGAGAAATGTGTAGTACACTCATGGATTAGTAACTATACTGAGCTGATTTTTAATTCATATTACTTATTTATTATTTTTGATGTGTCCGTGCTGTGCTAAGATAGACACAGTCAGGTGCAATGAGTTACATGCAAGATATGCAGCCCATACGTATGCTACAAAAACAACTGTTCGTTCCATGCAAGAATCGGGCAAGAAAGTCAACAGAGGATACATTCTGCTCGTAAGTATCTGTTTAGTTTGTTTAAAATCACATTCTTTGCCCCACAGTGCACATAGCGTATAGCACGGTATTGCCATAAAACGTCCGTAACGAGCAGTGCTGTGGGTTAAAAAGGTAAGGGGCAGGGCAGGAAGTTGCACTTTTTCATCAGACAGATACAAATTTTTGACATAGGCGATCATAGTGTGTTTTGAGTTTTAATTTTGCCATTGAGTTCTCCAAGAATGTGTTTTTTTTGGCCTGAAATTTGGTATTTTTGGAAGAAAATTTGTTGACAAGAAGTTAATTTTCAGTCGCACTAAAATTTATGGAGGCCTTTTCAAGGTTCTTACAGGTCAGAGAAAACTGGAAAATGTCAGGGAATTTGTGTTGTCAGGGAAATGTCAGGAAAAATATTGTTTTTTGAAAAGTCAGGGAAAATGATCTTGGATCATGCAGACTGTAGATAACTGTGATTTTTTTGCATCTCCAAGTGTTAAAAAGCAGACAAATTTGTGGCTTCCATTGAACGTCCAAAAGCTAGATTGTTTCAGCTTCAGGGAAGCTTTGCCCCCTTGACCCCTTGGTGTGTAGGCTGGGAATGTGACATTTTAACACAATTTGAGCATGCTAAGTTTGATTATCCTGGTTCTAAAACCGAATTTTGAGTTTTTTACTCACTAATTAGGTGTTGCATAGATGTAGAAATGTTTTATGTTTTTTATTTTTAATGTTTTTTGTGCTTTTTAAATGTTGCGCTTTTGTTGTCATTAAAACATACACATATGAAATGATGCATTTATCATGGGCAAATTGCATTTAGCATCCATTTCTGGACAGAGCGAGTGTTTTGTAGCAGTATTACTGACTTTATTTGATTCGTACTGAGTATTGACAGTTCTTCTTACTTGAATGAATACTGTAGTTTAATGTTTTTTATGCATGTGTTGTTAATGTTTTTTTTATAAAAGTGAAAAAACATGTTTTATTATGATTTTTATTTGCAAATTAATGTTTTTAACATCTCTGAGATCCAACGAATGGTGATTATTTTGCAGGTGATACCGGTGGCCACGTTCTGCCTGGGTACATGGCAGGTGCGCCGGCGCAAGTGGAAGCTGGATCTTATTGAGAAGTTGAAGCAAAGAACCATGGCTGTTCCCGTGCTTTTTCCGTCTGAGTACGTAATTTTTATGCTGTTTTTGGTAACGTGATTAGACCTGAAAAATTCCAGCAGGACTGGGTGGCGAATAATTTATTACCTCCACCAAGGAGGTAATGTTTTTGCCAGACTTTGTTTGTCTGTTTGTTTGTGTGTTAGCAAGATAACCCAAAAAGTTATGGACAGATTTTTGTGAAATTTTGAGGGTATGTCGGGAATGGCACAAACTACCAGTGATTCAATTTTGGGGGTGATCCGGAAGGAATCATGGATTCTGGGTCACTTTGAAATTTTCGTTACCATTGCTTTCAATGCGGCATAAGGGAAACCGCTGCTAAACTGAAGATGGTGCTGCCACCTAGCGAACAACATTGCCTTGGCGGAGGTGTGCGGGCTCTGACTGCTTTCTAGTTATTATTTTTATTTTGTGACACTTGATTTTGTTAATTATTAAAAACGAAATAGTCAGTTGTGCGCTTAGTCGTTAATTCTCTCAGCTCTAGGTTGATGTATGTACATAGTGAGTATAGACATGTAGTTGTTGAATGCTGTGTCAGGGCCTAAAAATTCATGCGCTTCTAACTGCAGTCTGGCGAAAAGTAGGCATGGGGAAATAATCTTTTTTTCTAATTTATTACCTCATACAAACACACTGAAGTACTGAATAGTACATATGAAAACTGAAGTAAAAGTACCAGTACTGCAGCATGACAGACTATGGTATAACTTTGAAAGCAAGCATAAAACTATATTTATAGGGGTCCACTAGCATAGCCATAGGGGGGCCATGACTCTTAGGAGCTTACTCACTACCCTAAAATAGTGCCAAAAATGCACCAAAACATGACATTTTTACACAGCCCATTTCTCAGACCATTTTTTTCCTCAGACCCCACACTCAAGTGGTCCCCCTTACATCCGGATCCTGGTTACAATGAAAATTTTAGCAGCAGAGGCGTCTTAGGGATACACACTAACTGGAACTGCAGCAATTTGGAAATAATCTTTTTTCCAATTTATCATCTCATCTCATACCATACCATTTGACTGCTGTCGTTTGAACAGTTTGTCAGAGCTGGCAGACATGGAATACCGGAAGGTGATCGTACGCGGAAAGTTTGACCACTCGAGCGGTGAACTGTACTTGCAGCCACGGACGTTGATACCAGGAACTGATAGCAGTCAACTTGGGTCTAGTTCTAGTTCAGGTGGTGGCGGCGGTTTTGGTCGTCCTCCGCCCAAGACAGGCGCAAACGTCATCACCGCTTTCGAAGTTTTGTCTGACCATCATCCAAAGTCTGTCGCAAGGACTCTTGTATTTTACTTTCATTGTTATCCCAGTGCCAAGTAGTGCTGATGCTGACTAATAAATTAGTCAACTAATTTAAATTAGTTGACTAGTAGTCGATTGGTTTAAAATTTAGAAAATAGTGGATTGACTAGTAAAATAGTCAACAGTGGGCTTAATGGCAGCACTGCTTATTTCTGTAGTATTTCAAACTGTCAACTTTGAACTAACAGTGTCAAAATTATTGCTTACTTTTTAGTGAGTGAATGAGTGAGTAAGTATGCTTACAAACAGACTCTGACTTAAAATAGACTGCATGCATCACACTAGAAAGTTGCTGATATTAAAATTTCAAACACTGCTGTTGCTGTAAAAAAATCTATACAGAGATGACTTCGTGTCTGAATTTGGAAGCTATCATTATTTTGAAAATCTAAGGGATTCTGCAGAGTGTGTATTTTGCTGCTGAAGCTTGAGGTTTACCGAAGTGTGCATGTTTTTGCTTCCGAAGCTTAGGGGTTAATGTGAGGTGTATTTCATGTTATGCTGTTGTAGTCTAAGGATTTTGGTGAACCGTGGCTGGGTGCCTCGCCACAAGATGAATCCTAACACTCGCCGTGAAGCACAGGTTGCCATCAGCCTGTTACATAGACATTGATGTTAAATTATTCCAAAATACTTATCTTACCATTACTTAACATTGGTCATCAAACTTGTGCAACAGGGATGGTAAATTACGTCCTAATTTTTTGAATTTTGACCAAAAAGCATTGATTTTTTATCTTTACATGACCTGACATCATTGAATTGCACAAATTGGCAATCATGTTTTCTAAAAAATTCACAGAGCTGACACACTTCCACCCCCCTAACTGGGGATGGGGCAAGCTATCTGCCCAGGTTACTATTAATCACTAATAGGAAATTGTATACTGACTTTCAATTGGCGCCGAATTCAATGACCTTGAATGACCTTGAACGCCAAAATAGGGGGTTTTATGGATTTTTTGGCGATTTTGGGCTGCGACACAAGGCTATATCATTCACAAGGTGGCGCCATGGAACTGGCGTTGGTGGCGTGGCGTAGTAATGTTGGTAACACGTTTCGGCTGAATTTGTTGTCTTGGAGCTCAGAACGGACACTAAAAGCGTCATCCTTTGAGAGATTTGTTTGTCAATTGGTGACTACAGCCAAATTTATCCTATCTTTCTCGAAAACATCGAATATCGATATTCCCCTATTGAAAATAGATTGTTGTTTTTGTTGTTGATAACTTGCAGATAGAAAATGAAGTGGAATTGGTTGGAGTTGTACGGCATCAGGAGAAGGTACGTTTGATTGATTCTTTCGTTTTGATTAAAAGCACTGTTATAAATACTTTGCTTTTCGACCACCATGCAGATGAGCTTAAAACATGTCTAATCAATGAATGAATGCATTTGATTAGTCAATCGTTGATTCTGCTATCAGCCATTGGCGTTGCATCTAAGCCATTGCGTCTTTGTATGCGGAGCACACTTTAGCATGAATTCTAATTTGCAAGTGAGTTGTTATACAAACTTACAATTCTATTAAATAATTCACATTTTAATGTATTTTGTGCCTAATTAACTCGTCATAGCATTTACTTGAGACAAAAACTAAGCATTATGCAACAATTCAGAGCATCTGTGTTTCACATGGTAGTGCATTGACACAAATTAGGTGAGGTGGAAAATGGATGCACCTTACATGATTTCGTTGTCTTGGCTACCAACATGCCAAAAACTATTAAAGCTAGTAAAAATTTGACAAAGTTATGACAAAAACAATTTTGACTGTTTTACTTAGGGTTGGTGTTCGTGTAGTGGGCTAGTTTTGATCACCAGGTTTTGTCAGTCCAGGTTTTTGACAGGGAACCCAGCCAAATACATGATGATACTAACAAAGATTATTGACAATAACGAAACATGATGGTGATTTGTGGATGATTTTTTTTTATTTTTGACAATGAGCAAACTGTTAAGAAAATTCTGTAAAGCATTGTATGATGGCATTATGCTGCAGAGACAGCTGGGTTGACAGCAGCTGTTTTTGAGACTAAATTATATGTATTCAGTCTATTTATGGAAAATGGATGCACCTTACATGATTTTGTTGTTTCGGCCATCAATGTGGAACTACTATTTGGCTGAATACGAATACACTATTTGGCCTACTATTCATGTCGAATGGAATATGAATATGAATATTTTTGGTGCAGCGCTACTGACATGCATTTGTACATGCTGTTGCAGCGCATGCAGTTTGCAGCGAGGAATAAGCCGCAGCACAACCAGTGGTTCTACCGAGATGTTGATGTCATGTCCCAGCAACTCAACACAAGTCCCATTTTCATTGACACCGACAGAAGTAAGCAGACAACTTATCCTTATCTTTATCATCGTCATTTACTGCATGAATGATCCCTCCCACAGACAGCTTTTTGAGATTGATGACTGTTTGGAGGATAACAGGGAAGATTATTAGAACTGCCTTTGCCATTAAATGTGCACACTTATAATATTGAGAGTTCTTACAATTTTATATTTAAGTCATTTTTTTATGTTCTGTGTTGCATAGCAGGTTTTTTCTTCTGTAAAGGTTAAACTTTCTGTTCCATTGTTGTGTAAGTGCATTGCCTGGAAAAGCTAACTTCAAAATGACCTATACTGGGTCAGGCCTCTCTCTTTATCTTTCCATTGCATGAATGATACCAGCAAAAACAATAACACAATAGAAGTAAATGCATTATTAACTAGAAATATCCTATATGTGGTCTCACCCCTAACTAGGTGTGAATTTACTCTAATGCTTGACAATTGACAATGATATGGTTGGCTTAGGAACTGATTGCATTCTAAGAGAATTATTCTAATCAGACATAATGAACATAATTCCGTCAGTTACATTACGCTGTAGTGTACTTAGGGTGGGGGGCAACCTGGCATATTATTTTTTTTAGGTACTGAAAATTGGCAAGGTTTGCTTACTGAAACATCAAGATTTATGTGTCTGTTCAGTCTGCCCAAATACCACTGATCCCCACATAACACACACAGTGTAGTGAAGAATTTGTAGAAAATATTGTGATAATATCAAAAATATTGTGATATATTGTAATATTATTGAATCTCACGTTATATTGAAAAATTAAATATTTTTTCAGCAAAACGATACAATAATATATCGATATTTTCGATATATCGTGTCATTACTAATGGTAGGCGACACTCAGCACTTAGCTCTGCAATGGGTTTTCTATAAAGAGCTATACACCATATACGTGATAAACGTTTACAACGTTTACAAAAAAATCTTTGTAAACGCGTTTATTATTTTGTCAACGTTTATCTCAATAAAAATCACATGAGTGAAACGAAGCAAAATTATGATGGGAAGCCAAGCTATAGTGCATTGAGTTCGATCACTGAGAGAGTTCATTGGGTCATGGTGCTAGTGACGGTAAACAGGACAACTCAACTTAGTTTTCACGTAGCTATAAGATTAAAGTGAGTCAATTCTGGGCACTTTTGTAAAACGGTTGTCGCAGAACTGGAGTAAGACATTCTTTGACAATGAAAAAATTTTTATTGGAATTTGGAATTATCCAAATAATAGGCCTAATATTCAAACTTACGCTCTGTGTACGTTTACTTTTAGCTTACAACCGTTTACAATCTTTTTCCTAATAAACGCATTTATTAAGTTTATTATAATTTTTTGACGTTTATCACATCTATGCTATACACGACTTTTAACCTTCTAATGTTGTTCGTACTTGAGAAAGTTTGTAACCCTGGTGGGATGTAATATGCACTTAACAGACAGCACAATCTCGGGTGGACCAATTGGTGGTCAGACGAACGTCAACGTGCGCAACGAACACTTCTCATACATTGTCACATGGTTAGCGATCCAGCTTTATTGTGTCATTATTGCCCAGCATTTACTTATTTATTCGTTGATTGGTTTGCATGTCATCATATATGCAACAAACGTCTGTCATACATTGTCACCTGGTTTGTGATGTAGCTTTGTTTTGTATTGTATTACTTATTAACTCATGCTTTAGTGTTTTTGGTCTACCGTTACATCAAGTCTTGGGTACGATGTGTTCATTTGTCCAGTGGCATAGCCAGAAATTTCAATTGGGGGCCTCGTCTCTCTTTTCTCTCCTCCTTTTTGCTTCTCCCTTTTCTTTTTTTCTCACTCTTTTACCCTTCCCTTCTCTTTCCTTAGAAGTTGGACTCCCTAAAATCCAGCTAGGGGATTGAGGGAGTGCTGTGAGCTCTCCCAGCGGGGTCTGGGGCGGAGCACCAGCCGAAATCAAATTTGGTGCATTTTAGCTGTAAAAGATGAGATCTGGTGGCAACAATTTTAATTATTTTCCCCATCATAAACTGACCAAATTGGCTAATTTTGTGCAGTTTAAACATATGCTTATGTTTTGTCTGGAGGGTTGGGATGACCTGCCGCCCCTTTGTCTATGCCTCTGTGTTTGTCTGTCATCTGACTGTCTGTGACACATGTATTGTGGCTAAATGGTAAGTCGTAGGGGTCGACGATGATATCATTGGATATGGCGATGGTGAGTTTTTACACATGTCAATAGTAACCGTGTCTCTATCTGCAGCAGTTTGTCTGCAATTATGAGTGCATAGTATTTCGTGAAAAAAATTTCACGCCACTGAAGAAAAAAGTGGTCCCCACGAACCAGGGGCAAAACAGGGGCACAACTCTTAAAAAGACGTTATTCTACAGCTACTGGCTCGTCTGACATGAAAATGGTTGCAGATAGGCACAGACATGCTGCTTTTTCACGAAATACTAGAGACACAAGGCTGTCATATGGTGAAAACCTGAAGTTTCTATCTCACCTGGTCTTGGATCGATACCGGGTCGTATCAGACAGACAAACAGATGGACAGAATTACCGTAGCAAATATTCCCGCTATAGCTAGCTAGCTATAGTAGCTGTGGCATGTAAAAATTAAAAAAAAAATATATTTATCCATCTCTGCTTTTTGTCAGATTGCAACTGGAACCACACGAGTTATTTTTGGGCTGGTGTTAAAGAATTTTTGTATTAAACTGTCCCTATCCAGTGGCATCTTCTAGATTTTCGCTACAACTACCGTGCCTAGTGATATCGCAGCGTTCGTTAGAGGGCGACACCGCCGCAGGCAGCTTTTCAATTAAATTCGTTAAATTAATGCTCGCACTGCTCCTAGGTTTATGCGCATGCATAACTGTTGTTCAGCAGAAAGTCCCACGGTATTTTTTCTCGGTAGTCTATGACACTCGTAATAAGTTGACAAGTTATACTGTATTAGGCGGGGAAAAGAGATCAACAATTAGAAGTTGTTAAATAATCCGACTCCAGTCCAATTGAATATCTGTCTGTCTAGGTCTAACGCTAATGATAGCGACCGACGCTGGTGCCGCTATTTAGCAAAATTGTGAGTAAACCTGTGATTGTTGGCTTTGTTTTTGTTTAGTCGGATAGACAGTCCACAGGCTATTTATTCAGCTGCCGGATAAATAGTCAATTTGAAACGTAAATGACACCGATAACTACTCAAAATACTTATAAACGCTTGTGTTCATTTCACTGACGATGGTTACATAAAAGTCGACACTAAAGTCATTCAGACATGAGCTGCGAAGGCAAAACTAAAATCACTTCCAGTTTCCAGCCGCCATTTTGAATTTTCGGGTAAAAAGACACCAGTGAAGGGTTGGCATAGGAAACAATAAAATGTGTACCTCCGAAAACGTGGGTAGAGTCGTTAATACTTTGCCTCTAACTGGCACAGAACACGATATATAGCTGGGGAAGGGAGTAATTCTACCCCCTCCCCCAATTGCAACATGCATATGTAGCAAAACCATTGCAACACTAGGGTTAATTAAGGGGCCTCACGTCCGTCATTTCACTCCGTTTCTTTTTCCCCTTTCTCTTCTTTTCTTACTTTCCCCCTTTTCCCCACCTTGCCTGTCTTCATTTCTTTCCCCATTCTCCTGTTTTTCTCCCTACCTTTAGAAGTAGGACCCCTAAAATCCAGCTAGAGGTACTGCCATGAGGTCACGCTGTGAGCTCCCTTAGCCAAAATCTAATTTGGTCCACAGCCAGCTCCAACCTCTGTCAGAAGTCTTCAGTCGCTTAATTTGAGCAGTCTTTCACAGCCTGATCGATAGGTTCTTGTGGCAGTTGCCCCAGATAACCTGTACAGAGTGACGTAACTGAACTGAACTGTCATTGATTAGTTTTAGACGAAGTGGCAAATGGGCAAACAGGAGTGCATTACAGTAGGCACCGTCTAACGGCGTCGGTGACTACGTTCACGTACACGTCAACTAACGACCAGCAAGCTTGCTCTGTTTGCCTATTGGTCTGTTCGTCAAAAGCTAAATCATGTCAGATCAGTTCAGTTTTGTAGATGTGTCTTTAGGCTAGCATAGTAGAGTATAGCAGAGTATAGTAGACTACTAGCCGTATCGGAGGTTTAATTTGCTGAGTGTGGTTTTTGCAGGTACTCGTTGTCTGCAATAACGTTCTATATGTGGTTCAAGATGTACTGGAAAATGAAGTGACTTCTTCTATACGTCTACTGATAACTGTTTGCGCCTCTCATTTTCACCATTGTTGGCGGACTAATCACCTCGTCAGCCCGAGGCTTCGCTCATATTACACCGGTCCCTAATTTTTGACATGTTGGAAAATTTTATGTCGTGTGTATTTTTTTCCAAAACGCAACGTTTGTCGCTGAACTCACTGGCGTTGAGGTAGAAGACGGGGTGTCAATTGCCCCCTCCCTGCACCTAAATTTTGATCTGTCTGAAAATTGTCAGAAAATTTTCTTCTTGTTAGAAAACTTTCCACTTTAAAATGCAGAATTTAGGACTGAAATGCCATTTGGGAAAAATTAGGAGCAAAACTGAAATTTTGAGCAGCCATAATCACTTCTGTCAGAAAATTGAACTGACAGGAACTGAACAATGGGCAAGCAGTAATGCATTACAGTAGGACCGTCTAATGGCGTCGGTGGCTACGTTACCGCACGCACGTACGCATCATCTAATGACCAACAGGCTCTCCCTGCTAGCCAATTATAGTCAGTTCTGAAGATTGGGGTGTTCACGCTAAGTTCATATACAAATTCCAAATTATCTATCTGGATCGCATAACTATAGTTTCGTGGTGCCACCTTGTGAATGATATAGACTTGTGTTGCAGCCCAAAATCGCCAAAAAATCCATAAACCCCCCTATTTTGGCGTTCAAGGTCATTCAAGGTCATTGAATTGGGCGCCAATCGAGAGCCAGTGTACCACTTCCTATCAGTGATTAATAGTAACCTAGGCCCTATCTCACACCGTTAATTTGCTTTGTATTCGTTGACAATTTCTCACTAGAACTGAAATCCGTCGCTAAGCTCAAGCTAGCACTGCAAGTGATCTTGATCTGAGACAACTTGCCATCAGCAAGGTTGTTAAAACTTTACTAAGAGAATAAACGCATGTGTGAACGCTGTCGATCGGACATGTCAAGTTATTAAAGTCACTACCAAATTGTTTGTTATGTTGTTCGAATAATAATGGTTTGTATGAAAAGTGCACATGGTGCTCCGTTCATTCTGCATGCATTCTGCTGCTTGTGAATGTGAGAAATGATAAAAAATCCAGTAATTTTGTCGTAGTTAAAGATAATAGCATGCCTTTTGGCAGTTATACTAGGCTATAAATGCGTAGCGAGTGTGTAAAATTTGGCAATAAAATTCCAAGCGGTTGCCCAGAAAATGGCAAACAACTTTCGGGCAGGGCCTACTACGTATGGTAAAGTGGAGGCAAACTGCCTTCACTTTGAGTCAGGGGGGAGAGATTTGCATGTTCCAGGGGGGCACAAAGTTCCTCAAAATGCTACTGAAATATTTTTTCATTAAAATATGAAATATAGCAAGGAAATCTGGATGTTATTAAATATCATCAAAGTTTTCAAACATTATTAAAAATACTGGGAGATAACTTTTAAAAATGTGTGGTGTTGACAGTTATTTTCATTTTTAAATGTCATCAACAGCAGATAAGCTGTTTTGTCATTCTACCCTTAAAGTGTGGCTTCAATGATAGCTGTGACTTAGTCACTTAACTACATGAGCAATAATGTAGTCACTTGACAGCTGGGTGAAGTCTTCTGTTCTAGTCTGCTCTGTTGCAACTACAACTTACTGTGCAGTGTATTCAGTGCAGAATTAGACCATTGGTGCTAATGACACTAATATTGCATAGTTCAGCAGAACAATCAGTAGGCTAATAAACTTCTGTTCTTTTTTTATTTGTTCGTTATTCACTGAAGAAGTGACATGAAATAGGCAACTTGCCATGGAGAACAGCAGCTGATGATAAAATAAATTAAGAGTTAAGACCGTAAAAGCATAGAAACACAATTAGAAAAAATACACAATTTTTAGTCAATAAATCTGGTAAAAATTACTATAACTAATGCTAGCAGATGTCGCATTTTAAGGCTAAAATACACCAAATTTGATCTCTGCTGGGGCTCCGCCCCAGACCACGCTGGGGGAACTTACAGCGCTCCCCCAGATCCCCTAGCTGGGTATAAGGGGGGCTACTTCTAAGGAGAGGGGAGGGAAG
>Ga0209367_1010341_pt1 | contig 12521 bp, 5 predicted proteins | sample WorMetLIZISLAND2_FD_187412 | JGI IMG/M metagenome (GOLD analysis project Ga0209367, IMG submission 187412) | Marine gutless worms symbiont microbial communities from Max Planck institute for Marine Microbiology, Germany - Olavius geniculatus... ... | reverse complement strand
ATATATATATATATATTATTAAGTTGCCGTGGCACTGTCTCACGGTACCATTCCCGACCCTCCAATACATGCTTTATGGACAGGCAGTCGACATATCGTATCCAAGGCCAAAAACAGAAGCAATAAAATTGTGCAGATTTTGAAGAAAGTTGGAAAATACTTAATTATGTTACATTTTAATGCAAATTTGTGTTTATTTTTTACTTTTAGTTATTTTTTCACAATTTTAGGAGGAAGATGCTGGTCTTGTTTTGGGGGAAAATGGCGTTTTTGCCCTGTTGTATTCTGTAAAAATTCGTGGGCTATATGTACGCAAGAGAGGCGTCTGTAGATATGGATATCCATGGATATATCCATGGATATCCACGGAAAATCTGTGGATATGAATATGGATATAGATGGGAAATTTCATATCCACGGCAAGCCTGCAAATAGGCCCATGATTTTCTGCGTTTCCAAATTTCAGAAAAATGGGCAATTTTGCGGCTTCGATTGAACGTCCAAAAGCCAAAACTGTTTCAGCTTCAGGGGGCTTTGCCCCCTGACCCCACACCAGGGGCTCTGTTATAGGCTCGCGCTCCGCGCGCTTGCCATGCCCCCTTGCCAAATCCTAAATACGCCACTGTAAGCACCGCATTAAGTATAGCTGAGAAGCGTCATCAGTTAGGCCTATAGTTACTCAGCAAAAGGCAAACGATTGCCGGCGTTTACTTTACGTGCGTGGAAGACGTGCGGGCAAAGTTAATGATCTTCATTACTGTACGTGAACGTGACTGGCATGGCCGTGAAGTCTTTCCAGTGAATAAAACACAATCAACCGACTGGCAGTATCATTACGGATAGCTGCAGCATCCTTGGTGCTCAAATCGACCCGGCAAGACCTGCATCGACTTGCCAATAGACAGACAGACTGTCGTGCGCCGACCGACTTTTATGCGGCCATCCTAATAAGCCGCATTGTGGATGTTACCTGTCCGTCCGTTTGTCTCTTTGTACGTCAGCCTGCTTTGCACGGGCTGCTAAATAGTAAACGAAAAAACGCAGAAAGAATAGCCAAAATTGGAGTGAACGTTTCCAAGTGCAGTCGTGAATAATCGGCGTGTCAATTGCTAGCTCGAAACATCGAAGATCAAGCGGTCGGCACTGCACTTGCATGCGTTTCTAACTATAAACGCATTAATATACTTTAGCTTGTAAGTTTTTGTGTCGGTTTTTGTTGTCGTTCATAGAGCAGTTTGTCGTCAAATATTCTGACTTACTTACTGCAGGGCAACTAGGTTTCATTCCTTGCTTGAAAATGGCTTACTTTGCTATTAGTAAGCAAATAAACATAGCACGTTCTACAGACAATCGTCTAATGTCATCAAAGCATAACTATTAGCGAAATGCCCCATTGCGCAGTGCACGTTCACAAAGCAAACCAGTACTAACCGGACTTTCAACGTCTGAACTTTCGACGATAGGCCTACAGCAACTTACTTATCAGGAGCGCGCAAAACAGCTGATCAGATCAGTAGTAGTTCACGACTTTCTAAACAGGAATAGATGTGTGCCGGCAGCCCCGCCGCCTCCAGCACCCGTCTCTTCATTTCCTGCAGGTCGCTCCGAGCCACCGGATGCCACGAACTTCCGCGTGCGTCCCGGGTTGATCCGCGTGAAGTAAATGTACAGGCCTAGACGAAAATAATGTGTCAAGTGGCAACTATTTTTACACAATGCACACTGCTTCTATGCCATGCAGATTTAGCGAGAAAGATACAGCCATGTACAGCCACGGCGTCATGATAGGCTAGTGCCGATAGTGAAGTGTGAAGTAAATGTAGACTGTAATAACTGTTAATTGGCAAATAAGTCGGCACAAGACAGGCTGTTCACAGGCCGGGAAATGTAAGAGAAAGATGAAGTTATGATACTGCTCCCTATTCCTGCAGCGTGTGAAGTAAATGTAGGATTACAATATGTAGTCTATTCGTTTATTCTCACAGCCGTGACTGATTTTAAAGTAAATGTAGACTGGAATAACCTCTTAAATGGCCAATAAGTCTACACAAAACAGGGGGTTTGTAGGCCCTGCAGATCTAGAGAAAAAGATAGTCAAGGCGTAATGATATTGCCGTGTGAAGTAAATGTAGGTGTATATTCCGCCGACGACGGCACACAACAGCATCAGAACGAGTAGAATGATGAGTCCTATAAACATGACGCGACTTGATGACGACGTGACGTCAGCACTTGCAGGCGGCGGCGCGAGGCATAAACTGACCATGCAGCAGATGTGACGACAACGTTTTGTCTATTGAGTGACACGGTGCATTAAGGCCGAGTATCGGTGCGTGACTTGGAGTAAAGCACAGTTTGCATAATGATGCCACAAAGACCATTTTGTGGATTATGATTAACAAAATGGCAGGATCTATAGTGTTTTCATCAAGTACTAACATGGTTTAATTCATATGAATTTGTACATCAGTGCATTGGTTAACATTCTCTTTCTCATATGTCATTACTAGACCTATATCAAGTAAAGAGCAGTGTGCATAATGATGCCTCAAAGATCTGTCGAAGCTAGTCACTAGCAGAGATGAAATGATATCGACACAATGAAACGGCTAGTTGTCAAAACATGCTTCACGTCGTTTGAAGCCACTGTCACTGCTATACGTGGCTATAGTACTGGGTGGTCCATAAGATGACTATATTCAAGTAAGCCCCTAAGTTGTGTGAAAAAAACATTCAAAACTTCATCAAATATTGACCAATTTTTCGCAGTTTTTTTACCACCGGTATATCAGAATCAACGGTAAACCTGTGGAAACATTATCGTCAAAAATCCCATTACACAAGCCTATAAACTCGTCGTAGGTCAGATATAGATAGCTTTGAAATGTATGGAAAATTGCACGTAATTCACTTATTGTAGGCCAAATGTCCTAAAGTTGACTATTCCATAAGCATGCAATTAGCCCCTTATTCAGCATACTTGGATGAACATTTTCCGACCAAAAAGATTTTGTGACAAATTTCCAACAGCCAAAAATTTAGCAAAGGGAAGGGACAATTGCAAACTTGCGGCAAAGTATGTCGGTATTTTTTGGCTCGAAAATGTGTCAATATTCGATGCAGTTATGTCATAAACTCCCAGGGGTTTACTTTTCACTGGTCCACCATGTAGACGCGCTGTGTCGAGTAGTCGCGGTTACATCAAAAACACGGCAGCGCGTTGATACCAAGCCGACGACAACGACGACTACGACAACGGCGTGGCCGTGCTCGTATATACTCCTGCAGTGCTTAAGACGACGTCGGCGGCGGCCTGCAGCATCGGTCGTCCATCTTTCTCGGCGTCACGCGATACGCGTCAGCCTCAGCAGCAAGCCCGTTAGACCTGCGTGCGTTCAGCTGCAGTACCAGTAGTACGAGTACATATAATAGTGCGCACACGCTCAATGATGTCCAGCATGCTATAGAGTCAACAGTTACTCAGCGGAGACTGCCGGTGTCGGACGAGATTGTCGAAGCATCCGTCGTCATGTCCGTGTTCGCCGCGTCAACTGAGCCCGCAGCAGCAGCAGCAGCAGCAGCAGCAGTAAAACGAGAACAACGGCATAAAGTAGATTTCTCGTTTACAACAACTCACAGTCATCGACAGGCACCACTAAGCGTACTGACCACCTACCTATGAGCAGTCAGGTGATGGTGTACCGTTCGTTCTGTCGTAACACACGCCACACAAACACTCTTCAGCAGCAGCAGCAGCAGCGGCGGAGGCAGCAGTCGGCACTGTTATAAGACACCGACGCAATAGCAGAGCACCGTATATATACTTAGTACTGCAAAACTAGACTAGAAATTTGGGGCAAAGCCCAACGTGAGTCCGCTCGGCGCCCTAAGTCCGATTGGAAGAAAATTGGGGGGGGGGGTAAATTTCCCCGGCACCAAAGTCACGTGGCCCGAACTCAAATGCATTGGCATACGCAGAACGCGCATTGTCGACTTAGGGTAGGTCATTATGAGCGCTTATAACTTTGTCCGTAGTGGACCGAAGTTCACAATAAATTTTTTGTTCAACGCCGGAAAGATCGTTCTCGTTAACGCCGTTTACACTTTGTCGCTAGTTTCACCCCTTCCAGAGATATTTGCGCTCAAACTCGAAAGTTGTCGTAAATCGCACCGATTTTTAAACGTTTTTTTGCCCTCCCAAATTATAAGGGAGGAGGCGGTGCGCCCAAAAGTTGTACTTGCTTTAACACCACAATCTAAAGGCACGTCAACTGCCAAAGTTTCTTTGGGCTATACCCCCTAACTCCGAAGTTGTAAGCGCTCCTTTACTACATTTTAAGCCAATTTTGGACCCCCTTTGAAAAAATTGTAAGGGGGACCCAGGTCTCCTGTGGGGAGAGCGCTATCAGGACTTGGTCATTCTATGGCGCGTGTAAAAATTTGGGGGCGCGGCACCCCCTAGGGGCCGAAATATGTCTTCCGAAAAAGTAGATTAGGGTAGGTAGACATTAGCCAACTAACCGTTGTCGTTAGTGGACCAAAGTTCACCAACTTTCTTTTGTTCAACGCGGGATTAATCGTATTTGAAACGCTTTTTACCGCTTGTCGATATTTTTATCCAGTCCAGAGATATTCGCGGTCAAACTCGAAAGTTGTCGTAAAACGTACTAAATTTTGAACTTTTTTTGCCCTCCCAAATTTTAAGGAGGCGGTAACACCCAAAAGTTACAACCGCGTTATCACCCCCATCTAGCAGCACGTCACGTGGCAAAGTTTCATGAAGCTAATCCCCGTGGCTCCAAAGTTCTTGCGGCTAATGCGCTACATTTTAAGCCAATTTTTGACCCCCCTTTGAAAAAGTTGCAAGGGGGGCCCGCGTCTTCGGTGGGGCTAGTAAGACTTGGTCATTCTCTAGCGCGTGTAAAAATCTGGGGGCGCAGCATTCCCTAGGGGCCGAAATATGGTTTTCCGAAAAATGCGCTTTGGGTGGGTACAATTTTACATCGAGATCTCCAAGGTTACTGGACCAAACTTCACCGGTCTTGTTTCGCCTAACGCGGGAGGAATCGCTGTCCATCGAGTAACTTACCGATTTTGAATATCTTCATCCGTTCCGGAGATATTTGCCGCCGAACTTTGAAGTCGACTGAAATCGGGCCAAATTTTGCATGTTTTTGCCCCTAAAATTTTTCTTCGGAGGCACCCCCAAAATTTCGGACCGGGATTATAAAATCGAACATACTTCCGAGCATCGTGCAAAATTTCGCGGCGATCGGCCCACGGAGCTTGGAGATTACGCGAGGGGAATAGAAAAAATTATATTCCAGCAAAACATAAGCCCTCCCGAAAACTGTCGTTTTCGGACCTACTAAAAATTATGTCGGCCGGCCCAGTGCCGACATATTATGCGACCGTCCGTGTAGAGTTTCACACCTTTGACCCTGACTTTTTATCTGATCTGACTACTACCCCCTGATTTTCCTGTGAGACTTTGGCGCTATATAAACTGTGACTTTCTTACTTACTTTTAAACTGAAAGTTGACACACAGGTTACTCTTGCGCCTGCTTCTCCGAACGGTCGCACTGATTTGCTTCTCACGGCTTGTGCGATAGCAACAAGCTGTTGCGTAAGAGATGTGTCAAGTCAATGGGAAGGCCAAAATTTCGACCCCCACAGCTTCCATATTTTTCAACCGATCTTAATGAAACTTGCAACCAAGAGAGATATCCGAGATATGACCCCACATGCAAAATTTGGTTGATGTGGGACGACGGGAAGGGGTCTGCGTAGGGAAGGCATCTTCCGTTACTTTTTGTGTTCTATCCTTTTTGTATTCTTGCTCACGCTTACAGGTCACACCAGAAGACCGATCACGACCATTTATGGCTCAAAACGCGTGTTTCCGCGTAAGGTAGCGTCTTTTGGGGGTCGCGATAATAAAAGATAATGTTTGGGGGTCAAAACTCCCTCAAAACATAATTTTTGGGGGCATCAATAGGCTTTTAAAGCCAAACTTGCGAAATTTTCGAATCGCGATATCTCGAAAAGTTTGCACTCGACCAACACGAAATTTGAAGGGGAATTTCAGGTGCATAAATGGACTTCGTGGGTAGTCCAGCATTACAAAATTATAATTCAAGATGGCGGCGGCCGCCATCTAGGATTTTTGCACAAACAGCAATAACTCAGCCGCCGATTGACGTAGAAGAATGAAATTTTGCGGTAGGGTAGACGGCTTCCACCAAAAATAGACCATTTGACCAAAATGGACAAAAATGATAAATTCAAGATGGCGGCGGCCGCCATTTTGAATTTTATTTATCGCTCATAACTCGTTTATTATTGTACATATTTGCACGAAATTTGGCAAGTGTATTACGTTAAAGTTCTACGTACAAAAATGCCAAAATATTGAACAAAACTAAAATCCAAGATGACGGCGGCTGCCATCTTGGATTTTTGCACAAACAGCAATAACTCAGCCGCCGATTGACGTAGATGAATAAAATTTTGCAGTAATGTAGACGGTTGCTACCGGAAATAGAACATTGACGAAAATGGACAAAAATAATAAATTTAAGATGGCGCCGGCTGCCATTTTGAATTTCTACTATCGTTCATAAGTCGTTTACTATTGCATATATTTGCACGAAATTTGGCAAGTGTATTACACTGTAGGTCCTACATGCAACGTGCCAAAATATTAAACAAATATAAAATCCAAAATGGCGGCGGCCGCCATCTTAAATTTTTGCACAAGCAGCAATAATTCATGCGTCGATTGACGTAGATGAACGAAATTTTGCAGTAATGTAGACCGCTGTCACCGGAAATAAAATATTTGACGAAAATTCGCCGGATATGAACCCAATACACTATCATGTGTGGGGTGCAATGTTGGAAGCTTACCGCAAGCTTAAAACAAAGCCGAAGACAATCGCTGAACTCAAGCAAGCGCTTCAGGTTATCTGGAGCAACCTGCCACAGGGACCGATCGACAAATCTGTGAAAGACTTCTCAAAGCGACTGAAGGCTTGTGTTGGAGCTGGCGGTGGACACTTCGAACATTCACAGTGACAATGGAATTCTGGCATTTGATCATTAGTTAACTGTGTTGTTTCAACGATGTTATTAAATTGGCGTTGAAGACAGAACATTTTTGAATGCCGAAAAATCGGTAAGCGATCATGCTAAAAAGTTTATAACTTCGTCATTTTTTAACAGAATTAAATTTTATGTGGCAGTTAGAAGTAGCTGGTTTCACCAAATGAATGCGCAAAATTTTAATAAGCGGTTGCTGAGAAAACAGCGAAAAACTTTAGGGGCTACTTTTTTGCCGCACCCTGTAGATTGGTCACAATCTAAAATATTTCTTGTAAGTAAGTAAGTAAGTAAATGATTTATAAAGCGCCAAAGTCTCAGAAAGAATCAGGGCGCATAGGATGATGGACGCCAGGTGGCAGAAAAGGCTGACTGTTGTAATTTTGTCGCTGGTGCACTAAATAACAAAATGTTAGTATTCATAACACATTTATAACGAATTACTGCTAAGTGTGATATACTGAAAAAAATTCCGAAAATATGCGAAATTGAGTCTGATTGTTTCGGTGCTTACTGGATTATTTGTAATTTGATTGGTTGCCGTGACCGGACTGACCTGTATTTCAAGAGGCGTTGCTATGGTGATCAGTTCGCTAACAGCACAATAAGGCATCCGACTAAAGTACACTCTTAACGATGCGGATACGTTTGGTAGACCACTCCTGCTGTTAACGATATTGCACGCTGGCACGCAGACAAACAAATATAAAGACAGACCAGCACCCAACCAGAGAATTCAGCAGAATTAAGCTATAGCAGTTCTAGTAATACAGTTAAAATAAGAGCCATACAAATGCAATAGAACATATTTATTGTATTGCAAAATCTTTCATAACAGCTAGTAAGCTACTTCACACAGCAAGAAATTGATTGCTAAAAACTTTATTCGCGCATCTGTTCGATTGACCTTGACCTTGTTGACCTTGACCGATGACCTTGACCAATGTTGACATTGTGATTGTGATGAACAAGCAACTTAATTGACGCAGGGTATAAGCGAAGCAGCTGAATAATATAGAGAGTCATAAACCTATGTCATAAAGTTGAGCAGTGTCGTCCTGTCAGTGAGACTTAACCTATCTATACACGTACGGTTTCCCGTATCTGTTTTGGTTTTTGGCGGAACGTCTGTCGTCTGCCGTCTGTAACGCATGCATTGTGGCTAAACCGTACGTCGTAAGTGGTCGGCGACGGTAAGTTGCATCGGGCGATGACCAGTTCCTACAGGCTGTTAATAGTAATCACGACATTGTCTTTATGTTCAGCGGTTTGGCCGCAATTTTAAATGCAATGTTGCTGCCTGCAGTCATCATCTAAGCGAAGAATTACCGTATCATATCCTAGCGTTGATTGTAGCGATAGCAGCGTCAGCCTAGCGTGTATGGGACTGCAGTCACTGTACTCACTCTGGGAAATCGCTTTCTTTCCGCCACCGCAAGTCGGACGCTGGCCTTCGGATTTAGGCGGTACGATCGGCCTAACTTAGCGACAGCTGGGCTTTTTGTTATGAATATGCATCGGTTTTAGCAATGTGGCCTACGTTTTTCTTAAGCTGTATTGGGGGATCTGCTAGTGAAGACGTGAGGCCTATATTTTTTTCCTTTATGTCCTGTCAACATTGCATTGCGTTGTTTTCAATCAATCTTTATTTGTATCGGGTAAAAACCCATATTATCTAAGCCTAAGAGAATAGTAAAAAGTAAAAAAAATATATATGCATGCAGACGCAAAGAGCAACACACAGCGAAACACAACAGCTACACACAGGAACAATTCCAATGTTTCTGAGGTTAATTATCAGCATATTGCCAGACGACCACCAGTGTGCACTGTATAGCCTACATGACGAAGATTGTGCATAATAGTGTTAAAACTGGGGAGCTTCAAATTGATAACAGTATCAGCAACAGTACAGCCAACATGGCTATTAGACACAGCAAACAGCACCGGCCTAATGTATCTTGTAAACAGATATGGAGACAGAAATCCATTTTGTTTGGTGCCATTGGCAATGTAAAAAGTGCCAGATCTAGAATTTATCCATATTATAGATGCCTCTTGGTTACAATACCAGTAAGCTAACAGCTCAACCAAAATACATTCGACACCATCGTCCAACAGCTGATTAAACAGCTTCCAGTAATTGACATGATCAAAAGCTTTGGACAAATCAACAAATGATACAAAACATGACTACCTCTTACCAGAAGTAGTCATGTTTTGTATCATTTGTTGATCATTTGTTGACAAAATAATCAACAGTATGCCTGAACACACCAGCACATAAAGTCATAGAATGTCCGGCTTTAAAACCAAACTGATAGTTAACTCACAGTCAGCAAGTGATGTCATAAAGGGCAGTAATAACTTTTCAAGTATCTTAGTATCGGCATTGGAAATAGCAATGGCACGATAATTGTTTATATCAGTCAAGTCACCTCCTTTGTTTTTGATAACAGGAGTAATAACTAACTCCATGAAACTGGCAGGCAGAAAACGATGTCTGACACAAAAGATAAAAAAATAAGCTCAAATGTATCAGTAGTTTACTATGAGCATATATAAACGATTCCGTGGCAAGGCCATTAGGTCCAGCACTTTTAGACTTCTTCTGACAACCAATAGCACTAGCAAACTAGTCCTCCACAGTAAAGCAAACTGTACTCAATCTGTTACTGTTGTCTGTGTGTTGTCGAAATAAATTCATTGATCCATTCGTTCACATACGTGTGGTCATCGGTTGAGCTCGACTGTTATGTACTGTAGGCCTACAATATACTACGTACGGACTGAGTCAGCCAGCATTAATGACAGTACGTCGTCGTCGTATCGGTGTTGTGGAGGATGTCGTCCGTCTTGAAGGCGCCTGACGCACGCGGTGCCGCTGTCCGCCAGGGAGCAATTCAAACCGTACGAACGAACGGACGCCGACACACGACATACAGTGTAGAGTAGACCTCAGCGCCTGTCTACATGTAAACAAGAAATCTGAGCTAATGCTCATGAGATGCGCGAGAGCCTATAGCAGTTCCTGTTCGCAGGTAATCTTGGTCCATCCATTTCGTCGCAATTCACTCTTTTTCAACCAAAAATCACTAAAACCCCTTATTTTTAGCGTTCAAGGTCAATCAAGGTCATCAATGTTGACAATCCTAAGAAGCCCGTCGCCAGTGCTTGTTATGTTAAGCAGCATGTCTGTGCTTATCTGCAACCATTTTCACGTTAGACAAGCCAGCAGCAGATGAATAACCACTTTTTAAGAGGAAAACCCCTATTTGATACCCGTGTGCGCAAGCCTCCTTGAACCTAAAGGGTCCGGACTTAAATTGCTGAAATCTACATCCAATGCTGAAAATTTTATACGCAGGTTGTCTTGGTCTATCTCTAGCCATTTGGGCGCAATTCACTTTTGATATGCGTGTTGCAGCCCAAAATCGAGAAAAAAATTCACTAAAACCTTCTATTTTGGGAGTTCAAGGTTATTCAAGATCATCTATGTTGACATTTCTAAGACGCTCGTCGCCAGTCCTTGTTATAATAAGCAGCATGTCTGTGACTATCTGCAACCATTTTCACGTTAGACGAGCCAATAGCGGTCGAATAACGCCTTTTAAGGGGGTGCCCTTCTTTTTTCCTCTCGTTCGTGGGGACCCCCTTCACCCAATGGCATAAAACTTTGTCACACAATACTAGAGACTATTAGCTATCATACGGTAAAAACCGTATCTCACCTGGGCTCCGATCGGTACCGGGTTATGACAGACACCAAGATACCAAGACAGAATTACCACAGCTAATACGCGTATATCACTATTACTCGGTCTGTGTAAAAGATATCTGCACGATTTTTGCGTCTATAGTAAGGTTTTCGAGGATGGGCCATCGAATGCTGCCAACCGAATTTTTCCCCGAGCGACCCTCGTTGCCATAGCATAATTTGTGCTGTTTTATATTTACAACCACGATGTCACCCTTACACTGTATATAAACTGAACAGTTTTTTTACATAAATATTTTATAAATTGTAACTTGCTTACTCAAATTTAAAGAACTGATATAGACGAGTATGGAGCAGATATATGTAGTCAGAAAAGATCGTATATCAGTGGTATAAAATGTGCAGGACAACACTGTCAGGGTTTGCTGTTTAAGAAAACAAAACAAAAGAAAAACTCGCGTGCCATTTTGTGTTAGGCAGTTCTAGCGATGCCGACATCTTTCGAACAATTTCGCATCCGAGTTTCAATTTAGTTTTAGTGATAGTTTTTGCACGTTGGCGTCTCGGGGCCGTCTTCAGCTCGGCTCACTCACACAAAGGCGGCACAAAACCACAAAATTGAACAGAACTGAACTGAAATTTCAAATTTCAGTTCAGTTCAGTTTAGTTCTGCCGCTTTGTACAGGCCTTAACGACGACGTGCGGATTACCATCCTGTGTTGTACGTCGTCTCCGATTCGGTATTGCGACGATTTATGCACCTTATTTAATACTCTAGTAGAACGATTCGTACATTGTTCTCATACACTGTCGCTTTGTAAAAAATAGAAAAAAAATCCAAAAATATATTGCAAATTATTGCGGAAAATACAGTAGGCCTACGTGTGTGACTTATTGGTTCTCGTCATATAGGTCGCTAATAAGTTCTGACTCTGCATAAACCCATGGTTAATTTACTGTTGGCTACAAGAATTAACCATAAATGAAACATCACTCGAGGCATTCACTGTCCTGTCCTTCCCGCGCCCAGTGCACGTATCGTCGTAATACAGGCATCAAAGAGATTGCACAAATCGTCCCACGATCGTTGATTCTCATTGCATCGCGTGTGTGCACTGCTTGTGCGGCTTCATGCCGGCTACTGAGACTTGCAAGCAAAAAATCCACCGCATCCACCGCATGTCGCTCCCTTTGATACAACCGCACAAGTGCATGTAAAGAGGTTACGTGACACTATTGGTCAGAACTAAAATTTCCGTTCTAGTTCTTGGCGTTGCATTCAAACTGTCGGTTTTGCTAATTTTTTAAGGTTTTTTTAAAATGTGACTGTTCAAACTGTCGATGTGCTTGTGTAATTATTGTTTTTCCCTTACATATCTTGCTCGTGCAAACTTTTAGCACCGAAAACTTTTACTGGTTGCTGTGTTTATCAGAAAATAAATAAATGAATCATTGATTGATTGACTGACTGATGTTTGATAGCCCACTGCATCTGAGAAATATGATGACAGAACGAAGACAGAACGTCTAGGTAGAGAGAAAATGGACAATATATTGTAAAATGTCGCGAAGCAAATCTGCAGGAACTGTAACCCAATTAGCACTTGACCGAAGCAATTGGCAGAAAATGGCGAAGCAGGCGTCGGACGTCAACGGGCACTGAGCTCTTCGTGACAAATGATGGTGATGATGACTGAATG
>Ga0209367_1010340_pt1 | contig 12521 bp, 4 predicted proteins | sample WorMetLIZISLAND2_FD_187412 | JGI IMG/M metagenome (GOLD analysis project Ga0209367, IMG submission 187412) | Marine gutless worms symbiont microbial communities from Max Planck institute for Marine Microbiology, Germany - Olavius geniculatus... ... | reverse complement strand
ACGGAAATCAGATAGTTGAATGCCTGATGGAACAGGTGTGAAGGACGGTGATGGTGCATCGGAGGTCGAGGCTCTCACCCCCGCCACCTTTGCCTCGAAAAACTGGTGGAAGGTCTCGGCACCAATGTCCCGAGACGGAGGAACATGACCGCGACCGAGCAAGGCGTCAATCGACTTCCACAGTACTAATCCAGCCCGGCGTAGAGTAACTTCGTTGATCAGATAAAACGTTTTACTGCTACACCACGCCACCAACCCGTTGTCAAGTTGTCATCGCTTGAGGCAAGAATCACACTGGTTTCACCCAACACACCTCATCGGCCACTTTTTTGTTGGTAATGGGGGTGTGACAGGTGTACACGTACCCCTCCACAGGTTGAGGCTAAATAATTCTCTGAATTTCCAATTTATTGCGGGTACATAGTTTCGTCGTCCAGTGGCTTCTATCTCCCAAATCTGGAATCAAAATTGGGCGCAACTTTCCACCACTTTAAGTTCTCCCCCCCAACTTTCAGACTCTCTTGAGCTTCTTTTCTTTTAAGGGGGGAAGTTTTGTTAATGGTGTAAATTAAAAATGGGGGAAATGAAAAATAGGGGAGTTTGGTTGAAGGTGTACATTGTCCAGTCAAAAAAAGGGTGGAAAGTTTTGATTTACATTTTAGACAAAACTTTACCTCCCACGCCCGCTATTTTTTTCACCAGGCGTAAGCTGCGTCCATCAGGTATATAGGATAGAAACCACTGTTGTTGCCATCGCCAGGTCAGAACTCAACTCATTGAGTGTTCTGTAAGATGCTGCATTAGCTCTATACTGGTCGGAAAACCAGCTATTAAACAGCACTTATGGCCATAGATGTAAAAAACGTTCCAGGAAAAATTAAAAACGTAAAAAACGAGGCAAGAATTTAAAAAAAACGTTGAATAAAAAACGTTGGCCATAATGTGTTCAACTTCTTGCCTAATGCCTAATGCTGTAAGTGCAGTATATCTGGAATTATAGTTTAGATAGAGAGAACTTCATTTAATTTCGATTCAGCTATCTGGTCATAAGACAATAGCATTAAACTAACTAAATATACTAGTTAAAAACATTTTGTTTAGTATATTTGGACTAACTAAGTAAACTACATCACTATGACTTATTAATTCGTTTTTGTGGTTCCAAAAGTGCTTCACAAAGCTTTTGATGGGGTTTTCAATGCACGTTTTTTAAAAATAAAAACGTTGAGCAAAATAAAAAACGTTTAAAAAACGTTAAAAAAAGTGGCAAGAATAAAAAAACGTTTTTACATCTATGCTTGTGGCATACACTCTCTTCCCGCGCCCAGTGCAAGAAATTTTTTTTTACAATCGACCATAATTATACTGTTTTTATGCGCCACAGCATCTAATGCTTCGCGTGTCTTAGCTATCGTCTAGGCGTCTGTGTGTCCGTCTCATAGATGAAAACAAGAAATTTGAGCTAATGCTCACGAGACGCGCGAAAGCCTATAGCATGCCCATGCTTACGGGTATTTGCAACCGTTTTCACGAAAGACTGGCCAATATCAAAAAATAGCGATTTTTACGGGGGTACCGCTCTTTGATGCGCTCGTGCGCAGGTTTTCTTGATCCTAGAAAATTGAGACTTAGACCGTCGAAATCTACGTTCAATGCTGAAAATTTCATACGCAGCTTCTCCATGCTCATTCCAATTGTTTTCGGCGCAATTCGCTCTTGAAATGTGTCTCGCAGCCCGAAATCGACATAAAATCCATAAAAACCCCAATTTTAGCGTTCAAGGTCATCCAAGGTAATTGAATTCGGTGCCAATCGAGAGCCACTGTACGACTTCCTATTAGTGATTAATAGTAACCTAGGCCCTATCTTGCACCGTTATTGAAATACAGCGACTTATTGGCTAAAAATCGCAAATTTTTTCTACTCCCCTTTTATTTAGCGCCCTCGTTCAGGGTGACCCCTTCGGATTTACGGAAAAGCTTTACGGATCCAGAAACTAGAGTCTTCCAGGCAGCCGACGGTGAAGACTTGGTGCTCGTTTTTGACTGATCCACTCGTGTGACGGACAGACAGACGGACAGAATTGCGATGGCCAAGACGCGCTGAAAGCAGTAGCTGCTTTCGCGTAAAAACGTTCCAGGAAAAAAATAAAAACGTTAAAACATGGCAAGAATCAAAAACGTTGAATAAAAAACGTTGGTCATAATGTGTTCAACTTCTTATCTAATGCCTAATGCTGTCAGCGAGGTATACCTGGAATAATAGTTTAGATAAAGACAACTTGATTTAATTTTAATTCAGCTGTGTGGTTGTAAGACAACAGCATTAAACTAACTAAATATGCTAGTTAAGAAAGTTTTGTTTAGTATATTTGGACTAACTAAGTAAACTACATTACCATGACCTATTAATTAAAGTGCTTCATGAAGCTTTTGATGGGATTTTTAGCGCACGTTTTTTTAAATAAAAAAAGTTTAGCAAAATAAAAAAAACGTTAAAAAACGTAAAAACGTGGCAAGAATAAAACGCGTAAAAACGTTTTTTTTTACATCTATGGTCTGTCTGTCACACCCTGGTACTTTATCAGAACAGTAATAGCTATAGGATCACGCAATCTTAACTGTGGACTGCCACAAAGATTAGTTTTTGTAACAAAAATTTTATGTTGCTAGGTGAGGGGATTCTCCTCGAATGAAGGCGTCAAAAAGGGTGCACCCAGCCCCAAAAGTCGTTATTTTACCACTATTGGCTCCTCTAGCATAAAAACTGTTTCAGGTAGGCACAGACTTGCTGCTTATCATAACAAGCACTGGTGATGAGTTTTCCAGCGGTATGAACATTGATGAATTTGAACGACCTTGAATTTCAGAATTACGGGATTTTGGTGAATTATTTGCGATTTTTTGGCTACAATAGGCCTACATTTTGAGTCAATTGCGACGAAATGGCTGGAAATAGGCCTATACCAAGACAACCTCATATGAAATTTTCAGCACCAAACGCATATTTTAGCAGTTTAAATGTCGGACCTTTAGGTCTTCTGTATGGGGCATGAAATATGGGCACCTTTTCAAAATGGCGCAATTTCTGCTAATAAGCCTATCCCGCTAATTTTGCGTGAAAACGGTTGTAGATAGCCAATTCATATAATTGCTGCTGACGAGCTTTTAAAGGGTAGCGGGCCCTACCAACATTGATGACCTTGAACGACCTTGACATCTTAACAGCGGATTTCTGGTGATTTTTTTTTCTGGCGATTTTTGTCTGACAGAGGCATATTTTGGTAGTGAATTGCACCGAAATTATAGAGACAGACCAGGACAACCTGGGAATGAAATTTTTAGCATAGAACGTAAATTTGGCACCCATTGCAGACTGGTACTACAGCTAACGATGACTCGATATATCGAAAATATCGATATAAATTATGTTTTCGATATCAATATATCGTATCGTATCGTCGACAAAAATGTCGACTTTTTCGATATCTATTGTGATTGATATTTTCGCGATATTTTAATTGCTACAGATTCTTCAATACACTGCGTGATTGAAAAGAAAAATTACAGATGCGGCGAGTTGATGGTGTCGTAATTTAATTACAGTCGTATTACAACTTAGAAGTTCATCCAGCAACACATTTCTATCTGTCCCATCGCTGTCACGTCATCTTTGCTGAAATTACTTGTGATCTTTTGAATTAAAATGAGCACACCGTTTTGTTTGGTTGTCATGACCCGGGAATTAACGTTTAGGCTACAGTGTGTTGTTTGCACTTATTTCTAAAGTCATGAGCCCGTCTGTAGGCCTAGCCTACGACCTTGTCTAACGTTGAGATATGTGTTGGGATAAAATGGCTTAATTCATAAACCGCGCACTCGACCTGTTTTGATGTAAACTGTTATTACGATGTTTTCTCCAGATGACCGTATAATAGGCCTACTACATGACGAGAGCGAACAACGTCGACGTAAAAGGACAGTAATTTACCCGGCTTTTTGTGGCATAGTCTGTTTCTGACATGCCACCGGTATTTGTAAGTACTCCGACATTAAACCAATAAAACCGCTCCATCCTTCGTTCGTCCACTTATTCACTGGCAGACTCCAGATAAAAGCACAAAGAGCATATTGCGACCTTTTAGACAATTTCATGGCCACTCCCTCGTGTATTACTTTTAGCGCCATCTGCAGACCCGGCCAAGTTTACTGCCCATACTGTGTGCCGGTTTTGGCCGACCGCACTTACGGTCTGCCTATGGCACATGGTTGTGCCTGTCTATCGACTGTTACCTGTCTGCGACGTATGTATTGTGGCTAAATGGTACGTCATAGATAGTCCCATTGGTACCATTGGATAGGGCGATGACGAGTTTCTATATAGGCTGTCAGTTAATCATGTCGCTATTTCCAGCAATTTGGCCTCACTTTTCAACGTCTGCGTCCATTATACAAATGCGCCGAATTACCGTGTGCTAGCGTGTTGATTGTAGCGTTTGATAGCAGCGTTATCAGCGTGTATGAAACTAGTCACCTATGCAAAATTGCTTTTACTTCTCGATGAAAGTCGGACCCTGGCTTTGGACGTGGTGCGGTCGGCCCACTCTAACAACAGCTGGGCATTTTGTCTAAGCAACTGTAGCCTACAGACTTTTGACGTGAAACTTGATACGTGATAGGAGCGTTTATTTATTTTTAATGCGGCCGTCCTAATATGATGATGATGATGATGATAAAGGGCGAATTAACTTTAGCGTGGCGTTAAGTCCTAAGGCCGCAATATACGGTTTTTGTTCATCCGTTCGTCTGTATGTTGTTTCTGTTCTTTGATTTCGTAAGAGCTCTCACTCAAAAACAAAAAAAATGTGAAAAAAAAACAAATTGGTGTAAACGTTTTTCAGGGCCGGACTGACGTTCCAATGTTCAGCTCAAATGTCAAAGGTTAAGGTGATTGGGGGTTAGAGCTAGGGGATAGAGCTAGGGGATACATGTTCTGTTTATGGGTAGGTAGACGTCCACGTGTTATACCAGCACTGAGTCGACATTTTTGCCTGTTTATAGCGAAGATAGCCGAGCAGGTTTTTAATAGGACGGAAAATGTAATCTAGCGCTACAGAAGACATATATGCCAACCCGCACAATTTAATGAGTTTAGGCTATATTTAGGCTACCTGAAGCAAATAGCAAGATAACTTGCTCAGCTCTGTGTGTGGACTGGATAGACAAAGTCACCTGTTGTTTCAGCAAAGAGAACTTAATTATACTGCACTGCTGAAGAATCAAGATGAAGCTGTGGGCCCGTCTAAAAATAGTCTGCCATCTCGGGGACGCATAGTTATCTCCGTTCTTCAGCAACGTCGCTGTTAATGTGAGCTCGATCTGATAATTCGCATCGCATCAAATACATGAAATCAAATTAGTCTAATGTGCCTATAATGTACAACAGTATATAGAATGTTATTCATGCCTGAACGTGCTTTTTGCCTAAGCTATGATGCCAACTAAGCCTACGTCAACTGATAATGGTAGGCCATTATACAGAATGTATAATGTCTTCAATATATTATTTTCTTGGTTTCAACTCAGACGAAATTGTTCATATACACTCGTGGTCTGTTTGGCTGAGCAGTCCATGACATTGTAAGCCTAACGACTAAATTTGACCTGGGAGTGGGGGGACCGGAACCCAAGTCACAAAAGCATAAGCCACGAAATGTTTGAGCAAAGTCGAGAGAGCGAAGAGACTTTTATTACTTCAAATTTCTCGGTTGTTTATAACTCTCGTGTTTAAATCGCTGCAAGAGCGTACAAATCATTCTAGGTGGTATGCGGCTGTTTTCTAGCATCGCATCATTTTTTCAGTCTACAAACAATAGGCCCTAATTGCGGAAAAAATTCGTCAAAGTACGTTCATCATTTCACTATTTTTTGAGTAAAATTGCAGACAGACAAACAGGACAGGCATGCAAACAAAGGTAAAACATTACTTATCAACGGATTAACTAAACTGCAAATTCAACTACGATTATACGCTGTTTCTGCTTCAGGCTACTTCTATACGTCAATTGCTACCAAATTTTGTGTTTGACTCAGCTTTTCAGACAATAATAAAAAAAACCCAATTTAATGCGGATAAATAATGCGAGCTGTCTTTTGCGGCTCGAGCCGGTTATAAGAGCGATCTGAGAAATTTACGACCCAAGTCAGAAAAGCTTGAGCAAGCGACTCCCACAGGTTAAATAAACAACACGCGGTACGTAATTTGACCGCTAAATCAATAAACGCCACACGCTATCATGGCTATGTTTCATAAAGGCCCACTTTGCTGTTTTTTATAAACTTTAGCCGAAAATGCCTTAAATTTTTGCTATTATATGCTTTTACTGTTTTGTGAATTGATGTATTTTTACTCACAGCACTCAACCTTATAACGATCTCTGTACCGTTGCCGTTACACGGTTATAGGATATACAACAATAAGCATGCTTTTAAAAAGTACTTACACGTAAAGTACAAAAAAAAACACAAAATTAGAGCCAGTAAAACTGAAACAAAATTAAAACTCGCGCACGATCTTAAGTTTTAGGCATTTTTAGTTTTAGCGATGCCGTGCCTCAAACAAAACGTGAGCTTTAATTTTGTTTTTGATAAGTTTTCTATCTGAGCACATTAAATTTTTACTTAACTGCAAGTTTGAAAGATAAGTAGGCCTCTACAACATGCAACCGCGATATTGGTGTAAATAATTCAGCGCCCAATTCACAACCGGTGCTTTCTCGACACCAGCTGTATAAAAATTCCAGTGACGAGACAGGCTGGTATAGGCAGCGAACGGTGCGTGATAATAGGGCCTATTGCCTGATAGATAGCACTGAAACCAGGAAACTTGTCAACTGCTTGTTCAACACAAAAGTGGAACAATTACAAGCACACTGTGCGTGAACTAAAACTGTCAAAAACTGTCATAATTATAATTGTCAAAGGTCAAAGTCACAGAACAGTATTTTCTAATACTTTACCATTGCGATATAGAATCAGGCTGCTAACAGTTGCTAGTAAGCAGGACTTGCTAGGCCGATAACTGTTGCTGAGGTTGACGTCGTACGGCTATAAATATTAGCATTCCACGGCGGCTACTGCGAACAGCTTTAGCTTTGCGCAAGTCTTGACAGTTTAGTTGGTTGTATAATTTTATTGCACATGTCGACAAAGTGTTCCGCTATAAGATCCCAATGAAACCGCCATTCTGTCGTGTCAGTCCAAGCTTGGGTGCACTGATTATATGCGTGACATGGTCTGGTCGTTTGGCTGCAGACGGTGCATGCGGCTAATCGATGTCAAGGCGTCACCCTCAGCGACCTATGTCTAATTTCTCTCTCACTCACTCGTGCGTGCAATCAATACCAGCAGCAAAGAGCGCACCTATACTTCAGACTCGGCGCCAGTGATCGTTATACCACTGCAGACAGTGGGTTGTACGTCAGACCCACGCATGTCTACATGGCCGTCCGGTCAGAAAAAGTGCACAGCATTAGGCCTACATAAAATAATGTCTGTGTTTCGACCACCGAAACTTTTAACAAACTTGTTAATAAAAATCAGTTTAACAGTTTTCAAAAACTTTTTCGTTTTTACACTTGCATCCTTATTGCGCCACTTTAAAACGTAATTCGTTCACTTCCATTCGGGTAATCCTGGTTGACGCTCGATTCGATTAGCCTATGCCGAACATCAGCTACGTTGTGCATAATCTCCAACACTCAAGTCTCGCAACAAGCTGCACAACATTTTGACATGTTAACGCCTCTTCTTCATAGTTATCGAGCCAAAATAATTATGACGCACGTTGCATGCGCAGCACATGTTCTTGCAAATCAGCGATTACAATCTAAGCCTATCACTTGCAGAAGCATCACAGCCAGCTTCTGTTTTATTTCTAATATCCGAGAAAGTAATCTCAAAGCGTGCATGCTAATAACTAATCAATTCAAATTCTAAACAGATCGACGTACGTTGACGTTGACGTACGACGTACGTACGTTGGCTTAAATAAGCTAAACCTAAGTCTGGCATCTAACATATTGTGCCTAAGTAATTAATTGTATGATCTTTCACTTCTGGGCTATTCCGGCAGGCTTGTATTCGCCGCTGTTTTTTCCCTGTTTTTCTCCTCCGACCGATAATCAATGACGCTGCTGCCTACACACGGTTGACGTCATCAACCTTGCGGCGTTACGAGATTAATTTAATACATGTAGGCCTATATATATAAGATGACGTATAAAAAGTGATAACGTACTAGATTTACGCATATATCTGTTCAGTTACGGTTTTACCTTCGTAGATCATTGCAATGAAAAGCAACTCGTTTTGATTAGTTGAATTAGTAGGCAACAGTCGTTACGTTACACATTCAGCTAAACGCATTTGTATAACGTGCACGATGTAACGAATGGATAGTGAATGTTCCACGTTGTTTAGCGGCATCCTGTCTACTGCATGGAAAATGCCAATTACCTCGAAGGTTGTCGCTGCGACAAGCTTCATCGGCTGAATATTCGATCTCACGATGTCCACCTTAACAAGCAACCAGTGCAGTGTGGCCCGCGAATGTGCCGTAAGCAACTGCACAGATATCAACACGAATGTGTTGATATCTTCAGAAACTGCTAACGAGCAAAAGTGAAAAAAACAATCGGCGAAAGGGCAAAACAAGACAAAGATTGGAAGAAAATACATTGTGTGGACGCAAGATAACCAAAGAGTAAATACTGCACTCTTTATATGGCTGGGCCACCAAAAAATTAACCCTTAAAATTGTTTTACATACAATCATGTTTTTCACGTATTTGCATGTTATCGTAACTGTGAAACCAAATTTAATGGCAGTTTTTGCTTAATTTTTAAAATTATTTTGTTCTATTATTTATTTCTATCATTTTTTAAAAAAAATTAAGCTTATTATGGTATCGTTTACAAAAAAAATATATACTGTATTTTATAAAATCCGGTCAAAGCCAAAAGCACAGCCCCGCAAAAAATGGTTGGTGAATTACAATGATAGGCCCAGGCCAAATGTACTAAGGCTTTAACTACCGAATCTTCGTGGATCTCAATATACTGCGGGCAATAAATCCGTCTAAGCCGTTTGACGCTTTGTTTAAAATACCCTAATAATAAATAGCCTTTTATGTACAAAAGTGCATTAACACTATTTTAAAATGTTGAAAATCATTGCACATTTGTATTTTTGCTATAGCCTACTGTCAGCTGCGTCGTGTGTTAAAAAAGTTGGAGACAGGAAGTTGCAAATTTCCGACAGAAAGATTTTAGTGTTCAAAATTAAAAATGTGCCCTGTATAATTTCGCCAAAATCGGAATTTGTATCAACAAATTTAGTATTTTTCGACGACAGCATTCTGACAAAATACTTTTTCGACAGGCTAAAATTTGAGGAAAGTTGCCTGTCCTGCCCTGTCATGATGTCACTGCACACTATTGAAGCATATGCTACCTGCGAGTCTTCTTTTTTACAAGGACCAGGATTTTGTCAGTAAAGTTGTAAAAACACGTCTTTTTCTGTAAAAAAAGTACCAGCATTCACCAAAGTACATCCCCGATTTCTTTGCGGCACTAAATAGCATTCACGATCAGTATTCACTAGGCCTACTCGCGTTCGTCAAGTTGTTAGAGACGTTAGCGCTTTTTGCTGCTGCTGCTGCTGATGATGATGATGTTGGTGAGGGTAATTCGAATGTCGTCAGAGGACTTGGCATGTCTCCCTTGGCGCTCATTTGTTATGCGACCGTTCTAATAAATCGCATTACGGGTCGTGCTTGTACGACTGTGCTTCTGCTGTACGGGCTCATGGCTCGAAAACAAAAAAGTAGAAAAAAAAACCAAAATTAATGTGGACTTTCCCCAGGACATGCCGGAGTAATCGGTGAAATGTAAATGTCAGAGTTAAAATTGCGCTACAGTGCTGCGGGTGATTACGTATTGCTCGGCGGATGGCCGCATCTAACGTCGGTTTTGTACAGCAACAAAGAATAGTTTACTTTTTGATAAAAGTCAAAAATATTAATATTTCACAACGCTTTATTTTTTGAGTATCTGAAATTCTGAGTGCATTTTGATGTGCAAAGAAATGTGCTTTGTGAGACTTCAGAGGCCGCCTCCGATGAATGGACCGCATATTGATCATTACACTGTATAGGCTAATTGCTTTCACCATTACAACAGCTAACCGAAAGCAAAATAAGTATATGCGAAAATAGATCTACATGGTGATTCGAAAAAGTATGATCCTATAGCTTTTATACATCCATAATTTCACTCAACATTGATCGATATTGATCTTACTACTGCAGTGGTAAATTTGAAATTTGAAATACGCCAATTGTCGCATCGTAAACGCGTCGTGATTTGTAATGTATACGTCAACTGTAGAATAGAACACTAAAGTTAATAATTTGCTTTCTGGCTCACTTATTCTACAAAAAATTAAGCCAATGCTCACGAGACGCGCGAAAGCCTATAGCAGTTAAGGTTCAGTAGTTTAGCTGAAAATTGGGCTGTTCACGCTAAGTTAATATACACATACCGAATTCTCTATCTGGATCGCATACCGGGAACGATAGTTCCGTGGCGCCACCTTGTAAATAATATAGATTTGTGTCGCAGCCCGAAATCGCCAAAAATCCGTAAAATTTCTTATTTTTTGGCGTTCAAGGTCATTGAATTCGGCGCCAATCGAGAGCCAGTGTGCGACTTTCTATTAGTGATTAATAGTAACCTAGGCCCTATTTCGCACCGTTACTGACATACAGCGACTTATTGGCCAAAATCGCAAATTTTACCTACTCCCTCTCATTTAGCGCCCTCGTTCGGGGTGAGCCCTTCGAATTTATAAAAAAAGCTTTACGGTTCCTAAAACTAGAGTCTTCCAGACAGCCGACGGTAAAAATTTGGTAATTCTAGTTTGCGCCGCTTTTGACTGATCCATTCGTGTGACAGACAGACAGATGGACAGACAAACAGACAGAATTGCGATGGCTAAGACGCACCGTAAGCAGAAGCTGCTTTTGCGCGTAAAACGGGTAAAACGCGATGTGTTTGCGGTGTGATAAGGCTTTGATAATCGTTTAGTTACAAATTTAATGCATGCAGAGGGCATCGGCAAAAAATGTTAAAAAATAGCCCAATATTTGACGCAGTTCTGACAAAACTTATGGGCTTTTTTGCTGTGCCATTGTGTATTGCTGAATGGCGTCGCTGCATTCATGACGTAGTGATCGATAGCGCTGAGTTGCCGTTGAAACGGCACGCTGACAGCCACGGAATGAATTAAACAGATAACAGCACGGCACCGGTCGACAGGTTTGATTTATAAAGACAGCGACAGATCAGCAATAGCTACATGTAGTCCGTTGAAAAAGTAATGTTTTGCCTTTGTATGTCGGTCGTTCCTTTTCTTTGTCTAGCTGCAAGATTACTTCAAAAATTGTGAACGGATTCTAACGAAACTGTTCGGAATTATTCGTGTAGTACGAAAAATACGATCGAGTTTTTACGAACCAAAATAACTGTTAGATGACTTTTTCACATATTTTGCTAAAATTTTCAACTTTTCCCGCAATGCGTTAAGTAGCAATAGTTTGATATTTTTCGCTAAAATTTTAATGCAATGCTAATGTTTTTGATAAGCACAAATTACGACTGTAAACTCTAAAGTAACAGGAAAGCTTACTGAGTTATAGTGCGCCAATGTGCCGCCGTTGAAAATTGTAAAATAAAGCAGACATTTTGGCGGAAATTTGTGCTGTCCGAGCGCTTCTAGTCTGTCTCTTCCACTGTATCCAACACCAGTAGATAACCATTGCTGCTGCTGCTCTTGCTGCTAACGGCTATGTTGGTAAAGGCGTCAGTTTTTGCTTTCTTGTGTTTCATCGCGATGCCGCTCTTAAGCCTGTCACATCAACAGCACTTATCCTGCTTCATGCCGCCCGGTCGTCGCCATTAACGCCATGTTGCAGCAGCAGCAGCAGCATCAGCACTGCAGACTTGACCTGAGTGCGGGGGGTCGACTTAACCGAAGGGGGACAATTGGGGAGGGGCGGCGATCGTCCCAACGACTAAAAGCTTTGGATGCTTGATTTACGACGAATGTTTCTGCGACAGTAGAATGTAACAATCACAGGCTGAACGGTAGTTCAAGCTCTGTGTTAACGGCGACTTCTCTTTCTTATGGGAAAGCCAAAAATTCGACCCCCCACAGAATCAAAACCCCTGACCCGATTGAGATAAAATTTGGCACGGTTAATTATGTCGGCGAGGGGACCCGTCATGCAAAATTTTATGCAAATCCCCCCAAGGGGGGCTTCCCGGCAAATGGGTGAAATATACGCAAAAATTTTTATAGCTATCCATATACCTTTTTTTTAGAAACTCACTCACCTACAGGTCAGACCCTTCGGCGGATTTTTGCGCGCGATGGCTCAAACGACGCGGTCTCGCGCAAGG
>Ga0209367_1010339_pt1 | contig 12522 bp, 7 predicted proteins | sample WorMetLIZISLAND2_FD_187412 | JGI IMG/M metagenome (GOLD analysis project Ga0209367, IMG submission 187412) | Marine gutless worms symbiont microbial communities from Max Planck institute for Marine Microbiology, Germany - Olavius geniculatus... ... | reverse complement strand
AAGCAGAAGTACACGGATATGGATGTTCCTGATTTCTACAATTTTTTTCAGAAAAAAAGTATTCAAAATTAGTCTCTGCAGCCCCCGAAATAGCCTAATGGCGATGTTTGACTGTACGTGCGTCTGTGAACAGTTCTTCTCATCAATGAAGATCAACAAATCTGCTTTGTGATCAAGACTCACTAGTAAACGTCTGAATGCAACATTGCAATTGGCTAACACCCGTGCCTCAAAGGTATGTGGCTCATGTGTTAGCGATCGATCGCCCTTAGTGTAGAGCTATAGGATCGAAAATAATCAAATGTAGTATGTCTGATGTTTTTTTCTGAAATTTTACAATTCTTCTGTATCGCAAGAACGTTGACGGTTTTGCAAGTAGGCCCATAATATGAGAGACGCTTTTGAGGATAAAAAAACCAAAAGTTACGTTACTACAGAACACTGGTCTATTAGAATCTCGTGGCGAAAGCACGCAATAAAGATGACGGTCTATATTTTTTTAACTGTTCAATCAAATTGTGCGACCTGTCTCAGCAATAGTTTAGCATCTTGTATGTCTGGCTCTGAAATAAAAAATAAGTACGTCATCTGTGTCATATTGTAGCTGGAGAGAGGAGATGAAGTAGCCGGCATGAAGGACGCGCAGCAACAGAGACGTACGAGACAATTGGACGAGCGCGGCCGTCCCCAAGTGGAACGCTTCGGGCAGAATAACGACGATGTTGAGATGGCGGCCGAAGGGGCGTCAGGAGGCCCGTCTGGCTCTGGAGCTCGGCCGCAGGTAAAACATTGCTTAGGTTAATAGTTTGTTAATAATCATTATGCTATCGCTTACTTAAACACCAAGACACGTTTGTTAAACACTACAACGCGTCACAAGATTATTTTGTGTAGGCTTATGTTAGCATGCTTATTTCATGATATGCCTAATCTAATTTAATGTTGCGGTAGTCATACATAGCCTACATTATGCATGATCTTAGTGAGCTTTTTTTGGTATTTTAAATACTTCTGTAGTCACGTTTAGTCAAGTCATCATCAGCATCATCAGCATCATCGTTTATTTGACAAAATAGAGCGCACAACTGAACATCTGATGTTTATTTTGTGTTGTAGTGATCTATCGTCTCGGCGGAGCGTCGTCGGTTCGTCGGCATGCTGACTGATCAGGCCCTTAGGCCTACTGAACATTATGCTATAGGCCTAGACCTAGGTCTAGCTCCTATCTGTTGATACTGAAGTTTTCTTAGTTGTTCGTATATTTGCATATTAAAATGTGGTTGCTTAACGCGTTTTGTTCTATCATAGTTACTAAAGTTTTTGTGTTCTTTTTTAATTTAGGCCTATGACATTCAAAACGCCAAATGCATGGGCTTGCTAATATACTAGCCAACACTTTCTAAACAACGCGTTTAGCTGTAGTGCACAATTAGGCCTGTTACACATAAAAAATAAAGAACAAAAAATGTTGCTGGTCAAAATTTTACTGATCATAAAATGCACGGAAATTGACCAAAAAAATCGCTGAAAAACATTATTGAGGCCTGACAAAAATTTGGACATCATAAGTCCTGCTAGATGGACATCAACAGTGAATAAATTAAACTCGGTAGCGTGTGCGCCTGCAATAAGTAAGTAAGTAAATAAGTAGCTAGAGCTGGGCAACAAAAATAGAGGGCATAGCTTGTCTAATGAAGCGCCCCACTAACTACTCTCTAGAATAGATATACAGGGTGGGCCAAAAAAACGGACCTCTTTGAGCGTTGATAACTCAGCGACGGTTAGTGTTAGAAAGACGTGTGATACCTCAGAAGTTTCAGAATGCTGTAAAGAATAAGTGACAAATTTGCATAGTAAAGCATTTAAATATTCTTTGCCTAATTTGCATAAATATTTGTCACTCCCGAAATTCTGCCAAATTTGACTGTAACACATGGATTTAACATGGACATTTGAGCTTTTATAACTTAGCGTTGTTTATTGATGGAAAGGCGCGTAATATGCCAAAAGTTTCATAATTGTTTACGTAAGAAGTGTACAACTTGCATGTCTCAGCATTTAAATATTCTTTGCCTGATTCACACAAATCTGCCCCACCTCTAAAATCATGCTAAATTGGCAATAACGCATGAATTTAAGTTGATTTTCATTCAGCATACTGTGAAATATCAGCAATTACTAACACACATACGTTGAGCTTAGATGAAATTTGACATAGGCAGTTACCCAGCTTTTGCAGTCATAACCGTCATCGGTCCTTTTAGGCAGCTAATCGATCGCTGGAGTCAATGTGTTCAGGATCAGCTGAGCCCAGCATTCGATTAGCGCACACGTTTTAGTTGGCCAGTTACTGAAATTTTGTGACCATGCTATCTGTTGCAATGCCCCCACACCAAATAATTCACAGAATTTAAATCTGGACTTTTTGGCAGTGCGTTTTTGAGTTCAGTGAACTCAGGCACATGAGAGTGCAGGCAAATGCCTATTTTCGGGGGTAATAAAGATTTATGCAAATTAGGCAAAGAATATTTAAATGATTTGCTATGCAAGTTCAACCCTTTTTGTCTACAACATTCTAAAACTTTTGACATATCACACGAGTTTCTACGGGTAACCATCGCTGAGTTATCAATGCTCAAACAGGTCCGGTTTTTTTTGGCCCACCCTGTAGATATCGATAAACGGAAAACGGCGTTTACTACGACGATCGATTCCACGTCGAACGCAGCAAAAATGGTGAAATTGGGTTCACAAACAATAAAGTTCTGTTGTGTCATTTCGAACCACCCACGTTCAACATTGCATTTGCTACACATGTATATGTTAATGAGTGGCGTTCGGGCCACGTGACTTTGCTGCAAACGAAATTTCAACCTGTTAACTGTCTTCCCAATCGGACTTATGCGCCGGGCGACCTTACGTTGGGCTCTGCCCCATATACATGTGCGGCTCCGCTTCAGGTGTGTTCGTTTTCTTTCAGCACTAGGAAGCAACTTTCCTCAAAGTCACACCAATCTCTTTCCTTCCCCTCCCTTCTCTCTCTCCCCCCTTGTTTTCTCTTTCCATTTCGCACTTTTTCTTCCAGCCACCAAAAAAATTCCAGTTGGGGGTTCGTCCTGGTTTCCTGTTTAGTGCTCTAAGCACCCAAGTGGGATCTGGTGGCAAAGCACTGCATGGCTGCAAACACATTTATGCATTTTGGACTTGCGGAAACGGCAACACTTTCAGTCATTTACCATTTATGTGCAGTGCAAATTACTGGGTTAAGTGGATTTTATTGATTGTTAACTCCCCACTTTCCAACTTTTTTGGAGAAGCATTCTGCTTTAGCCTTCCGCCTATCAACCCCTGTGTGTCGTAGTCATAGTGGTATATAGTCTGGTCTGCACTGTTGCTGTCTGGTGCGTATGCATGAATCTGGTCTCGTTTGTTAATGCGCACGTTTCCTGGCGTCGCCGTTACGTCACCGACTAGCAAAGAATATTTCATCAACGGCCAGATTCTGTTGAAATATTTCAAATCGGTATTCTTTGAGCTATAGAGCTGAGCTGGAAATTTTGCTTAGGTTCGTTGTTCGCCAGCTGAGTTATGAAAGAAAGAAAAAGGAAACGCTGCTTACACCGTGTTCCAAAAATTGTGTCAGTGTTATTTTTTGAATAACTACGTGAAACATTGGTCAGTTTAAAATAGGGCTGGTAACGATTAAATTTTTTTTAATAGTTAACTTTTTGAAATTTAACGATTAATTAATCGTTAATTTTAGTTAAAATTTAGTCATTGAAAATGCGTTGTTTAAACCATAATATCAATAAAAAAAGTCACTGTAGAGTTACATGCGCTGAAAGTGTTAATGAATTAAGAACCTTTTAGGTTTTTAATGTTAATGACACCAGTCCCGGAGACAAACAAGCATGTTCACGGTTGATGGATCTAGCGACGAACGTCTCTTGTTGACGATGTATCCGGCAGAACCGTTAATCGTTAAAAATAAAATTAATCGTTCATTTTCTTTGTTAGTTAACGATTAAATTAATGGTTAAAATCCGCAGCTCTAGTTTTAAATAATTTTTGGCGTGCAACATCACGAAGAAACGTAATGTAGTTTATATACTGTAGTTTAGGCCACCTCACCTTAATACTGTTGCTGCACTACCTTGTAAAATGCAGAAGTCGTATGCTGAATTCCGTTGTGATCGTGAACTCGTGTTCACCGTGATCACGAGATCGATTCTGTCCCTGCAAACACGCAGCAAACTCGTGAACACAGTTGTGAACTCGTGATTTTGGCGACTATCTTTATTTTCATGACGAACGAAATAAATTGGCGGGAAACGACGGAAACGAAGGTCGCAAAATGCAATAATTTGTAATAAACTGCTAACTTTTGGTAATCGGCATGCTGCATGTGACATTATTATGAATATGTCAGTTTTTCTGTAATTTAAGCGTAAGATAGGTTGTCGTATGTACAGCGAATGACACTCGCAGCTGATGCGTGTAGGCAGCGTGGAAAGGTTTGTATTGTGGCAAAACTGTCTCACCCAGACGTTTAACACAGCAGTTGAGGCTAAGATTAAGGTTAAGATTGTGGTTTGGACTAAACTTAGGTTACTTTAAAGTTAGTACGCGTATTCGGGTGGAAAAGCTATTAGGATAGATCCAGTGTTTGGGACGCTCACGATGGTGATCACCAGTTTCCGCTTCTGGTAAACACGAGTTCACAATCCCAATGTTTTAATAAAAAATTATGGTGTTTTCACTTTACTCCCTTTCTTCCCTGCCCCTAAAATCCAACTAAGGCGTCTGGGGGAGCGCTGTGAGCTCTTCCAGTAATGTCTGTGTTGGAGCCCCAGCCGAAATCGATTTTTTTTTGCATTTTAGCTTTAAAAGATGAGATCTGGTGGCAGTAATTTTGATTACTTCCCGAGAATAAACCAACCAAATTGGCAAATTTAGTGCGGTTTAAGCATATGCCTTATGTTTTGTCTGGAGGATGGGCTGGGTGGGTGGTCTCGTTGCTCCCTCCTTCTTGTCTACGCCACCGAATGCAGCAGCAATATTATTAAAGTGAATGGCAAAACTATATTCATTTACGTCAATTATCTTCCTGATGTTGCTTGTCGAAAATATTAAAGTCGGCTAGTGTTTCACAGAGTGATTCAAAAAATAACACTGCAGGCACAGTTTTTTTGGGTCACGGTGCAGTATATACGATCTATAGAGAGTCGGGGCTGGCCTGGTGACGGTCGAGGTATAGCAAGGCAAGGCAAGGCAGGGCAAGGCGTAGTTGTTACGTGTGTGGTGTATTCGTCGTGGTCGTGGTCGTATACAGTCTGCAGTTGCCGGTACGGACGCATGAATCTTGTCTGGTTTGCCTGCGCTCGCTTGGCTGCTGGGTGCTATAGATGCATTTGCACTGGATCGAACCGTGCCCGTGTCTGCGTATTGCGCGTGCGACGCCAGGCTGCTTGCGTGCGGCGACCCCGTCCGTCCGTCCGATGCTTTTTTTCACCGGCGTCTCGTCTCGCGACAGACCACCGGAAATTCATACCCAGAGCATACCAACCAAAACACTACTGAATTAATCTATGACACTACCTCGAATATTCTGTGTACGCGATGACGCTCGCGCGACGTGCTGGATTGATGAGCTGGCTCGTCGTACGTTGGACGAGCGCACGACGAGTGTCATGGGTTAACAAATAGGCGGGACAGGAAATAATTCTTTCCTTGATAAACACTGCAGATTTTCGATAGGGTGCTCAAAATTTTGCCCCAACTTTTCCCAAAATTGGGAGTTTTCAGCCTCATATTTTGCACCTTACAACGAAAATTTTCGAACAAGAAGATTTTTTGACAAATTTCCGACAGCTCAGAGTTTGGTTGTGGGGGGCTCTCGGTATGCATTTCTGGTGGTCTGTCTAGAGACGCTCTTTTCTCGGTCGCTCGGTCGCTGGCTGCCGGTTATCGCCGTTGGTTTTTACACGCCACTCTGGGGGCTTCGCTTTATCCCATTTCCGCTTTATATTCTGTCTTCTCTTCGCTACCTTTCTCTATACCCCCTTTTCTCTCTCTGTACTCTTTTTGTCGGCTAAAAAGTGTGCATGGGGCGGAGAGTTGCAAATTTCTGACGCTGACGCTAATTCCAGTACCTAAAATTTCAATTTTGTCATGAAGTTTATCCAGAATTTGAATTTTATCGACATTGAAATTGAAGTACTGCACCGAATTTTGTTTCTCTGGAAGAAAGTTTCTCGAGAGGCTAAAATTGGGGGCTCCGCTATCCTATCGTGCGGCCTGGGTCCTTCTTGTACTTAGAAGCAACTTTTTTGAGTTGTATATAGTTCAACAGCAACATGACGGCTTTGTCATTATTTACAGACACGTTTTTCTTTAAAAATAACGTATTTACATGAAATATCGATATCAATGAACTGGGCTACAGGCAGACAGCCCGACCCTTAGGCCCCGCCCAGCCAGCAGTCGGCCGACAAGAAAATATTTCCCGGCCCAAGCCTCTGCAGGTCCGGGGTCAGGACACCCCATCGTCAGGATGTGCATCGGTGCCGATTTTTGCTCATCGGGCTGGCTGGGATGCTTTCCTTTCTCCCTTTTCTCTCCCAGCATCTCTTTTTTGCTCTTTTTCCTGTCCCATTTTTGTCTTTTTTTAGCCCTTTGCTGCTTTGTATTGTACTTCCTTTCCTTGTCCTCTTTTTATATCGAAGTACAGGCAGGGGAGTCTACGGGGAGCGCGGTAAGCCTACTGTAGAAATCCGGCGCACGTTTTTGACAGTTTCAGACAGTTTGGCCTCTACTACTACATGTAGTGCGACTAGCGGCGCTTTAGAGTTTTTAAACGGTTTGGTTGTATGTGCGATTTGCATATCTTCTTTCTGTGATTCTGTCTGTTTCTGTTTTTTGTTGACGATTAAACGTGTTTATGAATCCACGCTTTCTCTGCTTACACATTACTTACTGCAGACGCCGCCCAGAGGGGAAAATTGGCTCCCCCTCCTGCCGTATACCAAGAAGTCGGTCAGAGGTTACAAATGCCTCTGGGCGCCAGGTTTTCGGTACATAAGCTATTGCCTCTTCAGGTGGAGGGCGACTAGCGGCGTTGTGGGTTAAATAAGCTGAGGAAGCGAGGAGGGCAGGAAGTTCGGATTTTCCGTCAGGCAGCCGCAAATTTTTTTGACATTTTTGATACTGCTCAAATCTGTAATTTTGCATGTAAATTCCACATCGCCCGATGGGAGTCTTCCTGTTTCAAATCTTGTATTTTTGGAACAGATAATCGTCCCAAAAGCTAAAATTTAGGCCGAGGGCAATTCGGCTGTTCCTTTCTCCTCGCTCTTCCTGGCAGGACGCCAGCGGGTGGGGACAATGGCGCCCCGTATGACAGCTCCGGCTGGCTGGCTGTTAGTGTTACGTTAGCTGCAGACTGGGCGCGCTGTTGTGGTTATTTCATTATAGGACCTGCTTGGCTTGTGTGTGGCAGGAAGCCGTCAGTTAGTGGTCATCTGTCGCTGTCTAATCTGCTGCGTGAAGTTCGCGCTCAGCTCGCCAGGTGGCGCTGCTGTCCGTCGTTATGAGACACCATTACTATGAGTTCGGCTGAGTATATAACATACATGAGCTGAACTGAATTCGTCGTCGGTCGTTAGACTGAAGACGTTATCGGTGGACCGATCGTCAAGTTAGTCATCGTGTTCGTCGTCCGACGCCACTTCGTGAATGACGTACGTACACTGATCTTAGTCATCACAACAAACGTTGAAAGTTGTGTATAACTCTTCGTGGGAAACCCATCGCAGAGCTGCGGAGCGTCGTCTGCCATATGGGACCACACAGTCACACCTGTCAGTCACCCGATACAGATGAACGAGCCCCGGGGACGAGTGAAGTTTACTGGGCGCCATAGGAATACACCTAACCTAGTCTAGTTATAAGCTGCATTCATATCTAAAATCTGAGCCGTGTATAAAAAGGCTACACCTAACCCTAATCCTAAACTCTAACCCTAACCCTATTGGTAGTTATACGGTATATATGTAAAATAATAGGCGCAATGTATTCCTATGGCGCCCAGTAAACTACACACTACCCGAGCCCCGTCTTAGCCCAAGCCGGTATGTAATTTACCTGCCCCAGAAGGTTGAGTCGATTTTGGCGTTGGTTTTATGCTTAGATGGTTCACCTGTCCACATTCACCCATCCAAGTAGTAATCACCTGATAGCATTCCGACCGGGAGTCGAACCCGCGACCTCACGATCACCCTACCGGTACGCCACCAATCCGCCACAAATGACTTGCGGGTTTTGGCTGCATTTCTGCATAGCATAGTCTGTCGAGATGAGAAGTTGGTGATTCCGCTTTTGCTAAATTACTTTGGTCTATGTTATTATTATCCATACGTTTCATCTTGGTATGAAGTTTATCATGCGAGTGTAACGAGGCGTAATACGCTCCATGCGGCGGCGACGAAACGTGCTTATTTTATGACTTTGATCGACTGTGTGCTTTGCCTGGGACGTGCGTCACGTGTGACTGGGTCGAGTGAGGTTAAGGGCGGATAACACTGCAGACATTGTGGTGAGAGATAGGAGGACGTTGTAAGTCATGAAATTAATAATGAAATCGTGCACTGAGTACAACATTTCACGGAAAATACAGAGTAGATTTGTAAAACCAATACGATTCTGATAAAAATACAGTAAAAACATAAAAATTGTTAATATAAGTAGTTTGTGCGAGCCGAACTTATCTAAGGCGCCGCAACGCTCATGACGTCACAAACGTAACACTTTGTTCACATTCCCATTGAAAACAATGGCGAATTTGTAAGTTTTTGTGACAATAATATTGACTTATGCAAGCAGTGACGCATACTTGACGTCAGATCTGACATCATTGTTGTTCCTTTTACAACTCGATGTAGTGGAAGATTTGCAGGCTTGCCGTGGATATGGATATCCATGGATATATCCATGGATATTATGCTGGCGTACCTGCTAATTAAGTTCAATACTTGTATGTTTTATCTCTCTATAATATTTCTCTGTCTGTCGTTCTAACTCTATTTTCCAGTTTATTCATGCTGTTGAGTCAAATGAATAATTAGTGACATCAGCACATCATTATTAAGTTATAGCCTACATCAATTTCTTAGCACTATAGCAGCAATAGCAACGGTGCTTTAATACTGTTGGTTGGGCATTTGGTGGGCATCCATTTGAGAGTTTATTTTTATTTTTTTTATCAAAGTGTAATAAAATTCATCAATGTTTTTTTGCTTACTAACATGTTCAATGCCAGTAGGAAGTACAAACAACAAATGGCTGGAGATAGACTGACAGTTTGCAAACGGGAACTGCTATAGGCTTTCGCGCGTCTTGTGAGGATTAGCTCACATTTCTTGTCAGCATTGGTTCTTACGCGCGAAAGCAGCTACTGCTTTCAGTGCGTTTTAGCCATCGCAATTCTCTCTGTCCGTTCGTCACACGGGTGGATCAGTCAAAAACGGTGCAAGTTAAGTTCACAAATCTTCACTGTCGGCTGCCTGAAAGACTCTAGTTTTAGGAACCGCAAAGATTTACCACAAATTCGAAGGAGGTCATTCCAAACGAGGGCACTATTTATTTGCTCCACCCTCAAAACCCCTTGTTAAATGCAAGAATCTCGGAGATATATCGTACATATGTCGAGTTATAGCTCATTTTGTCCCAACTTTCGTTGCCATGGCAACCAGGGAGGGTCCGGGGTAAAATTAAATGACACCGTTAGATTGGCCATTCCCCAAAACCCTACCTTAGAACCAAAATTTACGACTCTATCTTATACACAGCCAAAGTTATGACCGTTTTAATAATTGTTTACTTTTCCCCATAGCCTCCATTGTATTTTTTTGAGAATTTTTTGAATAATTACGTTAAATATTAATTTCAAATTTTTTAATTCCCAAAAGGCACATCCTTGCGCGAGACCACGTCGTTTGAGCCATCGCACGCAAAAATCCGCCGAAGGGTCTGACCTGTAGGTGAGTTTCTGAAAAAAAGGTATATGTACAGCTACAAAAATTTTTGCGTATATTTCATCTATTTGCCGGGAAGCCCCCTTTGTGCAGATTTACATGAAATTCTGCATGAGGGGTCATCTAGCCGACATAATCAACAATGCCAAATTTTTGTCTCAATCAGATCAGGGGTTTTGATTTTGTAGGGGGTCGAATTTTTGGCTTTCCCATAGAAAAGAGAAGTCGCCGTTAACACATGGCTTTAATTACCATTCAGCCTGTGATTCCTTCCCGACTGGCTGCAATATCTGATCAGTTGTAAACTGCTATCGACCGACCGACCGTGTGCGCTGTCTACGCTGCTCTAGTTGTAGCCGCCCTAGACGATGTCAGCATCGTTTCAGGTACTTAACGATTTGTCTTACGGTGCGAGGGGCCGCCGCTAGGGGGAGCTGGGCTCGGTCTCGTCCGCTGGGTAAATTATATTGTGAGTTCTCTGACCCGGTTTGACAGCAGTCATTTGTGCTGTGCCGATTGGCCAAGAGTGCCTGGTTAGACCCGGACGTCCTCCTGTGTCCTGTCCCAATTGTGGTTTTTTTCGCCCCTTTGGCGTTTCGCCCCTGGCTCATTCGCCCTTCTCCCCCATACGGGTTTGAGGCCAGCATTTCCAGAGCCAAGGCTACTAGGTGAGTCAGTGTGACAATTTTATGCTGCGCAATGCGCATTGTAAACCAGCTTCATATTATTCATGTTGTAATTCATGAACCTTAAAAATGACAAAATAGTTAAATAAATAAATAGTTAAAATAAATAAAATACTGTGGACAGTTAGCAATACAGTAGTATCCCAGCACACTTTAACTACGTTGCTACACTACCGTGTGAAACATAAATTTATAAAATCACTGAAATACATATGCAAAAAATTCTTTTGAAACAATTTTTTCATGCTTGCCGTGGATATGAAATTTGCCATCCATATCCATATCCACAGACGCCTATCGTGCGTACATATAGCCACTAAATTTTTGCGAAATACAGCAGTGCCAGTGCGTCCATTCTCCCGCTCCAGGCATTGCTTTTGTGAAATAGTTAAAATAAATAAAAGTAAAAAAAAACACATTTGCATTGAAATATGATTTTAGAAAAGTATTTCCCGGCTGTCGTGAAAATCTCCCGTACTTATTTTATTGTCCTTGCTATAGCCGACCGTCAGGTTGAGCCTTGGATACGATATGTCGTCTCTCAGTCGTCTCTTTAACCGTAACAAATGAATTGTGGCTAAACGGCACGTCGTTAGGAGTTAGCGATATTGTTGGATAGAGCCATAACGACTACCTATAAGCTGTTGAAAATAACCATGTCTTTACCTGCAGCTTTTTGGCCACTATTTGGAATGCAGTGCTTCTGCCTGCAGCCGTCACTTACGTGCGCCAAATTACCATATCTTATCCTAGCACTGATTTCCAGTATAGCAACGTCACCAGATATGTATGGGACTGCAGTCACTCTGGAAAATCGCTGTTTTTTCGCAACCGGTCGGCCCATCGCAGCAACAGCTGGGATTTTTGTTCTCCAAGACGCATGTTGTATTCATATGGGCTTACAGGTATAGATAGAGTGAACGCTTTGAAGAACACTTGATTTGTACTTCCTACTAGCATTAAATTTGTTAGGAATGCAAAACGTTTGTGATTTTGTTACCGTTTGATAAAAAAGAATGAAAATAATCTCACAAATTGATAGACCGTTTGTTCCCAAACAACAGTATTAAAGCACCATAGATTAAGACCTGTTGCTGCTATAGTGCACATAATTTAATTTAGGCTAACGAAATGTCGCTGATTATTCATTTGACTGAATAACAAATAAACGAGAAAATGAAGAGTAAGAACGACAGACACAAAAATATTATATAGAGATAAAACACTTAAATAATTCGGTTTAATTAGCAAATGCGACAGCACAATATCCATGAATATATCCATGGATATCCATATCCACGGCAAGACAGAATTTTTTACTAATTTTTATGCATAAATTAAATTATGTAAAGAAAAGCAGATGATATTGTCGTAAATAATAATTTTTAATGCACTGGTGATATACCCATGATGTAATGTGCCATTTAGCAGTGGAGACAAGGCTCGGATTAAGAACTATGAGCCCAGTTTGTGAATTTATCATTTTTTTTGACTGTAATATTTCTGCATCCACTATACATTTGATATGATTATATGGCACGTACGCCGCTGCACTCGCGGCTGTGCCACGCGACAATCAACCGACCAGAATTGGCAGACAGCTGAGCCACAGTCAACAGATAGGATCGAACGGCAACGTCTGTTGATCCAGGGACAACTCGATAATAGCTAGAATTAAAGGTCTCCTTGGTTGATCTCACTGAGTGAGCGCCAAGCGCGCGCCAGTCAATAAGCAAGCAATTCGACACATGCGCAGTGGCGGTTTTAGGTCCGGACCGGGGGGGGGCACAGGCCCTCTCATTTTT
>Ga0209367_1010337_pt1 | contig 12525 bp, 6 predicted proteins | sample WorMetLIZISLAND2_FD_187412 | JGI IMG/M metagenome (GOLD analysis project Ga0209367, IMG submission 187412) | Marine gutless worms symbiont microbial communities from Max Planck institute for Marine Microbiology, Germany - Olavius geniculatus... ... | reverse complement strand
TGGGACAACCCTGCAGGAGTTAAGCCACGCTGCCCTAGATAGGCAGCGGTGGGCAGCGATAGTAAGAATGGCGTCAGACACCAACGGGCATTGAGCCCACGGTTGTCGATGATGATGATGATGATGATTGATGTTTAATACAGCATTCATTCAAGATGAAATTATGCATAGCCCACATTTAGGGCTTAGGCCTATGTTTTTTTGTGTGGGTGGACGCTCCTGATGGTGAGCTAAAATCTTGTAATGAGTATTTTAGAAAGATTTGTATATGCGTCAAAATTTGTTACTTTGTTTTCCTTTTTATTACTGTTACCCCCGTAATGGCTAACAAGTTGTTAATTTATAGGCCTAATTTATTGCCTTCGAGTAAGCTATGGTTAATTCTTCTGCCAAGAGACAATTTATCATATTGATATTGAACAGTTTATCAAACACTGAAACTGCAGCTTACTCGGGAATTTGAGAAATTGTCATAAATATACGTTGATTTGACATTGAATGTGTCTGACGGCTTAATGGACATGTTGCAGCTGTTATACCTTTTTATTTCTCATTCGCCAGATGGCGACATATGTTGCGTAACATGCCGTTTGGCATGCGTTCGCTGACGGTGTTGTGTAACTTGCAGGTGCAAAACTGTTTGGTTAAATCAGTATATGCACTTTTTCTGTCAGACTCCTATAGTTTTTGAGGTTCCTATGAGCTTGCACCAGTGCTCAACGGTGAAACGTTTTAATGCCCTCATTAGCATGGCCATTCGCAGAGTGTATAGGCCTTACAAAAGAGCCGCTGCAGCCTGACCTGAGATTTTACGACTTTTTGACGACATAGCCTTTTGATACAAGCATGGCTGTGAGTGACTGCAAGTCCAAACTATTAAGGCTATACCATAAGAGTAGGCCTATAAGCATAGCCTATGCATGATTTAAGACTGCATTTTCAACTGAATTGTAGCAGAAGTGCTTATGCAAATGAATTCACCTTTAAATCAAATGGGTTATTCGACAGTCAGTCAAGTTGAACAAAAGCTTTCTCAGACCATTACAGCCCTTTTCTCCATAGGAGATCGCTGATCGATTTATATGAAAAGTTGTGTTTCAGCTTGTATATTTTTTTGCAGTTAGTGGGCTTATGCGCATTACATCTAGACATATTAATTAGCTAGGCCTAGCCTACTGGCTAATATTGACTTTAAAACTATATTTAAATAGTTTAATGCAGTTCATTCATGACATAAGTTGTGAAATTGTAAACCCAAGACTTTCAACTTTCTGCCAGCTTATACAACAGAAGTATGAGGTCAAGGAGAGTTCACCCAAAATTTCTGCATGAGGTTAAGGGCATAAATACTGTTTGATTTTCATTATTTCAGTGGTTCTCAAAGTCAAGCTTGTCAAGGTCAAAGTCAAACTTTATGGCGTTATGGCGCCTATTCGCATTTTCCCGTGCAATCCAACTAAGCCCTCATTTATCCTTTGTTTAGAAATGCAGATATGGTAGGCGGCCAAAAAAGTGGAAGTAAAAGTCAGCTGATCCCACTTTCATGCATCTTCGGTGGTCTCTGGGTATTGGGCACCCATTTGCGTGCATAGAAATCTACTGCAGCTTAGAAAGAGTTTGATTAACAGTATGCCATTAATATACGCGGCATGCAGAAAAATAATCAACGTCAGACAGGATATGGGATATATACAGCCTGTCTATAAAAATACTTTGGTTAATTTTACACTTTTATGCTGCAAATTTCTTGTAGGCCTGTGCCAAAAATTTTAAATATCAGTTTAGTCGTATACATAATGTGTATGAACGAAAACAATAAAAAAAGTCTTTCGACATTTTCATTTCCCATTTAATCAATGCATTTGTGTTAGCAGGAAAAAACAATATAACATTAAATTATGTTTTTTTTAAAAAATAACCAAGTACGGTGTTTTGAAAAGCTATAAGCAAAGAAATCAATAGCATTGCAACAGCTATAGCACAAAATTCTAATAATGCATAGTACGGACTTTGGAGTCACTGTGTATTTTGTACGGCATAGGCCAGGTCTATACTTGCATATATAGAATTGGGTCGCAGATTTCATTGAAAGACAGAAATGTGTCAGTGACCATATATAGGTCTACGCTATTAGGCTTATGTGCCTATATATATAGCCATACGTGCACACGGTCACAAACAGACGACAAGAATATATTAACGCTGTCCGTAGACTAGACTGTCCCCGTGTTTATCTGTCAGACTGTCAGACTGTGCCTGTCTATTTATGTATTTGTATCTCCGTCTGTCTGTATCTGTGTGTACTGTATATGTGTTTTCTATCAACGTCATGCGAGCTACCCTCGTTTGTTCCTGTCAGTCTGCGTGGAGCATACGCCCTATGCACTGACGATTGATCGGTTTGCACTGTACGCTGTATGCTGTAACAGCAGCACGCAATTAGCCATTATTCCTGGAAAAGTCGCTTGCGTGTGTCTACATCATTTTCACCTGCACTTATGCTGTCTGACGGTATGCATTTTTGCAACCGGGAGGCATGTGCGTGACACTTAAGTTAGTACTCGTTTTTCACTGTGTGCTTAGACGTATACTGGTGTAAAATGTTATGCCATGTGCTCACATATACCACTGAACGACATTCTAATCGGTGCTTTATTTTGTAGGCGATAATGTAATAAGAAATGATACTAACAAGCAAGCAAACTATGAAATATGATATATAGCAATCAAGTAAGTAAGTAAAAACGTAAAATCGAGATACGATTAGCGTATACCGTTTAAAAACCGTTAATGTCATAAAGTTTATACATAGATTAAATTTTAAAATTACATTAGTTTGACCAAAAGCAAAATAGCATTTTGCTATTATCAGTAGAACACTATTAGACGTATGGTTTAATGTCACATTTTTTTGTTCGTCGCGTAGAATGTGATCATGGTGGCACGCATGTCCATAGAGAAATAATTTGTTCACTGTCATATGTTGTTAAAGAGTACATACTTAAATTATTTTATTAAAAATTGCAAGATGAAATGTTATACGCTTATTGTTTAAAATTTTATTCTACATGTATATAATAAAACTTCTTCGCATCTATTTTTGAATTTTTTACTTTTCTTTTGGATTTAAGCGAGCGATATGTTAATATATATATAAAATCAGTCAATTAATGAAAATTATTATCGCAGGATACTATGAATGAAAATGTAAGCAATTAATTCTGCACCAAAACGTTGAGTGTTTAAAAATTTAATGATATGATCAATAGGCCTATCGATCAACCAATCAATCGAAAATACGCAATGCAACCAGCGAGGTTTTACATTAATAGAAATGAAGTGTTGCAAAAAACTGACTATAAAATAAGACATAAAAAGACGTCTGCTGAACAAGAATGTTAAAAAGTTTTTTTTAAATGCTTGACGTAAATCTGGAATGTATGGAAGTCATCAACGACCAACATTCATTACGTCTGCTTCTTGCAGAGTTTTCAAAGCAACTGAAAACACGCTTCTTCTCTGTAGCAATCATGCATAGGCCTATACATAAGTCTAATGTTATAAAGTCTATAAACAAAATAAATTTTAAAATTACATTAATTTAACCAAAAGCACACAGATGCAACTACAGCTTATAACTGACGTTACGGTGCTATTGCAAATACAGTTCTATACTTTTATATAATTATTTGCATTTTGATGAGCTGATCTGATGTAGGCCTAGGCTACATCCTTGTTTACAATGCATGCATGCAGAGTAGGCCAACGTACAGAAAATAATCAATAAAATTTAACAAAACTGAATATAAGTCTATACGTTGTATGGCATTTAACAAACTTTTTTACAACGCGTGATCCGAATAAACGCTTGCATGGCAGTTTAAAATTAGAGAAAGGTTGACGTTAGTTGACAATTTCTATTGTTTTGAAAAGTGTCTTGAAGATCCGGGCAATTTCATAATGCATGCCCTTGTACTCTTTTAGTGTTAGCATATTTCTTGTAAATAAAAAGAAAAAAAATGGCAAAAATCTAACTGAGTAAATGCACTGAATAAAAAGTTGTCTGAAAATATTGTATAAAACAGTATATTGAAAATCTTTATTCACCATCACTAATAGCACAACAAAATAATGAAAGAAAAAAAATAAAAATACACGTATACAATAATACGACAAAGTCAGTCACATGACCATTGATAGGCAACAGAATTTGGTTTGTCTAACTAAACTTCTGATTTTACATAACAGTTAGGCCTACTAATAGTAAGCCTACAGGGAGTGTGTTTAGATTTTTTTAACGTGCAACGTTTTTACGCAATACTATAAGCTTAATGTTCAAATTATCGGAGCATTCGTTGTGTATACACCGCATTCAACGAGTGCAACACTTTAAGCTCACTTTCCAGTGCAAAATGCCGCAATAAATCGTTTATCTATTATGGCATGTTAAAGCCATTATACGCCGGCCTGTTTAGGCCTATTCGCCAGGCGCCGCCATGTTGGCTATAGCGTACAAGGCTGGCGGATGCGTGCACGCTGCATATTCAGATTAGCAGGTATATTTCAGCGTTTTGTCCTTTGTTTATATATCTACCTTTCCAATAGATATGCTAGATATCGCTTCCGGTTATGAACTAATCTTCTGCTGCGTATAAGTTGTCTGGTAATACTGCAAATGTATAGGGCCTGTTGTCGAAGCGTGCATATGATTAGGCCTACTGTGTGAATAGTAGATTTGAAGACGCATACAGTCGTATAGCGAAACGTTCTTTTGCCGTTATAGCCTAAAGTTTTCTTCCATTTGCGCAGATATTCCGCCGTTTTCGTGTATTTTTTCGTCATAATTCATGCACAAATATAACGAAAACATGTTTGTCGCTACTTTGTTGAGCACGAAAAAACGTGTTTACGTCAACATGCTCGCCTGAAAGAGGCAGAAAAAAATCGACGCTTGCGGATTAGATATATAATTTATATAAACATTACAGTTTTTTGTCAGATGTTATGCATACAGTGTTATAAATCACATCCAGCGTGCATTCAGGCTATTATAGATCTACTAGGCCTATACTATTTTTTAACTTCATGAATTTGGTATTCATGGTATTCATTCATAAACTATATTGAGTTAAATTGCACAGATGTATAGTCTAGATGTATATATTTTGTATTTAAGAGACACGTTTAATTATGATGTGACGCATTTTATAGCACTGTATATATAGGCAGTTTGTGTTATATATAGGCTTGAATCTGCTGCTTGGTTTTATAACTGCACTTTAGCTTGTAAGACGCTGTTCTCGTTCACGATATCTTAAATTTAGAAATGCTTTGTGACGCTTATAAAATGCACCAAATTTGATTTAGGTCAGGGCTCAGCCCGGACCCAAGGGAAAGCTCACGACGTTTCCACAGACATTCTGGTTGGCTGCGGAGAAAGATACCCCTTTTTCACTTTCTTTAATGACGTTTACAATGCTTTATTTTAAATTACGAGGAAACTTGCTCAAAACAGTTGCGAAGAATGTACTGATAGTAGTAAAAACCACGTTTGCAAGAAACGTGATTGTGACATAGACTTTTATAGTAAGCATATATAATAAGTATATTTCGATTATTGAGAAGAAAAAAACTTTTATAATCATTTTTTATAATATGGCAAAACGAGAGTACAGAGACAAAAAAATTAGGAAAAAAACATGCAAGAACTTCAATCTTTTTCTTGATTATTGAAAATGATTCTAAACTTCAGTATCGATCAAATTCATTTTTATACTTGGCGCAAAGTAAATAAACAACTTTCTACTTCTTTTCTCCTAAAACTGTTATTATGAATTTAACGCGGTGAGCATTTATCCGGCAGCCGTACAATTAGCCTGCAAGCTATTTGTACGGCCGTTAAATAAACAACCATAGTTGCCTTAGGGCTATTTATCCGCCAAAGGAATTTTAGCAATTGCACCAGTTGAGGCTCGCGCCCATGAATTTGGTGACATAGTACAATTCGCAGTTTTATTCGGGTGTCGCAGTATCGTCACATAAATTAGAATTATGGTTAAGGTTAGGAATAAAGTTAAAGTGCTCGTACTATAGGTAAGGTCGTTTAGGACGGTTGCCGGACAAATAGCTGGGCCGGCTAACAACAGCTATTTATCCGGCAACTGTATGAATAACCTATAGCGGCTATTAATACGGCGACCGGATAAGTATCTTGTGTTTTTTTTAAATTTTTAACCGTTATTCGTTATTGTAAAGATTTTTTTGTTTTAATTCATCTGCGTATGTGTTACGTGCCTCCCGTATATAAAGATATAAAGCATGACCTTTGATATATTGACGATAATCTATAATAATGATATGTACAGGCATAACTTCAGTATAAAGCAGCCTGTATAGCGTACAGTAACTATAATTTTTATGCCGTATACCTTACCGTATACCGTATACCATATACAAAACGTTGGCAAAGAATATAGAGCTGTTCTGTGACTGTAATAACGTTGTTGTATAGGCACTATCAATTAGTTATCATGATGTTTGGCAAACGTTACCTCAAAGTTATATGCTATGACGCTGCAGCTATATAAGCCTATACTTTTAAAAATCTTCATTTACCATAATATGGTAGAAAAACCAAAAAAATAGAAACAGAAAACTTTACTTTTATTAATAGAAACAATTGTCATAGCGGGCTACTAAAAACTATGTTTATCTATGTAAACATTTATATCTTTATGTAAAATAAAGAATGCGATCGCAAATTTTATTTATTCGCCAAAATTTTCTTAACTTAAAAAAATTTATAATTTTTGCCTAACAATTTCACTTTTATACTAACCCTGAAATTGAGATCATGTAGGCCTATTTGCTTTTACAATAAATAACATTTTATAAATAATATTAATACATTTGCACGGTATACTGCAATAGTACATGCACTGTATTGCTTGCACGTTATCACATAAATGATAATCTTTATTTCACCAAACAAAAATATATCTGTTTTTTAGTTTTTGTTAATTGAATATTTTTCATCTGTTTGTTATATATACGCTTGCAACTTTTTGTGTCCAATTTGTAATGTAAAGCGATCTCCGTGGACACAGTGGAGAGGTCATCTGCAATTTGTTTTAGGCCTACATTTTTTCACGCGTCTTACGTTCGTTATATAAATAATTTCACGCCAAGTTTTTTCAGCGTATCTCGCGTACATACAGTATATCATTTTTTTATCATCGTTTCTGCTGAGGGCATGCATGTGCATGTCTGCAAGTCGTCTCTGATATACAAGGGCAGCAGTAGCCCCATATAGACCGCATATAACAAAGCGAGCGGCGAGTGGGGTACAATTTTTCACACGCGGCGAGTCTGATACGAAGCGCCAAGCACGCGTTGACGCGGTCATGTCGTACGTTACAATCAATATCTATCCGGCTTCCCATTACTGCGAGCCCCGTGCAAACGCGTTAATCCTCAACTTCCCGTGCCAGCTCAAGCCAATTCCTTGCGGACCTCTAGTATCTTGTGCGCTGATCGATTGCGGTCCGTGAACGCACTGTCGGCTTGCAGGCAATTTCTGAATCTCATCAACCAGAAAACAGTATCAGCTGCCATCTATGGCCTATAGGCGTCAATCTTTAAAAGCTCAGTATGTGGGGGTAACATTTTTTCTTAGTGGTGTTTTTGTCAAAGGGTGGGGCAAAGAGACCAGTTGCCCTCCTCCGTCAAAAGATTCAGCCTGGAAAAAAAATAATTTCATTGTCGGAAAAATTTTGTCCAAACAAAAATACATAATATCGGGATAAAAATTCCCATTTTGGAAAATTTAAAAGCTATTTTAAACACCCCGTTCATTTCTGTCAAAATTTGCAGTTGTTTTGTCAAAAATGGGCTACTTTCTGCAGTCCGCAACCGTTTTAAATACACGACGTCGCTGCTTGCCTATTCTCTTTTTGATTTTTAGTTTTTAAAACTCATTTTGTGGATATATTTTTTATTTCTTCCTCATTAATTTTACTCTAAGACGTCTGCAGAAAAAAATCCTGCAATTGCTTCCGGCCAAGTTTTGTGTATGCACAAAATGGATAACGACACGTTTGGTGTTTTTGTACTGTTCATGCAGTATTTCTGCCCATTTTGCTGTCACAAGCACATCAAACGTCTGTCATCCTACGAGCATTCTGGTGTAATCGCTCTCTGCACAAAGTGAGCGCCCTTGTCAGCCGCAGCAACCGGGTCCGCCGCATCACTCGGTGATGCAGCTGTATCCAGTTATCTTCAACACGCGTCGCATCCATATATTTCCAATCTCCAATCAGGTGCACTCAGTCCGCGCTTACAAAAAAACCCGTCGAAGATTAGTCCTAAGTCGCGACAATGTTATCTTCATGCATCGACAAAAATGTTAAAACTGATACCAGACATGCAGGCACCTACCACCTAATCGTGCACATTTTTATGCACGCGTCGATTTATAGTTTTATTTTCGATTTTTATTTTTGCGCATATTTTTGTACAGCTCTGCTATGGCATGTATGGTATAATGCAATTATGCAAATAGGTTTATATAGCTCAGCTTCATTGAGTGTGCATAACGCCAGCTTGAAAAGATGCATATTTTGCATTTACACATACTAGTATAGAACTTTATTTATAATTAACCTACTATTATACAACTTATTCTTGTTACATTCTAATATTTATATCTAATTTTATGTGCATATTCATGCAGGCTCAGCCATATGCATGCTAAAACTGCAAATTTCTATTTTTGTTCTCGTCTATGTATGCCATGACACCACTAAGCACCAGAGCATGTGATTTTCCGCACTGACTATTTGACCGGCAACCGGTCAGGTAGCCTGTGAGTTATCTGACCAAACAAGATGAAAAATCGCAGTCGACTCCTAGCGAATGACATTAAATAGGCTTAAAGCATACGCGCTACTGACTAGAATTTGTGTAAATATTATGGTGTAGGGTTTAGAGCTTAGGATTAGGGTTAGAGTTAGGGTTTGGGTTAGGGTTAGCGTTTTTAGAAGATGTATGTGACAGTTATGAACACCAAAAGTTAGTGTACAATATGGGTAACAAAGTCGGGGTTCCTGCAGGCAAGCAAAAACTCCCTGGCTGGTAATCCGTGACAGCCAGACTGCTTGCTAAGCTTGAGTTGCTAGTTGGCCAACTGGCGGATCCGTGATGCCGTATTTGCTACGGTTGAGGTCATCAGTTGCTCGGCTGCTGCCATCGGGTGCTCGTCGACGGCTATGAGCACCATTCGGTGCTTGTATGTACTGGCTGAAGCTGTTCAAGGCGGTGACCGGTCAAATATCCTGTGCCTTTTTCCGTTTGTTAACTTGTCCACTTAAATAAGAATGAGTAAAAACAACTGAAAACAAAATTTGCATTAGATAAATCATTGTGCTCAATGGGGTGAACAGAAGTTAATATGCAAATGCTTTGCTGATTGTGTGTAACTGGTTTTGCTACCATTGCATGATAAATATAAAAAAAATTCAGCACGTCAGTGCAGTTTATCAATGGCGTTGTAGCAGCAGCTGGGGCAACTGCCTTTATTTAAACTTTTAGTCTGCCAAAAAAATTCTCTCGGGTCAAAAATACTAAATGTATTGCTGGAATTTTTTTGTTTTGGGGAAATTTAGGGCCAAAATTGCACTCATATCTCTGTCCGAAATTTGCAAGCTGCTGCTGCTTGTCGGCAAATTGTAATTTCCAGCTTTTTAACCAACGACATCGCGTTGCAATTGTGTGAAACTAAAACCCCGTAATAAAGTTCGTTTATTGCATGCAACTAATGTATATGGTACCGTCTATTTCTTTTGATCATAAGATACGTTGCGTTAGTAACTTCTTATTGAGAGCCTATGTATATACACTGCATTATAGGCATTATCCATGCATGCATGTGAAATATGAACAAGAAAAGGGTGACTGTGCATGTGCTTCAGTTCATTTGAAACTCGAACTGGCAACGCTTCATTCCGACGTGCACGATATGACTTATGGCGTTGAACTTTCGCTACCTGTAGGCCTATCCGCGCGGACGGCCCGGCGCGTGCACACCGCGCGATGCAGATCTATAGATATTCGACGCTGCAGTGTTTGCGTTGGCCGCCGCGGCGCGGTGCGGGCATGTGCGACAAATTTACGTGCGATAATTGCGTCATTCTTCATGTGTCAGTGCCGCTTAGTGCTGCAGTACGTTGTACGCCTGCAGTGCACCCCTCGCCACAAGCGTAAGAGATTGGCAGGGCATGATGGAGAGTTGCGTGCAAGGAGGTGTCATGGATCATGAAATGTGTGAACCAGTGGATTGGCAAAAGTGATGTGCTCTGCCGCTATCAATCAGTTAAGCTTAGTCGGTCGCAGTTGCCTTAATTGCCAAGCTATACGATATGCCAACTTGCCAACTTCGGGTTCGGGGTTGAAATTAAAGAGAGAAAACGCTGGTATAGATATAGATGTGCGCATACGGTATGATTTTTTGAAAAGCCAGTTTTTACGGGCGACAGCCAGCTGAGATATAGCTGTATAACGCGTATTAGCTATGGTAATTCTGTCTTGGTCCATGTCTTGGTGTTCTGGGGTCTGTCTCTCTGCATGTCTGTCACGACCCGGTACCGATTCAAGCCCATCAGGTAAGCAGGTGGCAAAGTCCCTCCTCTCCTGAAGCTGAAACACTTTTGGCTTTTAAACGTTTACTGAAAGTCACAAATTTGCCCACTTTTAAAAAATTTGAAACGCAATAAAATCAGATAAGCCTACAATTTGTGTTGTCTTTTCAAAAAAATGACATAGGTCACAGAAGACCATGGTGCTCATATAGGCAGCAGTTAAGACCGTGTCCCGGCGGCTGTATACATGGCGAGCGATCTTCGAGATGCTCTCCGTACCGCCGCAGGGAGCAACTGACGACCTCAGCCGTTGCATCACGGATTTGCCAGTCGGCCAACCCAACCAGCACCTCAAGTTTAGCAAGTAAACCATCACAGATATCCGGTCGGCAAGTTTTTAGCAGTGCTTGCATGCGAAAACTTCTAATTTAATTTAATTTTTGGTGTTCATTATTGTCACATAAATCTTTTAGAATCGTTAACCCTAATCCAAACCCTAACCCTAATCATAAGCCCTAAATCCTACGCCACAATAATAACACGAATTCTATATTTAGTAGCGCGTACACTTTATTTAATGTCATTCGCAAGGTGGAAAATATTTTTTATTTTGACCGGTCAGATAGCTTAAAAGCTACTTGATCGGCTGCCGGTCAAATAGTCACTGCATTTAACAAAACAATTGTGCCGCGCCATGACTGCGTCATCATTGGCAAAATGTTTATACTTGTGGTGACACAAGTGTCCATGTCATAGCCTATGACATTTCATTCTGACTAGGCCTATAGCGGTTCTGTTCCGTGCAGTCGGCAGACCAAACTTTTTACGATCCGCGCACAGCTCAGTACTGGGAGAGAAGAGGGTCGTGGGAAGGGAAGGAAGGAAAAAAGAAAAACATTCTTTCATCCGGGCGGCCACATCTATTCCATCTGCAGCGCGCGCGTGCAGCTCGGGTCAACGGGTGTGAGCTATCAATTTATTGACTACAGTGGCGGGCGGGCGACCGCACTCTGCAGTGACTTGTGTGCGAACTTTTTCAATTACCGACCGACAGACCGCGCTCGCGCATGCAGAACTTATACTTAGTATAGCTTTATATACTGCATGCTCTACGTTCACCGACCTTAGACTTCGGTCTGTCCCTAATGCGGGCTGCAATCTAGGCCTATATAGGGCGTATATTCGGATAAGAGTTTTGGGCGACAAAAACCCCCAACAAAGTCAACTGCTTTTAACCATTCATGGCACTGAATGGCCTTTTTTGCTGGTGTGTCGTTAAGAATTACTCACTCACTCAGAGTCAAGGGGCAAAGTCAACTTAAGTAAGTACATCAGTCGTAATAATACCGAATGAGTGACGGACTTAATGACCGCACTTAAATTTCTTCAGCGGGGATCTCGGCGGTGATCCCGGCGAGCGAGGCCGCTGCTGAAAAGGAGTAATAACCATGGCCCTCTAAAGAAGTGACTAATCTAGAGGGTTGTGGTATAACTGTGAAAGTTTACGTTACAAGCTCTCACGTACACTGTTGTGTGTCACTCTGTGTATCACTATTAGTACGTCGATCCGTCGACATTTCACGATCTATCACTCACACAACCCCATACACGATGTACGCCATGCCATCAAGTCTCCCCTACCCGTGGCGTCGCTAATGCACGAGTGCGATCTATCTATTCACCACTGGATCCACGCATGCACTGCGGTGTTTCAATTTATCTCAACCCTCGTGATGTGTGTGGCCAGGCCGCCCGCCCGCCCGTCCGCCGCGGGGTGTATATTGAACTGTTAAATTTGTTTGAAAGTTGGCTTAGTAATTGCTTTTCGTATGTTAAGTGGAAGAGTTCATGGTCTGATTGCTTTAACCTTAGTTTCGGCGTTAGACAAGGT
>Ga0209367_1010336_pt1 | contig 12525 bp, 4 predicted proteins | sample WorMetLIZISLAND2_FD_187412 | JGI IMG/M metagenome (GOLD analysis project Ga0209367, IMG submission 187412) | Marine gutless worms symbiont microbial communities from Max Planck institute for Marine Microbiology, Germany - Olavius geniculatus... ... | reverse complement strand
GTGCCAAAGTTTCGTCGGGCTACACCCCCTAACTCCGAAGTTATAAGCGCTCCTTTATTGCATTTTAAGCCAATTTTTGACCCCCCTTTGAAAAAAGTTGTAAGGCAGGCCGCCGTCCCCGGTGGGGGGTGCGCTAGTAAGACTTGGTCATTTTCTAGCGCGTGTAAAAATTTGGGGGCGCAGCATCCCCAAGGGGCCGAAATATGGTCTTCCGAAAAATGCGCTTTCGGTGGGTATGTCTCCATGTGGGTGGGTCTCCAAGGTCACTGGACCAAACTTCACCGGACTTGTTTTGCCTAACACAGGAGGAATCACGGTAGACGGAATAAAAATCTGAATTTGAATATCTTCATCCGTTTCTGAGATATTCGCCGCCGAACTTCAAAGTCGTCCGAAATTGGGCCAAATTTTGCATGTTTTTGGCCCCTGAAATTTTTTTGGGGTGTGCCCCCCCAAAATTTTGGACCGGCGTTATAAAATTCGGCCTAGTACTGACCATCGTGCAAAATTTCACGCCGGTCGGCCTACGCATCTCCGAGATCTCGCGTTGAAAGAAAAAAACATCTGCAGTAAAACATAAGTCCTTCCGAAAACTGTCGTTTTCGGGCGGACTAATAGATCACAGTTAAAAATAGGAAATTAGATATGATTTGTATTATAAACTGCACAATCAATAAAAAGGGCTAAAATGTGGACTTTTGTGTTTCTAGATTTTTGGTTAAAAAACCTAAGTGTTTCAAACCAGTTTTGCAGCCCTCTAAACTTCATTTTTTATGTTGTTGTTTGACATGAAGGAGATCGTTTTCCAGTCTATAAAAAAAGACTTCAAAACATTCTCTTTCTGAGGTCCAAACTAGCTTGCCATCAAGGGGCCAATGGTATTGTGACCCTGGCTAAAATCAGGTTCGAAAGAACACGTTTTATTCCGACTATATTTTTGAAGCTTTCATTATGCCCGTAGACTGCTGCGCTACTTGGGTGCATATTCTCTTTGCCGTCCTTGCTGTCTACTGCGTTTGGTTCACCTGTTGCTATCAGCAGTAATTGTTAAGCTTAGTTCTCATCCGACTCAACGCAACGGATGCAACGCAACACCGCTTCCATCCTTGTATTTTTGGTTGTTGCGTCATCTGCCGATTTTTTGTGTTAATTGTATACTTACTTTGCATCACGTGCAGCTGTTGCATAAGCAAGTGCGTTGGATGGAAACTAGGCTTTACACTGCATATCTGCTAGTCCTATATGGCAAGTGGTTTATAGAAGGTACCTGTGTTTGTGATTACGGTATTTCTATTAGCATTCATGCTTTAAGTTGGTGGCATGGTGTAGCAGTAACGCGTTTCATCTCAGCAACGAAGTTACTCTACGCTGGACCGGGTTAGTACTTGGATGGATGACTGCCTGCAGGCAGGTAAACCATCTCGGTATGTAACCAGCCACCTAGGTCAACTCAGCCTTTCATCTCTCTGGGGTAGGTAAATCGAAAACCGGCCTCTCTGGCTGGGGTTAAGGTGGGGCGTGTTCACCTGTGTCGGATGGCAGGTAACACTGCGTGATCCCGTACAGTAGGTGACGCTCCGTATCTCTGAGATTGGCTTTCCACAAAGAGCTATATCATCACCTTTAACCTTTATTATTTTACAAGGTAGTGTAGCAATGTGTTTATTGTGTGTTGGACTGGTTGTATCTGCAACGGTCAATTTGTTGGGAAAATTACATTCCTGAAGGTGAAGGTTGTTAGTTAGCATTGCATGTGTCAGCATCTCGTCATTATATTTTGTTAATGTTCTTTATGATTTTCGCTACTGCTATATGTTAGTTATCTTTTGACAAAACTACATATAACACAAGTATTGTCAAATTCTTCTTTATTTTTTCACATCTAAGCCATCCGTATGCAAGTAATAATGTGAATGCATGCTTTGGCAGTTAAGCACTCAGTCTATGTGCATATAATGTAAGTTATTGCATGGCAAGTAAAATGCGTAGAAAAGCCAAAATCTATGCAAATGCTCCACATTGCAGCAAAACTAATTAGTCTGCCAATTTTCAGCTCAGGCCATGTTTATGTGACTAGCATGTTTAGCACTGCACAATATAGTGTATAGCTAAATAGTACGTGGCTGTCCGTTTAGCTATACACTGTAATGTCGACATGGGCCAATAACTTTGCTCCATTAACTCGGTCAATGACAACGTAGGTGACTGTAAATTTAGGCATCGACTGAAAAAATCAGGGCTACAAGACTGATGCAATTATGTCTGGTGTGCCACAGTGCACTGAAATTTGAAACTTTATTCTACTTTGTAAGAAGCTCATTGAAATGTAGAAAACATCATGCATGCTTTACATTACTGAATAAAAGAATAACATTAATAAACGGCAAAATATGGCTGTAGTTATTATTTCCAAGCTGACATTTGTGTATCTGATATGACGGGATACAGATGTAAATAAAAAAAACTTAAGCACAATTCTGAAACTGGTGTCACAACTGTAAACTAATCTAAAGCGGTTCTGACAAAGCTCTCCGGGAAATGGGGTGTGGGGGAGGGAAGAAGGGCGTGGCCAGCATTGGGGGTTTCAGACTTTCAGTCCCTTAACCCCATAGCTGGTGCAGGACTGCCACCACTAATATAAATTTAACAAAAATAGGATATTTAGGGACCTCAGAACTTGTCAAAAAGGACCTAAAAGTGACCTAAATTAGGCTTAATACGAAACCAAATGTCAGGACCAACCACATACTTATAATCATTATTGCTCCTGTACATTAACATATTAGACATCAAGAATGTGAATATAATAATCAAAGGCATGTAATAGTTCAGTTCTAAATTCTAAACTGTTCACTAATCGACAGTTGCGTTAAACACTATGCTCAAATGTGTCCATTGTCCAGACATTACTGAAATGTCAGTCATTCTTTGGCTTATTAGCAAAGTGTTCCACCTTGCATTTATCGACCCGTTTTTTATGTCGTTTGTTGCTTTAGCTGTCTCTGTCTCCTCTGCACGTTTGAGATGAGCTGTTTCAAGCAGTGTTTGAGCAACGTTAATGTCTGTCACATCTCCAGTTTGAAATACCTTCTTCGTCTTGTTCTCTGCTTCTTTGAGTAAGGAGTCAGCCAACTTTTCCTTTTGCATGCTGTTCTGTCTTTGCTTTCTTCAAACTATCCTGATCTTCTAAAGACACCGGACACCTTCTTCAAGGTCCTTCTGTGCTTGTCTTCTGGCTGAAGCAGCTGCTTCTTCCTCTGCTTTCTTTTTTGTTTTGCCTCTGCTTCTTCCAATTTTTTTCCTTCCAGATAAGCTGTACAGGGTGCGGCAAAAAAGTGGACCCCTAAAGTTTTCACTGTTCTACGTCTAGTTGCCAAGTTAAATGTGATTCTGTTGAAAAACGACAAAGTTATAGACCTTCTAACATGACCACCTACCGATTTTTCAGCATTAAAAAATGTTCAAGCTAAAAATGCTATTTAATTTTCAAAAACTGGTTACACGTTACTGCCGATGACGTCACAGCGTCGTTTTGATAAACAGTAATTTATATTGTTTATAAATTATCACTAAAATATCGTTCTTTTAAAGCAATTGACGGCTGCCCACCAGGTTCATCTTCCAGCAGGACGGCACGCCAGCACACGCAGCGCGCAGCACACACAACTGGCTGCAGGCCAACTGTCCAGATTTCACCACAAAGTACCAGTGGTCTCCAAATTTGCCAAATATAAACCCAATGGACTATTGCGTGTGGGGTGCAATGTTGCAGATTTACAACAAGCTTAAAGCAAAGCCGAAAACAATTGCCAAACTCAAGGGAGCGCTTCAGATTATCTGGGGCAACCTGTAACAAGGACCGACTGACAAGGCTGTGAAAGACTTATCAAATTAAGCGACTGAAGGCGCTGGTAGGAAACACTTTGAACATTCACAGTGACAATGAAATTTTGGCATCTGATCATTAGTTAACTGTGTTGTTTCAACGATGTTATTGAATTGGTGTTGTAGCTTGAACATTTTTTAATGCTGAAAAATCGGTAGGCGGTCATGTTAAAAAGTCTAACTTTATCTTTTTTCAACGGAATCACATTTTACTCAGCAGTTAGATGTAGAAGGTTTAAGTTAATAAAGCTGTAAAATTTCAAATTAAAATTATAACCGGTTGCTGAGCAAACAGCGATAAACTTTAGGGGGTCCACTTTTTTGCTGCACCCTGTATAGCTTGCATGTGCCTGGTGTGCAAATGCCTAGTACATTTTAGGTAGAAAAATTTAATCAAGATAAGTTGAAAAATAGCCAATTGCACAAAAATAGGGACTTTAGGGACCACTTTTTGAGAATTAGAGACATTAGGGACCAAGTGTTTAAAAACGGACTTTAGGGGATTTAAGGAACCAAGTGGCAGCCCTGCTGGTGGCACCTTGCACTCTGATGTTCACCTATCACTGTCTTTGGTCTCCATAAAATGTATATAGCACTTTAATATGATAATAAACGCCTTACATACGTTGAAAAGCTAATGGGTTTTAGTACTGAGGGGGAGATCGACTAGAATTCACAAAAAAATTAAAAGCCAATAATATCTAAAGGTCTGAAATGGCACCAGTATATATGAGAAGATCTGTAAATCTCACACTAACAGCGTGAAATGCAAGTGCTATAATAACAAGCTCAGTAATAAAATAATTACAATGTGCTGAGACAAGACAACATAGTCAATATGTAACATAATAACATCTCATAATAACACACACTAAATAACACCAAATCACTCATAATCATTCACATGACTAAAACATTGGACTAAAATAACAATATTATATAAACAACAACATAATTAACAATAACTGCCATTTGGACTCGGGAACATTGATGTGGGACTAAACCAATAACCTATGACTAATACAATCAATACTGTCATGACAGCAATTAATACTGCTTATGGTTTTTGTTTAAGCAAAGTGGTTAGTGTCTTGGCTTTACTTGTAACAGACTAAATTTGTCTCTACCAGTGTAGTTACTTGACACAAAGCCCAGCTAATACATGGATAGCTGACTGATCGCCTCAGTATCATGTAATACAAGTTCAACTCAGCCTGGCCATTCCCCTGTGGGTAGCCACAACAGTATCATCAATATGGGACGTGAATAGACCACACGCTACACTCACTAGCGCCCATATTCACTGTCTCGCAGTATAAACTGGTGCCTGGCTGACAGCTAAAGAAATGTAGATCAGCACTCCTCTGGGCCTTGTAGCTTGGGATGGACTTAAGCTTTTGACAAAGGTGCTACAGCTTAGGTTTGGTCCCACGTGCTACAGCTGGCTCTTATACGCCCAACCACAGTACTTGTATCAATAGCCACATGCTGACTGTAACAAAAGTACTGGGACTAACACAATACGAAACTGAAGCAGGGAAAAATTCACCCCTTCAACATTAATATACATATATAGTTGAATGTTCAGATGATATAGTAAAGCTAACAACAGTGATCTGCTTATACAGGGTGGGCCAAAAAAACCGGAAATGTTTGAGCGTTGATAACTCAGCAATGGTTACCCGTAGAAAGGCGTGTGATATGTCAAAAGTTTTGGAATGTTGTAGACAAAAAGGGCCGAACTTGCATAGCAAATTATTTAGATATTCTTTGCCTAATTTGCATGAATCTTCATTACTCCTGAAATTAGGCATTTGCCTGCACTCCCATGTGCCCGAGTTCACTGAACTCAAAAACTCACTGCCAAAAAGTCTAGATTTAAATTCTGTGAATTATTCTGTGTGGGGGCATTGCAACAGATAGATGGCCACAATATTTCAGTAACTGACCGGCTAAAACGTGTGCTAATTGAATACTGGGCTCAGCTGATCCTAAACACATTGACTCCAGCGATTGATCAGCTGCCTAAAAAGACTGATGACGGTTATGAATGCAAAAGCTGGGCAACTGCCTATGTCGAATTTCATCCAAACTCAACGTATGTGTTAATGATTGTTGATATTTCACTGTACGCTAAATGAAAATCAATTTAAATTCATGTGTTACTGCCAATTTAGCATGATTTTAGGGGTGGGGCAGATTGGTGTAAACCAGGCAAAGAATATTTAAATGCTGAGACATGCAAGTTGTACACTTCTTCTGTACACGTTTTTTAAACTTTTGGCATATTGCACGCCTTTCCATCAATAAACATCGCTAAATTATAAAAGCTCAAATATCCATGTTAAATCCATGTTTTAGTCAAATTTAACAGAATTTCGGGAGTGACAAATATTTATGCAAATTAAGCAAAGAATATTTAAATGCTTCACTATCCAAATGTGTCTTTATTTTTTACAGCATTCTGAAACTTCTGACATATCACAAGTCTTTCTACCACTAACCATCATTGAGTTACCAACACTCAAACAGGTCCGGTTTTTTTTGGCCCACCCTGTATAACAGACATGCCAAAACAGTCATCGTAAATAACGTGAATAGCAAATCATAGCATATTATAAAGAGCTGGTGGAATAATGTAATGGTGACAAATAACAGAGCAGTGTTCGTGGGGATCTGTGCCAAAAAAACACAAACTGCTAATAATCATCTCAGCATTAGACCAGTTCCCAGTGTCCCCTGCAGCAAGAAGCAGGCTTGGCAGCTCTTGACAGACAGATGACGTCCAGTGGTGGCGTCAGCGCAGGACGGGAGCCAGGTCATTTCAAGGTCAGAAAATCCTCAAGCCAGGTCAGGTTACCCGGAGTCCCGGACGCTGCCAAGGGTCCCACCTTAACCCTCACTTCCTTTTTCCTCTTTACCTCTAACTCGCTTCCGTCCCCTTAGAAGCAGGATCCCCTAAAATCCAGCTAGGGGATCTGGAGGAGTGCTGTAAGCTCCCCAGCCGGGTCTGGGGCACAGTCCCAGCCGAAATCGAATTTGGTGCATTGTAGCTTTAAAATATCAAATCTGGTGGCAACAATTTTAATTATTTTCCGAAGAATCAACTGCCAAATTGGCACACTTAGTGCATTTTATACCTGTGTTTACTTTATCTGAGGAAATTGGGACTGGAGCCTCTGCCTTCCTCTTAGCTACACAACCGTTTAATGGAAAACGAAATTATCGAAAATGGAAAGCAATGTAGAAATCAGATGACACAAAGTAAGTAAATTAATAAGCAATGAACCCCAGAAAGTAGTAGGTCAATACGTGGCTAAAGAACAGTGTTATCTCTGATTGTTTCACTGTGATCATAAAACAAGTAAAATGGTCAGATATCTGAGATATGGTAACATTTTAATTTTCTGTTCACACTATTACTGAGGCAGGGCGGGAGCCAGGGTGGTGGATCTTCCAGCCACTCGCCCTGGTGTAGCACTGCCAATGATGACGTCAAAGTGAGGCCCAACACTTATGTCCACTGGGATGTATCTTTGTTGCTTTAACCAAAGCAAACAGCAACAAAATTTGTAAGAAAAGAGAAAGAGTGGGCTTAGCTAAACCACATCAGAAATGCACCTAAACTCATTGCGTACTGTATTTACAATATAACTGTAAAATGAGTATATCACATGGAGGCAACTGGAACAAAAGTGCAAGCCCCTACAATAATTGGACCGAATGTGTTAAGAATGTGTTAAAATACAAAACTAATCTTGCTCTAAATTACTGTTGTGCACGTAGAAAAACCCAGAAAGAAAATACCCCTTTAACTTTCAAAAAAGTAATGTATGCCTCTGCAGCTTGACGCATGTCACTAAAATATGATATAATCATCATGATCATCATCAACGAAAGCTGGGAATGTGACAAGACTGAATGTAGAGACTAAATTCAATACAATGACGAAAAATAAACCAACCACATATCAGAATAGAACTTATTAAACCACCCTGTACAACAGACATTACAACATGGTCCACAAAAATGTATGATCACAAAAAACTGTGTCCGTTAACTAAAATCACACATCATGCAAGCCATATTCCAATAATTGCTTTAACAAATGGCTGAGTTACAGCCGAAAGAAAACTGAATACTGAATACTCTTGCAGACATTAGTAGACATTAGTATACACATGCATATGCATATTTCATGTATATCTATGCAGCTGTTGCAATTCACAGATATTGGCCGATTTACATAAAGGCTGCATTGCTGTCTTCACAAAGATATATCGACAAATAAATAGACTATATAGAGAAAACAATAAGCGACCAGATCAGAAACAATAATAGTATGGCGGTAAAGCATAGATCAGTGACTGGGACAATAAAATCATGTACACAGTGAGAAAAATGAAGAAATGCACAAAAAAATACCATAAAACCCTACTTCTTAGGAAGCCAATATTGCAAATACTCCATTTGTTAATGAAACTGAGATGTCTCACACATGTATAACATCAAATGATAACAACAGCAATAATAGTAAGATTAAGAATAATAAAGATAGCATTTACGGTGTTGTCATCAAGACACAACTGTTTCTACAAGTTCAACCAATGAACGATTAATCATAAAAATACTGAGGTGCAAAAACGACTGAGCAGCCAGAAATAATTTCCAGCATCAATTGCTATGCTAAAGGGCAGCAGAACAAGAAAAGGCTTTACAGCAGCACAAAACAACGTAAACGTAACGGAGACCATTGCTTCCACAAATCAAGACACGTCACAACTAAAAACTCACAATACTTCTACTGCGTCAACACAGCCACTTACATTCTCCCAACTACAGTGAGTGTATAAACTCATCGGGACAAATCCAACCAACTCACTACAAAAACAATTAACATACACTCTATCAACATTCTGAAAACAGATACACCTCGGGACATGTACTAAAACTGGCAGCTGAGCCTCAGGACATTGACATACTTACACGTGCTGCTAAGAGAATCACCCAAATCTGCTAATGACCAGAAATACACTGATAAAAGACCGGTTTCATCAGTTGACTATTGGTCAGTCAATCACTTTAAAATCAATCAGAACTGTCTTAGTAGCAGAGCTACTTCAAAGATAAACAGTAACAACAGGTTGAGATGGGTTGAGATGACGTGATCCGGGTTTGATTATCAAAAGAACCAGGTTTTCAGGTATTGACAGAAGCTTGAGAGTGACTAAGATGATGCTAAGTCCTTTAGCACAGCACTTCAGACATAGGGTGTCTAACAATTACTAAATAAGCAGAATTTCAGCCTCCTTCTATGGTCAGTAGAACTGTGCAACTTTGCTATTTACAAACTGCACTCTTGTCTGTCAACACATTACTGGTAAACAGTCTCAAATCGATCGATACTGAATACTGGCCACACGGTTGGTGGCGTGGCGTAGTTGGTAGCGCGTTTCGCCTGAAACGAAGTTACTTTACGTCGGGCCCAGTTAGTACTGTGATAGGTGACTGCCTGCGGGCAGGTAAACCATCTCGGTGCGAAGCCTGCCAGCTAGGTCGACTCAGCCTTCTACCCTCCGTGGGACGGTAAAATGAGTAGTAACTCATTTACATGAGTTACGGAAGGTGGGGACCTTGGTACAGCTGACTGGGGTTGCCTAGCCGGCCGCTGCGCCAGCTTGTGTCTGCAGGCTGCACACGGTGGCCGTACGGCAGGGGGCTCTGGTTAGTGACGAAAGCGCATTAGAGGCGTGTTTGCGACGATGCGCTATACGAATTGACGACCTTTACCTTTACCTTTTTTTACTGGCTCCTAGTCGGTGCACCTCTACTGATAAAAGTGAGATCTATGGTCATGCCATTTAACTCTATGCTCCCCCGTGTCATATCAGATCACACCAGAGACACATAAAATGTAACAATGATGTAGTGCTGCTTGTGAGATATAATCTCTAATCTTGGAACAGTCATTCTAAGACTTATGCTTAATTATTGAGACCAGGCAGTAAACACGATCTGTGGAAGGGCAACTGTTATCACTGGTGGACTGCTGCATGCAATATGCACAGCACCCAAGTTGCGACACTCCAAAAACAGTATGCTTCATGCTCCATGAAAAAGTAAGCCCCCAGCATTTATAGCTTCATCAAATATTAACTGATCTACAAAATTCTTTCATCAGCCAAATTAGTGATAAACTTGTAAACACTAATTGGTGAAATTTTGTCACATCCTAAATGCATTGTGAAATATAAGTTAGCTGCGTAGAATACTAAAACCCTTTATTCTAAATCTAACTACATTTCACAAGGTAGTGCAGCAACACGTTTTGGGTGTGATAGGATCTTTAGTGATCAGTAAACTGCCAACTTTCAGAGAACATCTGTAAATGAATTTTGAAAATCAGTCAGCATTTGATGCAGCTATGACGAAAACTTGGTGGTTTACTTTATACTGGTCTACTCAGTATAAAACCTGTGCCCAGACTGATATGCGTAGTTATACTGTCAGTCCATCCATCATGGTTGTTGTTGTTGTTGTTTTTGTTGTTGTTGCTGTTGTTCTTTCTGTTCTTTGTCGATAACTTTGAGCCGACAATTTTTTCTCAGTCTCTCCACAGTTGACTGCGGGAATGATCCAGGATCTTTGAAGATGCTCTGATTTATCACAGCAACATTACAATTAATCACTATCGGCGATTCAAAACAACTCAGTATCTTTGAGAATGCAGTGCTTCATCACGCATTATTCTTCACTATTGATGATGTATAATATTTCAGTTTTGGCAATATGTCCATCGTCAAATTAGACCACTATATTTATACCTACTGGAATACTAATAATAACAACAAGTGTAAAAGTGAGTAATGTACCAACAGCCAGCACAGCTGTTAACGTGCTATTTTGGGAGAAAAGTCGTAGAGATGCTAATCTTTGATAGGACATTGCTAAATTCACGCAGGTTGTCTATATTAAACAGTCTTCTACTGGGTATATGTTATGACTGCAAGTTGCAAAGCAAATTCTGACTGGGGATTTACTTTGATGCCACTTATACATAATGATAAAAATAAACCTAGCCATAATAATAATAACAAGAAATTTGAGCTAATGCTCATGAGACGCGCGAAAGCTTATAGCAGTTCCGGTTCAGTAGTTTAGCTGAAAATTGGTGTGTTCACACTAAGTTAATATACAAATACCAAATTCTCTATCCGGATCGCATAATGATAGTTCCGTGGCACCACCTTGTGAATGACATAGACTTGTGTGGCAGCCCGAAATCGCCAAAAAATCCATAAAACCCCCTATTTTGGCATTCAAGGTCATTGAATTCGGCGCCAATCGAGAGCCAGTGTATGACTTCCTATTAGTGATTAATAGTAACCTAGGCCTTATCTTGCACCGTTACTGAGATACAGCGACTTATTGGCCAAAAATCGCAAATTTTGCCCACCCCCTTCAATTTAGCGCCCTCATTTGGGGTGACCCCCTTCGAATTTATGGAAAAGCTTTACGGTTCCTAAAACCAGACTCTTCCGGACAGCCAACGGTAAAGATTTGGTGATCCTAGCTTGTACCGGTTTTGACTGATCCACATGTGTGACAGACGGACAGAAATGTGATGGCTAAAATGCGCCGAAAGCAGTAGCTGCTTTCGCGCGTAATAATAATAATAATAATAATAACTTTCTTATTGCAACAGAGAAATATTATAATATTACAACACTCACATGCATAAACTCATGACAGTTGAGCGCGCTGGCTGATATGCCTCTAAAGACGGCCATCACTTCTGGGAAACTCTGACACCGAACAATTGCTGCGGAGTGTTTTTTGACGAGTGTCACACCGACACGGAATAGAATCTTACTTCCTTCCAGGAACAGACAATCCCAGACACGTAGCACCGTCTACACAGTCAGGCACAGTGGTCCTACAATTAAATAAGTAAGTAATTCATACAGCATGCTAGCCGTAAATAAGCTCGAATGCACTCGGTGTTCTAGTAGGTCAAGAAGTACACTGAGTCTCAAAAAAAAACTAAGCAGATTTGTTTTTGTCAGAACTGCATCAAATTTCCACTGATTTTGATAATTTTTGGCAGAAAGATAGCAAACGATCCAAATATATGCAAGGTGCACTCATTTTCCACCTCACCTAATTTGTGTCATCACCTTACCGTGTTAAACGCAAATGTTCCAAATTGCTACATAACGCCAAATGTTGTTATCTGCAATAAACTTTTATAGATTCAATTAGCACACAATAAACAGAAGGTGCTTTATTTAGCAAAATTATAAGTTCCTATAACACCTGTGTTCAAAATTGTCAGGACTTGTGCTCGAAGTGTGCCCCAAGTGCACGGACACAAGCGCTCAGACGGCGGCGCCACTGGCTGACCGCAGCATCAATGATCGACTGGTCGAACTGCACCCACTCGTTGACGAGACGCGTTTTGAGTTCATTGATGTTCATCTGACAATTTTGAACACAGGCGCTATAGGAACTTATAATTTTGCTAAATAAAGCACCTTTTGTTTATTGTGCACTAATTAAGTCTTTAAAAGTTTATTGCAGATAACAACATTCGGCGTTATGTAGCAATCTGGAACATTTGCGTTTAACACGGTAATAGTG
>Ga0209367_1010335_pt1 | contig 12526 bp, 5 predicted proteins | sample WorMetLIZISLAND2_FD_187412 | JGI IMG/M metagenome (GOLD analysis project Ga0209367, IMG submission 187412) | Marine gutless worms symbiont microbial communities from Max Planck institute for Marine Microbiology, Germany - Olavius geniculatus... ... | reverse complement strand
CTCTTGGCTACGCTACTGCATGAGTAACAGAGGGGTTTACTTGTGTAACGCGACATTAATAACGGAGATATTTTGTTACATGATATTCAACTATTAATAACTCCGCTAAGAAATAATATTTTTAATGAAATCTGGCAGTCGCTTCAGGAATTTATTGAGTGTATAAAACTTTATTCGAATTCATTTAGATTTGACATTTTTATTGCACGACGTTTAGGGGATTAGTTTTTTTTACCGGACACAGTGTAATGAGTGGCACAATAGTGACGGATAAAAATGGAGACAATTTGGCGGCAGCTACGTAGCAAAACTTGCGCTGATATTTCATCGTAATTAACTAAAAGCCAACGATGAATTTTCGCCTTAAACGTTCGCGTCAATTTTCGTGGGTTTTTATTTTTAATGCACTTTAATAATAACGTATCTCGATTCAGTATCCATATCTTGTGCTTAAGTAAGCTAGGTCCAATCTGTGTTTAAACTTTAGCGATCTTAAGATAGCAAACAATCAGGCTATGCATCTTCTTCTCTTGTTCTTTTTCTCTTCTATCAAGAAAATGATGATGAGGTTGCTATTAGATGTCTCTATTATTTTGACTCTGTCATGCACCGTGGCCATTATTTCGTCAAGCTGTAATGCTTCTCGCGTCAATGTCTTGCTTTATACTCTGTATCCATTTATTTGGTTGTCTTCTTTGATTCATCCTCCCGATTATACTGCAGATGGAACAGTTGAAGATCAAACGACTCTGCTTGATTCAGTGAATGCATGGCTACAGAGGAGAATGCTGTGCAGTCTGAGCACGGGGCGATGACGCGGTTCACGCGCGGGATGTTCCTCGATGTGACACCGAGAACACGTCTGCCGAGCAATGAGTATAGCCACTAACTGATCGATTTACGGCACTCGCCTGTCCAAACACCATTCGTCATCTAATTGCAGGACCGCCCGAAGGACTTATCTCTCACAGTCAACACTGTTGTGGATCTTACTGGTTGATCTCGCAAGCAGTACACTCGCGGTAGATGGACATTCCCGCCTAAACATTTCCCATCCACCTGTTTTCGAACATCGAGTACATTCCCTCGCCTAACCCCTTGAAACTGCAATCAATTTGTTTAATGTCGTGTTAGCGCGTATAAAAAAACAGCACTGGTAACGACAATAAAGGGAAAATGTCTGGGTGTCGTAAAAAATTGAGAGGAAAAACTATAAGGGAAACGTCCAGGGGGATTGTCAGTGTCTTACACCATGTACTCGTTATCATGGGTATCACGGGCATGAGAGTGTCGATAATGACAAGGAGTGGCACATTAAAAGAGTCACTCTTCTCGGGCTAGAGTCACTAAGTACCATGTATTTATTTTGTTTAAGAACGTGCACTTAAAGCGGCTACCAGCATGAGCCGGAAGGCTTTGTCAGTGTCGAGTTTTCGTTCTGTAATGCTGGAGAAGTTTCTTAGAGTGTCAGCAAAAAATCATTATGTTTTATCAATTGCAGCATTTTTCACGTAGTCCGACATGCCGGTAGGGAATGGTAAGCGATGTGGCTTAAGACAATGCTCCAAAATAGTAATCCATCCCACAATTTCTTGAAACAGGTCAAACTCAATCAATATCTGTACAAAAGGGAAAAAATTTAAAAATCAGTCTAAGGAATACATTAAATAAACAAAGTTAAAAATCCGGGGTTATAATCGCTGACTAAAGCCGACGGGAAGCTAAAATGGAATGCGAGCGGCAGTTAAGTTGAGCTAACCGACTGAACTGCAGTGTCTTCGACAGGAATTTCACTGGAATGCTATAAAAGTGAGCGCAGTTAAAATTTGTGCCAAAAAGACACCAATAAGTGCTCTAAAACTACAATGACTACATGTCCTAGTACGAGTCGGGGTGGGGCACAATTTATCTACACTACACCAATTCTGTTAACTGTTTCAACCGCAATGCTAGAGGAGAAGCATGCACGCAGCGTATCGCACCGAAACATTTTCAGGAAAGCGAAGCCACCGGCGGTCTGGTCTGGATTGGCCGGGGCAACGCGAGCTCGTCTCGGACGGATGACAAGACAAGGCCGTGGGAAAGACGACGACCGAGCAAGCAAGCGTGATTGAGCGGCGGCAGAGCGTCGAAAAGCGAAAGCACCGAGACAGGCGCGACCATGGAAATACACGGCACACCGCTCGGCCCGGGTCGGTGATAAACATTCCGGAGGAGCCGAGCTAAGCAGCAGAAACCGGATAACGCGACAAACAGAACCGAGCAACGAGCACAGGAGACCGGGACCGATCGACGATGACGACCGTCGCACGACACGGCCCATCTATCTCGCACGCGGTGCATGCCGGGCTGGGACGCAAGGCGGGGCCAGGAGGGCACCTTGCCGGGTCGGGTTCGCGGCGGCCGTAAGACGATACGCTCAAGCGACGAAGACGCTCGACAGACAGTTAGTTAGTTACTGAGTCAAACCGACAGCCAGTCAGCCACCAGTCAGTCAATGGTTCCGATGATGTATCGATCCAGGCAGAGCGAAGGACAGCTGCGAATGTGTCGACTGTCGACGAGTGACTTGACGACACGAAGACGATCAGTTCATGGTGTGTTGCCGCCCGCGACGTTCCACAGACAAGCCTGTCTGCCATGCATCCCCGTGTCATCCCGACCGAGCCCTACGGCGATAGGATGCTCGCGCACCGGGCGATCAGAATCAGATAGCATCGAAATTAATCAGGCATTTTATGGCGTCCGTCCGTCCGTCCGTCCGAACATCGGGTTTCTGTTAAATGGCCCAGCTGCTGCTGTGCCGAGCATACAGACCCACCCACGTACACTGTGTCCGGGCGCCACGCGCCGACATGAAAATGCCCGCCGGCGCTACCACTTTCATGGCGTACACCGCCCAGGTCGTGTCGGGTCCCCGTCTTATACATTCAGCGGATAACGATCGTTCTCACTGTCCGATGCAAGTAGCGCAAAGCGCGGTATTGCCGTCCCAAGTCGTCCGGCCGTCCGTCTGTAACGTTGTGGCCTTACAGGCTGCATCACTTTGAAAGTACTTACATGAATAGGGTCTTCGCTCCTCGAAGCACCAACATCGGAAACCTGGATCACCCAGAGGAACACCAAATGAATGAATGTACAACAGGAACTCAACCTGGATGATGGACGCCAGAGGGTTAGAGAGCATTAGACGTTAATTTTAACGTTATGCGCCATATAGATTCACGTTGTACCTTACTTACTTACTTACTTGCATCCTCTAATTTCGGGTGAAATACGTCGTCGCTCGCAATGTAGTTTTATTCACTAGTGTAGCGTTTCACGTCATTACAGATATACAAATGTAATGTAGAAAGTGGTTTGCCTTGAAGGTCGTTTCGTCAAAACGGGAAACGCCAAAACCCGGAAAAGAGTGATCTATAGGCCTAGGTCCAGGGTTCGTGTACTGGCGTAGGTTTGCCGTTCCCGGATCGCCTCGAAGTGGGTCAACTCACCCTCCTAACCTCATAGGGAGAGTACAAGCGTAGGGGGCCCGTAAACACAGACACATCGCGCTGTGGTCTTTGCTGCTGCGGTAGGGGGGGCGCTCTTGTTTATTCACACATCACTGCAGCGTTTTCGCGTTTCCGTGTCATGCGTACGTCGGCTGATGGTCCGCTAAATATTATTGATGCGGTTCATGGCAGTGGCAGTCGGCAATGCCACCGCTCGTCTCGGCCCACGCCTGTTATCATTGGCAGCGAACGAAAGTGCCTTGCCGCGTTATCTCTTTGCCCATCACACCGAAAATTCACGGCCGATATAACATAGCGTCCGGGTCGCCAAATGTCAACACAATATCTGCGTTTCGTCTGAATCATATAGGCCTAGTCGCCGCATTCTGTTTGAGATTATATCTGCTGAAATTACGGGAAATGCGAAACGGTGACGTTCTGTGAGTGAATTAGCGAATGCGCTTAGTTAAACCTACAGTCATTTTCAGACAAATAATTGCTTTATCAGTGATAAGTGTCTATTAAGTGTTCGCTTCGTATAAGCTACTACTGTTTCATCAAACTTGAAGATCATATCGTGCTACTGACTACGGCTGTCTGCCGCAAATACACAGTTTTGCTCGCGGCTTAGTTCGTTAAATAGATAAACCAGGTGTCACATATTCAGTAGCATATTAGGGTGTTTACATGATCGAGCAAACATCGAGCAGCTAGCTAGACGTTTTATGGTAATTAGCGTGCTAATGAAGAGGGCGGACGGGTTGTAATTGGAAGGCCTATATAACACGTGATCAACTGTAGGCTAAGAGCCTAAGACTAGGCCTACATTTGAGCCAGGGGCGGGGTTCCAATAAGCCTGCTTGAGCCAGCTTGATGTTTGCTCGATCGTGTAAACACCCTATAAGTTTGGTCTTCCAGTGGTCGACGGAGCTTGCCACGGCATATGCTACGGCACCGTGCAGTTCAACGTGAAAGCCGGCGAGCAAGTCATTCTAGGAATGCGGGCGACGACAGTCGGCATCGGCAGGGTGACACCGCCGCCCCTACCGAGTACCGACAGGCCACCGTCTCCCTCACTCACTCTGGAGGAGCGCTGGGTGGGTGGCAGCTTGCAGTTAGACCTGCGGGCGGTCGACAGAATTTACTGGGCCTCCTCTCTACCATGCAGTGGCGGTGGCGGTGCTGTGTTGACGTTGGCAGAGCAGCGGCCCTCTCTTGAAAGGTCGCTGCTTGTGCTTGCTATATGACGCCGGTGTCACATTAGAATGTATCCCCCGTGAAAAATCTGCCCGAGAAAGATAATCACGGAATTGATATGCCTCCCTCCTTATTAAAATATCGCCGGCCGCATAATAAGTCTCCCGGATTTTTGCCCGTAAATTGTCGGTAGGGGGAGACTTTTCTGGAGCGATCCTATACTGGGACACCGGCGCTCGCTGTGCATGGCAACACAGTACACTTAGCGGCCAGCAGCGCAATCGGTTCACACGGAAACCATCATGCACTTGCGACTAACTGGTCGGGCGGTAGCGGATATCGAATTCTGCGACGTACAGGAAAACGACACCAGACCAGACCGCACGACACGAAGTTGCTCCATCTGCCCTATCTGCCAAACTGTCAAATACTGCGGAAATTATTTTTCCAATACCGTTAGCACGGTGCCACCCCAGTCCGTGTTTTGGTTATTAAGCCTACACGGCTACACGTCGAGATGATAGTTTTAAACAGCCAGCCGGGCGTTCGGTAAGTTCTGCAAACGTAGACCTATAGACACACAGGTGCTCTATACCTGTCAGACAGTTACAAGTATTTCCGTCCCAAGTTTTCGAGGACAAATCAAGAAAGGAAATCTGGCTGCACGTGTTTTAAGAATCAGCTGCTGCCTAATGTAAAGTTTCGACCGACTAATGTGAAGAATAGGTCAACTGCTACGAAAGAGAAAGTAGTAGCGCATGAGCGAGTGGTACAAAACAGTAGCAGTCGGCATGCGATCAACTCTCTGCAATATAGGATAGGCCTAAGGTATACTTCTAACGTTATACAATTGTCAAATTATTCGACTTTGTATTCCAATATTATCTGTTGCGTGTTTTACTTTTTACGTGTTTCGGAAAACGTTTGAGTCTGAGTACGTGGAAGTCGTTTGATTAGCGAAGCCACATGTTTAAGTAGGCCTAATAGGCCTATAGTTGGCGTCACTGGGCTTGCCGCTCCAAAAACAATTATTTCCGTCCTGCGTTTAAAAAAGTGCTGATTCTATTTGATTGTGATTGAGTGAAGTATTTTTTCCGGTTTAACCCCAAGATATCCAGTCCGTACACTACACATCTGGAAAGTGCCTTGAAGTGGATCGACTCGCCATCCTAATCTCAACTGAACGGGAAATGGGGATTAAGTAACATATGAGCTGCGTGCTACGGGCCGAAGACCTACTATAGTAGTATAGCAGATTGGAGCGGTGGTATTTGATCTCCGGAGTGCAGAACGCGGCCCGTAGGTCCAAGTGTTCGCGGATTGGTGCGCTGCGGTATCATTAGCTCATCCCAATCAGCTGCAGCTTCCAAGATTGCAAAGCGTTTCTGGTCGCGAGCTGACTCATATAAGAAGCGCTTCTTCAAGGAGGCCTAAACACTGGCTTAGCCATAGGGGACACTCATGGGAAGCCTACTCAGTTACTCAAAATAGTGTCAAAAATGCACCAAAACGCTTCATTTTCGCACAAAAAAATCCAAAAATTTGCTGCGGAGGAGGCACCCCTCTCACATCCCACCCCTAAGTGCCCCTCTACATCCAAATCCTGACTATGCCACTGGAACTAACGGACATTACTTTTAGCTTCAGTGCTTTGTTGTATCGTCGCACCATTGTTATGTTCGTATTTTGCATTCTTATATCACAATTTTATACAATAGGCTGTGCAGCTATAAAGCTATTGACGTGGTCAGGAATAATCTCATTCGGTCATTCTATTTCAGAGTGTTGCACAACATTCTGCATGTAAATTCAACAGGACAATAAATCCACGAAATTCCACTGATATTGCGGAACAAGCATAATAGCGTAGGCATACGCTTCATAAACGTTCATCATGTTACCTCTTTAAAAATGGCGCAAGGCATGTAGTACTAAGTGCACAAAAGTGAACGCATTATATCAACAAAACAAAGCCAAGTTTACAAAAATAGCGTATGTGGTAAAGCCTAATGGCTATCAAAATAGAAATAAAATGCGCCTCTACGACTATACGCGTTCAATCATAACGTATACAAGCAACTACAGAATGCAATATACATCATCAGTTAACAACAAACGTTATATGCAAGTTTATATGCATAAATCCTAATAATAAACTACAAGTGATGCAATGATACAAAGTCGGAAGGCATACGCTGATAAACAATAACTGTGAAAGCAAAATATAACACGGCATGTACAGTATGTATGGACAGCAATTGGTCGATAACTTTACAGGAAGACAAGGAGTCTATTTACAATTATTCACCGAGTCACATCATCTTTAAGTCGTATTCTATCGGAGATGCATTTCCCTTCAAATATGAGTGAGCGAGCGAGCAGGGTTTAACGTCCCACCCGACACAGTAATAATGACAACAGTAATAACAATAATGACAGTTGTAATAATTGCTGTCTACTGAAGGACAAGGAGTTTGAAATACCAAGCACCACTAAGTTGGAGACAGAAGCGAAGTAATATTCAGCATCACCTCAACTATGCTAAAAACTGGAACTATTTTAGTTTGTAACACAATCGTATAGACGCCAAAATAAAGCAATAAATGGAATGAAATTTGCTGCAAAACGTCACTCTTTCATTGACTAAACATTTCCCCTGATAAAGCAGTGGACAGCTGTTTAGTAAGGGCTTTTTGCGAAACGAATGTCAGTAAAACGTTTTCAGGCAGTGCAAATAACATGAGTAATACATAAACAAGACAGTCTGTTTCATGTATAGTTAGTAAACAATTAACAGAATGGGTGAAAATTATGTACAGAAATTAGCAACGTTAATCGAAACTTCCAACTTACGAATCAATTTCATACGTACACAAATTCCCACACACTAGTTTCACACCACACGCCATCATCATAGCATAAATGCAACACAAAAATAAAAACTGGCGAACCATAGACAAATGAATATATTTAAGAATCATCAAATTATTTGATAATGACTCTACTGCTTGTTTGGAATGCATCATGAATTTAGAATGAGAATTGAAAACAACATTACATGTATCAAAATACGTTTGCAGAATGCAACGATGGAAATGGGTGAAAAAAAGCTGGCGCTAACGACACTGCGGTCAAAAATTTATGTAACTGTAAAGGAAAAACTGAGAAAAAAGTGTAAATACGTTACCAACACTAGAAAACACTCAAAAGTCCAAACCTCATCTATGGAATGTGTTTACTTTCGGTTATCTATAACGACAGTTAGTGCAATGCAGTTAAGATCCGAATAATTGTGGAAATAATTCTAAGATCCGAATAACCATCTCGGTTTGCCACCTCAATCTACAAATTCTTCCTTGAGCCAGGTCCACTCTAAAATTTCACAACCAAAGGATAAGAGTGAAAGCATGACTTCTCTCCTTTGATGGAAATAATGACCTAAAGCCAGTATTCCAGAACGGTTAATAGGCAAATGACGTAACGCTTCAGCAAGTGAATTAAATCATACACAATGCATAAATTGAGTAAAAAAAGACATAAAACTGAATGTTAGCTTCACAGTACACATCCAAGAACATCGGAAAACATCAGAAATAAGCAGATTCACAATACACGCAATAATCAGCATCGAATCTGTCCGTAATGTGTAAAAAATGAACAAATGAAAACGTCTAACTGTTTTGTAAGCAACGCTTCTGCAGTTGATGTTACTCAACAAAGTCGAACCAACAAGAACATAAACAGTCACCAAGAGATTAGACAGATGAAATGCCTGAACGTACGAAAGTAATGAAATGAACACAAAACAGCTTTTATTACGTCCTGAGAAAATTCTTACAGTCAGGGGGAGCACTATAATCCGAAGGTTCCTGAGTACGAAAGTTTTAAAGATTTACCTACTTTGACTAATCCCCACATTTCCTCTCAATTATGGCTAAAATTAGTGAGATTGCATGCTGCATGCAGTATACACCTTCAGACTATAGACACGCAACCCTAAATGTATCAGTCAGCCGCGCAAACTTACTGCACAGAACGAAGATTTAATAGAAGCCTTGAAAATGAACTCGATGGAAAATGCCGTCAGATCTCGCACAGAAAGTATATTACTACGAATGCAATCAGTGGGCTATTATAAGTCGTTCTGTCCGGCAGCTGGCGTTACGTCCGTAGCTGCAGCAGCTGACAGTGGCAACACAGCAGCATCATCAGCAGTAGCATCACTGCAGCAATCGTCCAGCAGCAAGTCTGACTCTGGTGGTCTCGAGGTCAGGTCGTCGTCCTTGTTCGGTTCCGCGTCGAAGTCCTGCGAACTTGACGTCATCTCGGCGTCAGCGCCGGCAGCGAAAGTCTCCACGGCGCCCGGCGGCTCGCTGCTGCCACCCGGGAGCGGTGCGGTCGCCTTCTGGTCGGAGTGCGTGTCCCGCATGTGCTGGCGCAGGAACTTGTTGGTGGCGAACCGCGCCGCGCAGAACGGACAGACGGTCGACTTGGTCGGGATGCCGAGGTGCGTACGCAGGTGTACGCGCAGGTCGTACTTGTACTTGTACGTGCGCGTACACAGGTGACACTGGAACGGGCGGGCGCTCGTGTGCACCGGCAGGTGCTCGTGGTACTTGGACTTGAACAGGAACGTCTTGTTGCAGTAGTCGCAGCGGTAGATCTTCTGTTCGCCCCCCGCGGACGCCTGGTTCGGGTCTCCTCCACTCGTCCCGGCAGTAAGCTCGACGCCGAGGGCGGTGCTGCACCCAGCGCGCTTGGAGTCCGGTGTGAGCGGCGCAATGCGTGGCGAAGCACCAGTCCCAGACATGAGCATGGCGGCAGCGCCGGGCGGCGGCGGAACAGGTGATTTCATACCGAGCAGGTTGTGCAGGGACGCGTTGAGCGGAACGCCGGGTATGGGTAGGCCGACCGGCATGGCGAGTGGTCCGGGGGGTGACATGAGCGTCATCGGGATGTGACCGGCTGCGGCGGCGGCGTACTGGGACGCCAGTCGTCGCGCCGCGGTCGCCATCGCTTCGGACGCCGCCGCGGACGGGGTCTCCCGCTTGATCCACAGGGACGGTGGCGTGGACTCAACACCCGGCACGGCGGCGGTGGGGCGGTAGTACGGCGAACTCTGCAGCCGAACGTCACTGACAACCGCGGCAGCGACCGTGTTGTTGTTGGCGGAAATCTGACCCCGCGACGACGACGCCGACAAATGTTTTCCACTGGCGTTTAGCAGCCGCTGTCGAATCACGTTCCGCACCTGAGCCGTGTAGTCGTGAGGTGACGACAGCAGCAGATCGTTGCCACCACCGGCTCCGGCGCCGTTCGACGACGCTGCAGGAGTCTTGGAGGGAGTCTTCCGGCGTGGGGACTGCCCCACCACCACGACCGAGTCGTCAGCCGCGGCGCCCTGGAGCGAGTTACTGGTCCGGTTCAGCGACATGTCGTGGATGGCGCTGTCGTCGGCGCTGCTGTCGTCTTCGCCGTTCAACTTGGTGCCGCTGGATTTGCCGGCGTCAGGGCTGAACGAGCCAGTGCCTCCTGACACGTTCTGCATGGCGGCGGCTTCGTCGTCGTCGACTAACATCGATGACGAGTGATCGTCATCATCGATGTCTTCGTCGTCTTCCACTAGGCTGCGTTCTTCGTCATCATCATCACTGTCGTCGCTGATAGCGGGCGCGGGCACTGTTAAGACGTCTCGAGGCGTCCCGGCGGATCTCAGGTTGTTGTTAGTGTCCTTCGTCCGCTCAGTCGTCGCGGCGCGACATCCACGCGACTTGGTCGACGGAGTGCACGTCGGCGCGACGTACAGATGTCCTCCGTGGTCACTCTGCCGCAGAGAACCGACGTCCACCGACGCCGACGTCGGCGGACTGTCACAGTCGCCGTTGACGAGCCCGGCGAAGCGCTCACACAGCTGAACAACGGTCGTCCGGCCGCCGTGAACAGTCACGCAGACCGTGCCCTCGATCAGCACCGACGTGACGCTACCGGTCTCCTTCTTCCAGAGTTCCAGGATGGCGCCGGCGAACAGGTGGCGCAGGCGCTGCTGATGTATGTCCGGCGGCGACCCCGGCATATTGAGGCACTGTACAGACGAACGCTTCTGAACGTGCTTGTTTGTCTGCTGCCACTGCAACCACACCAAAGTACACCGTCGTTAATGAAATCAACGACAATCAATGAAAATATTCAGTTCGGGATGTTGTGTTGCGGTCTAGTGCCAACATAATGTGGGGCCGTCTACCTCAGCGGGAGACGTTCGCACCAATTTTGGCTTCTCTGCGCCTTTAGTTTTCGACTTATACGAGTGCTTATGGGACCGACAGTCGGACGGGAAAGAGCTGTATAGCAACCACGTAAGTTACGTAAGTAAGCTTAGTCTTAAAATGCGTAACAAATTATTAGTCACGCCAGCGCCAAGAAGCAAATGTTTCTCCTTTTCCGCCACCAAGCCAACTGGCCGTCTAGAACGGCAGCCACAAGCCGAGAACTACAAGTTCATGATAATTAAGGCCGATATAGCGCTGGCGTGCAAAGTTCTCGCCAGCAGCCGAGTGGCCGAGCAGCGGGGTAGCAACTAGCAACCGCGTGACAGATATGCAAATGATAATGCAAATCTACGGCGACACAGAGTCGGCCTGGCTTCGCGGGGGAGCTAAGCAGTTTCCTGTCACTGCCTGCATACAGTGCACGGCGTTTGCCAGGTGGAATGTGGCAAGCAGGCCATATACCAATGACTCTTATCAGCGTTGCACCATAGCAATCACAACAGGCCTACTGCCAGGATTGGCAAATTATTTTCAGCTCGCTTTCCGATAGCGACAGCGGTGCCCGATAATGGCCGATATATTGCTAGAGTTAGGGATTTTAGACTACGATAGTGCGATGTTAGGACAGCGTGGTAAGTGCTCTCAAAATATGCGAGAAGCGTTCAGCGTACCACGTACCACTGTTTTCATGCCCGGTTTGTGAAACGAGGAGTAAGCAAAAACTGCGTTTTTTGGCAACAACAGCTAATCCAGGATTAAAACAAACGCAAAAATTCGCATTTTCTACCAGCATATGAACGTCCACCGGCTTACTGACCGCAAGAGTGCTGCCGTACAGTGTAAAACTTGCAGTGGTAAAAATTTAATATGCTGCATTAGATCACTTAGTATCTGTGATTAGTGTCTGATAAATATCTTGATTTTCCTGTAACGCATTAGGCCAGACAGTGCCTGCATAATTACCTATGCCCTTGCCTTCACTCACGTGGCAACGCCAGCGCGACATAATCAGGGGCAGCCAGTGGCGTAGACAAGGTGTCCCAGCCCCCTTCCCCCAATCCTCCAGACAAAACATAAGCATACGTTTAAGCTGCACTAAATTCGCCCACTTGATCAGTTTATTCGTGGGAAAATAATTAAAATTGTTGCCACTAGATCTCATCTTTTAAAGCTAAAATGCACCACATTCGACTTCGGCTGGGGCCCCGCCCCAGACGCCGCTGGGGGAGCTCTCAGCGCTCCCCAGGCACCTTAGCTGGATTCTAGAGGGTCTTACTTCTGAGGGAAAAAGGTGAGGGAAAGGGGATAGGACAGGGAAGGCAGAGGTAAAAGGGGGATGAAAGGGGAGGGGAGAGACGAAAGGGGAAGGAAGACGAGGCCCCCCACTTCAAATTTCTGCGGCTTCTAGATTATGGCATACAGGGTAGTTTGCTGCAGTGGCTAAAAAAATTTTTTGTTGATCGTACACATCGAACAAAAGTTGGTTGTTGTATATCTGACGCTGCTGCTATGATAAGTGGGATAATACAAGGTAGTGGCATAGGATCTGTAATGTTCATCATCTTTATT
>Ga0209367_1010334_pt1 | contig 12526 bp, 9 predicted proteins | sample WorMetLIZISLAND2_FD_187412 | JGI IMG/M metagenome (GOLD analysis project Ga0209367, IMG submission 187412) | Marine gutless worms symbiont microbial communities from Max Planck institute for Marine Microbiology, Germany - Olavius geniculatus... ... | reverse complement strand
ACCCAAACCCTTCGCCTAATTTTAACCGTAAGTGGAGGCGAAAACCGTAATTTTAATATTAAGTACAAAATCGTACTAAATTACACGTGAAATTCTCGCCCCCCTGGTGAATGTGAATGTAAAGCACAATGACACGTCTGTCGGGCAAGGTGTTATCCGCCGTGAAAATTCACGTTAGATAAGTAAGCGTTTTCGCTATCTGCCGTGAATATTCCGTCTAGACGAGCTGTAGGCAGTAAACTAGGTCCGTCTACACGATTGCCCGCCATAGCGAAAGCCGCCGTGTCAGGGACACGGCGGCTTTCGCTATGGCGACAACCGCGACTGACGACCTTGGCCGTAGCTTCACGGATCGCCAGTCCACCAAATAGCTCCTCAGGTCTAAGTAGACCATCACAGGCAGCCGTTGGCAATTTTTTTTGTAGGCACTTGCACCGCCGTCGAACTTATAATGTATATAGTACATTAATTTATGGTGTGCATTATTGTCACATAAATCTTTCGAAAATGCTAAATCTAACCCGATCGCTAACCCTAACACTAACCCTAAACCTAACCCTAAACCTTATCCCTAACCTTTATATGTGTAAGCGAAAACCATAATTTAAATGTTAAGCACAAAATCATACTATATTGCATGTGAAATTGTCGCCCCCTGGTGAATGTAAATGTTGCGTAATTACACGTCTCTCGACGTCAATTTTAGTACAAACTTAGCTATGCTGAATAAACGATAAAATAACACAGTAATAATTTACAGTATTAACTGAAAAAAGAAAAAAGTATACAGTTGCAATTTTCGTAGATATGGACTTTCACGGCAGATAGCAAAAATGCTTACTTATTTTCCGTGAATTTTCACGGCGGATATAATCTTCGGTCTGTCGGTGTGAATTTTAGTCCAAACTTTGCTATGGCGGATCCGCGCTACGGCGGCCCTTCGCTATAGTGGCCAATTACCATAACTGCAGCGTCTGTACAATATAATCTGGTACGTCACGTGACCGCTTTGACCAAGTGACTCCCGGGAGCGGATCACTGCGGCTAGAGTCCCGGTTACTGGGACGGAATACATTACCTTTAAAGATAGATTCTGGGTGGTTCATTGCAAAATCGAAACTTGCTCTTCGAAATCATGAATTAAAGTTAGTAAAGCCCAAAGCAAACCTAAGTGTTTAGAAAATATTTTTAATAATGGAGTTGCTGATGAGTGGAGCAAACAACCAAAAAACTAGTGCAGTGTCAAACAGTTGCAGTTTTCAAAAATAAATTAAACCATCACCTCAGATTTAACAGATAATTTATATAAGTTTTTTTATCATCTGTTTTTGTCAATGCAAAGCACTGACTGCATTAGCTAGTCAAGTTCAAGTTCTAGTTCTATGTTATAACAATAAGATACCATCCGATTCACACAAAACAGCGTACATCCGCCAGGACCACGTCCTTCTGCAAACCGATCGTGCCAGTCTTCGCTTCTGACGTATGGACGTGCCATACTGAAATAATTAGTGATTTTTTTACATCTACGACACCAAAAACATCACATAAAATATTTAAATCGCTGAAACAACAACACGCAAAAAACGCGACGGCTACCGAATGTGACCGAAAACGAAACGTGAATGTTGTCGGCAAAGACTATAATATGGTCCACTAGTAATGTCAAACTTTCACGAAAATTTTCACAAACAGCCTCAAATATTCGGTAAAATTTAAAAAAATTAATGAACTGGTACTTGTGTAGCGATGCAGCGTTACTTATTTTTTCATTGCAAAGATCGTTTCGTCACTGTAGTCATAGCGACCAGGCATAAATAAACAAAAAACATGGCAGGATCGAGAGAAAAGACGTCAGTGGATTCTGCTACTCAGCAAGCGATACTTGTGGAAACAATCCGGAAAGAAGAAAAATATCAGAAGTTGTTTACGAATTACAGTATCAATCCTTTCAAGAAAAGTCAGTGTTTTAGTTTCGTTTACTTCGTCTTCTGCTTATACTGATGTTTTCGTAATTCATTCTCTAGTACATTTGGCTCTGGTTCTGGAACATAGTTGGCAAAATCTCTTTCCTCTGTGGAGTAATTTAATGTCATAATGGTGCATAGTAATGCAGTAATAGGCTAGCATTAGTTTAGTTTTTGTTGTAATTCTTGTACAAACTGTTGGACAAAAATAGAAGCCATTGACCTGGATGTTCATTAATAATGATGATGACTATGAATATCACGTCAAGATCAAAATGTGTTTTGCTGCAGTGCACCGACTGACTGGCAAACCTAACTCAATGTATGACGCTGTGGATGGTGATGAAGACAGTATGTATCAACTTAACTAACCTCAGTAACCTGTTTTCAACATTCACATCTTTATCAGAGATGTGCGGATCCTGAAATTTTCAAGTCCGCGTCAGTCCGTAGATTTTGACCAAGGATCTGCTGTCAGTCTGGGTCCGCAACAAGAGAGAAATATTGGATCCATGTCCATCCCCATCCAAACTGAATAGGCCTGCCTCTAGTCATTAATACATAAGTTAGGCCACTACGTGCCTAGGCCTATAGCAGATTACAATTTACCGGTACCAGTGCTACCATGCTACACACATCTCAACACACACCACTTCTATCTGTTTTAAAATTTTATTAGGAAAAAATACACTCGTCACAAAACAGGATCTGCATCAGTCAACGTCTGCAAATTTCGTCACGGAACAAGATCCACGTCCATCCGCATCCGCAGAAAATCCTGCGGTTCTGGATCCACGGACTGATGCATTCGCAGTCCGCACATCTCTGGTCTTCATACAGTATATAAAAGCACAGTTGCAGCTGATAAAGTTAACAAAGATGAGCTGAATGTAGAAAGTTGCAGCAAGTTGATAGCGTCGTTGTATGGTCCAGTAAGTGGAGTATGGTTCTAAATGTTGATAAAGTTGATGTTTGGTGAGGCTACTACAGGTTCCATTTTCCTAATGATTAATGGTGTCAGAATTGAACAAGTCAACAGAATGAAATATATGTGTGGCATGATCCGCTGCTTAATTTCTCACTTCACATTGGTTGACCTGGAGCCACAGTGCAGCAATTAACAGCTATACATGCATTTTTGTGTTTGATAGTTCAACTTAACAAGTGACTAGTGCATTCTCACTTAGAATAAGCTGCACCAGTGTGGGCACACAGCAGAATCCTAGCAGTACAGAGTGCATGTAGCGTGGCGCAGTAGTAACATGTTTCATCTGATCAACGAAGTTACTCTATGCCAGGTCGGGTTAGTACTTGGATGTGTGACTACCTGCGAGCAGGTAAACCATTTCGGTATGTAACCAGCTGCCTAGGTCAACTCAGCCTTCCATCCCTCTGGGGTAGATAAATCGAGTACCAGCCTATCTGGCTGGGGTTAAGGTGGGACCGATAACACTGTGTGATCCCATATAGCAGGTGATGCTTCATAGCTCTGGAATGGGCTTCCATGTAAGAGCTATACTTTAACTTATGTGAAAGATTTAAACTACTGGTCACTTGCAGTAATCTTTCCTATTGTTGCAGTAGTTTTTTGTCCATATAATGTGAAATCAATGCCTGCATGTGATCGTCTTAGGTAACTTCAGAGCTGCCATTGCTCGAGCAAATGAAGTGCCAACACGCAAGTTTGTATGTCCACAGACTGAAAGCCATGAGATTGGATGGATCACTCAGCCACTGGTTTGCACCGTTTGCTATCCTAGTAGCCAACATTTGATTTCGCAATTTTCTGTTTGTGCACATATATTCAGTTTCTGCACTCTATGAACTGATCAACTGCTTATCTTTCACTGGAATAATTTACTATTTAGCAGCCACTGCAACAAGTATTTGCTGTTGAAGCTTGGTTAATTTAGTGTGAATTATGTGCTGATATCTGTACTTTTGTTCAAAATATTAACTGTATAAGTTCCTATCTTCCAAATTTTATGTTGCCAAAAGTTGAGTGTCATACGAATGCATGTAAAAATTCTAATGTTAGATGCAGCATTTAGTTTAGATCTCATTTCTGTTAACTGTCAGCATCCTGAATTTGCTATCTTTTGCATGCATTTTGCACCTGTTCCTGTATGTATGCAATACACTGTGTCCAAAAAAACATCTCACCCAGTGTATGCTTCTGCACCACCTAGGAAAACTAGATCAAGCAAAATGTGTTGAAATAAGCAGAAAACCTAAAAAAACAAAAAGCAAATTTTAATATTATTTGGCAGAAATATTTGACACAACTGGCTACTAAATAAGTGTTTTAGATTCTACCTCACCCGATGTATGCTTTTGCACTACCAGGGGAAAGCAGACCAAGCATAATACGTGTTAAAATGAATGAAAAATGTCAATAAATTTCATTTGTCTTAATCTGTTGGCCCCAACAGCAGGTCTATTGCAAGGTTTGACTGTCATGCAGCAGTGTGTCTACCAGATGAAGTTTAGGAATGTTTCAAGTTCTAAGCAACTGGTACAGCCTGGATTGGTCTGGAGCAAAACATTATCGATACTGCTGTTAGTGAATGGAGAAAGCGTCTCCTTGCCTTTGTTCGCATAGTGGACCAACACTTCAAACAATTTTACTGCAGGCAGTTGAAAAATGGACAACTGGATGAATTTTCAGCCAAAGTGTCAGAAATGTGAACAAAATACGTTTTATACTTTATGTTAATTAAGCAATTATATCGCATTGGATAAAAAAGTGATATTTCGCTAGTTGTGTTTTCCCCAGGTAGTGCAGAAACAAACATTGGGTGAGGGGGAAACTGAATGTTCATTTGATGCCAAGTTGTGTCGGGAATATTCGTACCAAAAATTATCACAATCTGGTAACTGGTTTTCAAGTTACAGTCGAAAATGTCAGGGATGTTTTTTGGGGACACAGTGTAAATATTGTTGCATGTTTTGCATTAACTTGAAATACCAGCTTTCAAAAAGCATTCTGTTGTTTTTTTTTCATAGAACGTGGATGCATTTTTTCTGTCTACAAAATCTGTTGTTTGCATGAATATTGTGTTTCTGGCTGTGCAGTTGCTCGCTGTTTCTTTTCCATAGTTCTGAATGTTGCTTATTCTGACAGATTGACCAAGACCGCAACGACAAGCGTCTGTATCATCCAAACCTGCGCTGTGAGATAACCAAGTACATGGAGATCGTCTGGGCTGCAAAGTCACAGACGAGATAGTGCACTGCACTGCGAGTGATAGTGCACTGTGTCTTCTCGTTCACTCCGCTTCCTTGTTTCGTGTTTCAGCATCTGCTTGCATTCAAATGAGTTGCCGTTTTTGTCAAAGTGTGTCATTTATCGGTGCTGTTTGCTGTTAATTTTATAGCTTATTTGACTGCATGCTATAACAAAGCCATCTACATGTTATTTAGTAGTCGTTCAACTTTTATTGCTGACTAACTAGTAATATGACATTGTAATGTATTGTATCACAGTTATGCTATGTGCCAACAGATGTCCGTATACGTAGGTTGAGTCCATTTTTGTGTTAAACCCTGATGGCATTTACAGTCAGATCTTGAAAGTCAGGGGATTTGCAGCTAACAGAGGGTTTACAAAAATCTATGTTTGTATACTTCACAGCATGAGAAAAAAGAAATAACCAAAATTTGGCAGAGAAATAAATTGCTAAGTTCTTTGTTTCGGTTTTTGGCTCTACTCATTAAGCTGTCTATCTGTCATATTTTACAGTATCTTATTCATCATTGTATTCAAACATTACCTTCATTTCCTCCAAGATTATATAAACTGCGTGCCCCTCAGTATAAGATATTGCATTTCCCTCAGTATAAGCCCCAGCAGTTAACAGATTCAGGGGAGTGGATCAGTGAGGGCCCCACTCCCTTAGGTCTCGTACATGGCCATGACTATGATCAGAATGCAGACTATTGAAATACTGAGGTTGCTCTGACACAGCAGAAACATTTTCTTGATCAGAAAAGCGATCATGGCCGCAGGAATTGCAGAAAACCCTTCGCTTTCAGGGGCTGTGCCATGGACCCCACTGGGGGTAAATGCAGTACTCCCTATATCTCCTTGCTGGTTTGGGGCAGCACTGTATTCTCCCCCACTGGGGTCCATGGCAGAACCCCAATAACCAAGGGGGTTTTCTGCAATTTCATGCTCATTGCCTCTCTAAAAAGCCCTTCACCTCACCTAGGCTCTTTGCGCCTCGTTTTGGCCTTTGGCTGCTCCCACAAAATTTCTAGATCCACCACTGAGCCCCCGTTCTGGTTTGCCACTGGGAACACAGGTTGTTATAGCTGACGTTCATACTTTCTGTCCAAAGTGAAAAATAGGAAGCTAACTTCTGTGTTTAGTCATTCATTGCTTACCAGGTTTTTATATTCTCTTCCGTATGAATTAGGAGTCATAAAATTATTAATTGCATAATGTTAAAGAAATGTTGCTCAAATGCTAACATCTACGATTTCGTACTACCAGTGTTGTTTTAATTTGTTCAGAGTCTCTCCTTTAAATAGTTGCTTGTTTAAACATTTTTAAGAGTTAGTTCGTTTTAGATTTTTCTATTGCAGAACTGTATTGATAAACACTTTGATGAGTCTAAAGGTGCGTACATAGCGACGTAACCGAACTGAACTGATTTGAATCTGTATGGTTTAGCTTTTGACAAACTGACCAATGGGCAAGCAGTAATGCATTAGGCACTGACTAACAGTGCTGATCGCCTACGAGACTACGCATACCCATTGGTCAGTTCGTCAAATACTAAACTCCTGTCAGTTCAATTCAGTGCAGTTATGTCGCTTTGTATGCACCTTAAAAAAACTATTGTTCAGTCAGTCATAATGTTTATGAAATAATGGATGTAAATAAGATGCAAGCAAAGTGCCATGTCTATCTTCACTCTAATGATGAAATGACTTGGCATTCATGAGTAACATTGTTTTATGTCTGACAGAAGGATGTCGATCGAACCGATCCTCGACTCTATTTCCCCAAACAACGCTCAGGTATAACTTGTTTTAGAGACACGTCACTGAAATCATAATCTTTGGAGTTCAGATACATGCTGCGGTGTGCATCAACTTGTACCATTCAGCCGTGCTGCCAAATGCACCGTTTTTACAACCTTGTGCCAAACTTACTGTGTACTTTGTAATGCCAATGCATAACTACTGATTGTTGATGGTATATCAGTTAAGAAATAATATTGCATGTGCGGATCTTTTTAGTTGTTACTTGCACAAACATCTGTGTCGTGAAATTCTGATTCGGATTCACAGCTAGTTGCGTCACATTTATTTGTTTAAATTTTCACTTAGCCACACTGCCAAACTACCGCACCTTTGTGCCAATACGTAGTGATTTGACTGATGCACTGTCCAAATGCTGATTATTAATGAAAATATTGTTCGTTGATTATGAAGTTGCTGGTTGCCACATATATCAATCAGTTTGTCTTTCCTTCTACCTGTGACTATAGTAGGCCCGTCGAGAGCCACAGTGGGGTCCGGGAAACCATTCTTTTGGGGGTCTTTTAATGGGTGGTGTCTGGGGAAGGGGCTGTCCCAAGAAAATTTTTGAAGATACTTCCACAGTGGCAAAAGCCGAAAATGTTACGCTGTTTTTGATAGCTCCTGTCTTGTGAGGCTTTTTGTCTGGGACCCTTAATCAGCCAAACACAGTCAAACCCGTTTAATATCACATCTGTGGGACTGCCAAAACTGTGTGATATTAACCGAAGTTGACATTAACAGGAATTGCCATAGTAGTCCGTGTCCAAGCAGAACTAATATTAAGACAACAGCTGAGATCACTGTTAAGAATCAAAAATATATTGACTCGGTAATTCCAAATTCAGATGCAACATCTTTCTGCTTAGTGGCTGCTGGCGTCCACTTTTTGTATAATTTTTATCTTAACACTATGGTCAAGATCAGCCTCAGTGACTGCCAGCACTGGCAGTACTAATGAAAGTGAGCACAGCTGCAGAGCTAGCTGTGGGTGGGGTGGCTGGGGTCGCTGTCATCAGTCCAGCCCACACACAATGACTGGCTTGTTTGCTGCTGCTGTGGTTGCAGTGGCTGAGCAATTAGACAGGCCACCCACCATACACCAATGACCGGCATTCCATTCACACACAGGACTGCTGCCTGCCGGGCGTGCCTGTTGTTTATGACTGCAAAGTGGCTGCCGTCTAGTCTACTTTGTGATATTAAACGGGGCAATTAAGGCCGTCGGGCTTGGAGATGTGTTGACATTAAGCAATATGTGATAATAGGTGAAGTGACAATAACCGGAGTCAATGCCCATTGATTACTACAGGCGTTGGCTGGGGATAAAAATTTATGTGACAATAAGCGGACATATCATATTAAGGGATGTGATATTAAGTAGGTTTGACTGTATACAGAACATGGCTAAATCTGCTCTTAAACTGTATAGCAGTTGCATAATGTGTACAACAAAGTAGGCTCAGACGGAATACCGAATACATCCATTCATTCAAGGAATAGCCAGATTTGTTGAAAAAGTAATCACAGAATATTAACGACTGACATAAGCCCAATTCAGATGATCAGTTTTGCTACTGAACATACGGCACAAATATTTTAGTGATGGTGGGGCCCCCAAAATGTTGCGGAGCCTGGGGAAACTTTGCCACATCCCCTCATACTCCATCTCGACATGCCTAGACTATAGACTGGACTGTCTAACTAATTAGTTGTAAAAAACACAAACAGGAACTTTATGTTAAAGAAGGTTTTCTGAAATACAATAACACAAATCACCGTAAAGTACATATGTAGACAAAATATTAAAAATATCAATAAATTAAAAAACAAATAACAGATGGAATAAAAACTGAAATAATGTACACTTCGTTACTTGAAAATGAGATCACTAGGAATGAAAAAAAGTCAAAATTAAATGTTCCAGATAAATTTCCAAAGGCAATGTACATGTTGCATATTTCAGCTGTAATTGGACGTGCTGACAGACAAAAGCATCGCAGAGTCGATGTTAGACAATATTGCTACGTGCGTTTCGTAAATGGTTCGGTTGGCATATCGGTGGATAAGACGAGGTGAGATGACACTGCACCATTCTGAGATCTGGGTTCCACGCTTACTCTCGTTACCTTCATGCTCATTGGACATGAACATGTACGTCCACTCAGCTGTACATATTAACAATATAAAAAGGCCATATTTAACAATTAATTAAATACTTGAAAAAATTAAGCCAATAAAAGTTTGTGCTTATGATTGCAGCCAGTGAAAAAAAAGGATGAGGGGACAAAATTTTTTTTAAAAATTTTATATCACTCGTGACATTTTGTGCAATACACTAATATTATACAACAACTAATACAAACAAATTGATACAAATAAATATATGCTAAACAGTATACATGAGAGATAAAGTAGATACTGCAGCATTGCAGACTAGATGTAAACAGTTTTTATTCAGTAAAACTTTGGAAACAAACAGAAAACTGTGCTAATATTTTTAAGGGTCGAATAAAAATTAAAGGATGCAGATTTTTCTAGTGATAAATGACAACCAAAGCACAAGAATTTTTCAGGCCTTAGCACCAACGACAAGCACGCGTTCAGAGATATTCTAATTACAATCTGCTGACAGCAAAAAACCAAATGGATAATACAAATTACAACTGCATTACATCACTGCTAAAAAATTAGTCGAGAACTACTAGAAATTAGGTACCTTGTTGCATATTTCAGTTGTGATCTGACGTGATAATAGATAACAGGAAACGATTAATAGAATAACACTGGTTATAGATACGTCAAAAGAGGATGACTGAATCAGTTGAACAAACAGAAAGAACCGGTAATAAAATATAACAGATCATTTGCCATGATATGAAGAATGCTAAACATTCACTTACATCCTACAACTCCATAAAACAGAGGTAATGGCATGCATAATAAAACGTTTAACCAATTATTGTTGTGATGAAAAATGACATTCGATCACAGGACAACATTTAGGGGTGAGATATACAGACCCCTCCCAAGGTTTTATGATTTTAATTATTTCACTGTAAATTGTACCAATGAAACAGTGTTACTGATGCATGAACAATACGTTATGTAGACTGAGATGCGCCCGGAAAGATTACTCAGATTCCCCCCCCAATGATTTACTGAATGATGCCATGTTTGCTCACCTGTAATGATACCATGAAAGACAAGCATCTTGCTGTGGATAGTGAGATTGCTGGCATACGAACTGGTACTGATGTGAACGGTCTGCTCACCGACGTGCACAAAGTGTTGAATGACTGACACTTGACAATGCTCGATGTTGTCCTCACCGACTACATCACAGCCTGTTACGTTGACATATTTTCTGCAAAGTACAGAGAAAGCAATCGCTGATGCATTTTACATTTACTCATTTTCAAAAAACAATTGCACCACAGCAAATACGGAAGATTCAGTACACAGATCTGTTGACATCTAGTCAGAAAATTCTAATGGAAAAAGAACAATAATTTTAAAGCAGGCCGTAAACAGTTGCAGCTTATGATGGCGTTCGTTAAAGTTGTTTGTTCCCCAGTTCTAAAACAATTCACTTTTTGGCATCAGACTCATCAACTACTGATATCATGTCATTAAGCGACAGAGTACTCTGTTTCACTCGCCGGCGCTTGCTGTCTTATGTACAACTTTGTTGCCATCCCGCCACTCACACAGAACAGAAGTCAAAGAAGGAACAGACAGAATGTAACTATGAGCTTAGTGAATAGCGAGTGGAAACAACAATGGCAGTGTCATAGTGCATATGTTGTCCGATGTCAAATGCCAAAGACACAGCGCACCGCTTGCGAGCAATGATGTCAGTCACGAAGATCAACGCATCAAGCATTCTGACGATGACAAAGAGGGTTTGACATGGCCCACTTATTACTGTACTGTGCTGTGTATATCGTGAAGTTTATTGCCTTTTAATAATTCACATTAAACTGTGACGACGTTTTGCAGCTTGCTAAACTTTATTTTTTTGCAAAACAAAACAAATAGCTGTGATTTTCTGCATTTTAAAATTTCAGAAAAATGGGCAATTGCCCATTTTTTGCCATTGCCATACCGTATGGCATTGCCACGGTATCATTGAATAAACTGAATAAGCCAAAATTGTTTCAGCTTCAGGGGGGCTTCGCCCAAGACCCCCCACCAGGGGCTCTGAGCCTCTGCCCCTGGACCCTGCTCCATGCACACGCCATGCCCCCCCCCTTTGGAAGAATCCTAAATAGGCCACTGGCACTGACATCTGTAGATAAATGCAAATGCTGTTAAGCAAACAGACAACAAAAATTGCAATCGCTTTGAGTACACAGATTTCCGCGTCCGCATGCTCTTCTTTTTCTGTCCTTGGTGGACGTAAAATAGCCTAAGTTTGCTTACTTTTCCGACCACCGCGGACGAAAAATAACATCGATGTTATACAACCGTGTTTTCACTAATTTTAATTTTCATAACCGCTTAAACTGTACACTTTACTTAATGTCAAATTAATAACCTACACAGAATAGAACTTTCAAAAAACCTGAACTTACACACTGTAGCAAGTGTCCAACAGCATATATGGATTTTTGACAAAATAAAAGACAGCAGATGGAGTTTGATAAATGGTATATTCAATTGCAAAGTTCGTGGTTTTCGGTTGAAAAGCATCATAAGCAAAAACGCCGAATAATGCGAGAATTACAGCTATTATGTAACGAAACATACTAAAGTAAACAAAAACAACCATAAAGATCATACCCGGAAAATCGGCCCAACTAATCATCAATTCGTACCAAAGTGAATCGTTTTTCCTGGTCATAGATTATGCTACTTATTTTTACCGTACAACAAGAGGGTACGATTCATGTAAACAGAAGGGGCGTGGTTGTAAACATTTTTTAGAATAGCGTTTAAAAGTACTATTTTCAGTCTTATAGCATACGTTCAATGTTATTTTTACGTTTGCTTTGTGGTCGCGACTTTCTACATGTGTGAATGGTGTGATCTGAACAATGCCAATGCGGAAAATAGTTAGATTATTCTTTGGACCACGGACGCTGTTTTATACCAACGTGCTGAGCAGTGGAGGATTATTGGGTTTTAGTGACTGGGTGGTTCAGCGAGCATTTGAAATAACCGATAAGAATCGACAGAACATTGACTGGGCGCGAACGGGTAATTTTTTTTATTTGATGTTACTATTTATTGTCACTTACTTGTAAACTTTCAATGCAGTGCTATCTACAGAGTGGGCCGTAAAAAACCGTCACCCTACATGTCAGCTAATTATGTCTTCCAAGAGTAATGTACATTTAAAGTGAATAACGCACGTTGAAATATAATCAATTCTGAGTAACATGTGCAAATTTTGTGCAAGTATTTTCAATAATTTTGTAACATGGACAGAATAAATGAAAGCAACCCAACTCTACAGGAAACACAATGGGAAAAATAGTGTAACGTCATTTAATGTACGAGGATAAAGCGTCGATCAAACGCGTTCA
>Ga0209367_1010333_pt1 | contig 12528 bp, 9 predicted proteins | sample WorMetLIZISLAND2_FD_187412 | JGI IMG/M metagenome (GOLD analysis project Ga0209367, IMG submission 187412) | Marine gutless worms symbiont microbial communities from Max Planck institute for Marine Microbiology, Germany - Olavius geniculatus... ... | reverse complement strand
AACTTTGGCACTTGACGTGTCTCTATATTGGGGTGTTAACGCAAGCACAAATTTTGGGGGCACCGCCCCCCTTAAAATTTGGGAGGGCAAAAAACGTTCAAAAATCGGTGCGATTTACGACAACTTTCGAGTTTGAGCGCAAATATCTCTGGAACCGATGAAGATAACGAAATAACATAAACGGCGTTGACGAGAGCGATCCTTTCGGCGTTGAACAAAAGACATCTTGTGAAATTCCATCCACTACGAACGAAGTTATAAGCGCTAATGTTGACCTACTCTAAGTCGACGAAGCGCGTTCGGCATATGCCAATGCATTTGAGTTCGGGCCACGTGACTTTGATGCCGGGGAAATTCCTCCCCTCTTCCCCCCCAATTTCCCTCAATCGGACTTAGGGCGCCGGGCGGACTCACGTTGGGCTTTGCCCCAAATTTCTAGTTTTCTATAAACTGTTGCGGATGCAATCCATGCGCACACCTCGCACCGTGTACGTGACACCTGCTATAGCGTGACGTCACTGGATGTCATTACCGTGATGTCATCGTCAGGACGTGCAGTGATGATGACGGCGGGCAAATTGCTTGCGCAATGAACTTAGCGCCAGCATCAGCGTACCGCGCTGCTGCTAAGTGACGAACGACGACAACCCGCCGCGAATAATCACACTCGCCTCTGTTCAATGCACCGAGCGACACACAGATGGTGTAAATGACAGAACAAAATCTCAAGACCATAACCAAGATTAAAAGCAACAAGTATCAAAGTAATCTGGCAAAAGGCGGAATCGCTCTGGTAAGGCTACCCACCTCCTCGTCTGCATTTCCCAAGTGGCACCATAGGACTGACGGTTTAATTCGCCAAATCTTTCCTTTCCCTGAACACCAGGGCCTCCATCTAACACAGTGGGTCACTGAACCTTAGAAGTGTATTCGTCAAATGGCATCTTAATTCATCGAACTGTTTAAGCCGGGGTCTGCGCCCTGGCCAGTTTAGGTTTATCGCGAATGCCGTTGACATTTTGCTGCTAGCATTTAGCAATTATTAGTCAAGTATTGCTATCTTAATGAAAATGCTTTGCGGGGATAAAAAAATGGCCAAAATAAGATTATTGGATTTTAACACAAAACTGATTGATAATTTTTGTGTCCTAAAATGTAATGACTATTTAACATTTTACTAAAAAACGTTCATAACGTTTTTAAAATGAACGGTCACAGAATTTAAGAAAAACAATATATGCATTTTTTTCTGTCGAAGGTACATAAAATGCAACTAATGCAATATTGGTTTATGTCGTGTTGGCCTAAATTTGTGACTATAGCCGTGCATATTTGAAGCTGCTACTAGTACTCTCATTGTCGCTGGATCTCCGTTGGTCAGGTCATCTGACGGTACACTTCCGCTGTCGTTAGTCTAGTGCAAATCATCTCATTTGAATAATTCAATATTTTTCCTGGACTTAGCGGGGTGCTAGGCCGCTGTCACTGACAGACACGTGTGATGTGAAGCAAATTGGTTGAACGTCGTCACAACTGCACTTGTTCTGTGCACGTGTGTATTGTACATAAGGGCACCCACACATGTGCGGCAAAATACGATAACAATTAACATTGCTGTGTTCGAGATCAGCGTCATTGAGGCCAAGGACAAGGCAAGGGTTTTTGGGAAGGGGTAGGGGGAGGAGTAAATTTACAATGATTTTAAAAACTGCAGAAACCAGTGCTTTCTACACAGCAGAAACTGATTCGCACTACAGCTGTTTTCAGTATCACGGTCACTCAGTAATAGACATTCTTTGTTACGCTGATCTAAAGGCATTTGCCAAGCCGCCAAGGTCACAGCATTTTGTTCTTGAGTTGTCCTCAAGATCGGAGACTGTCGTGTAAATCAATTTATGTTGTTTTTTGAAATACACGCTAACCCTGCAACAAAGCACAACTTTCCTGTAAGGTTGTGTCAGACGTGCGTGATTGAATAAGGCCACGTTTACGCGACAAACAGAAAAAAAACAAATTTTTAAAATGTTTAGCTAATGTTTGTTTTAAATGGAATTACGTTCATGACATTTGCAAAGTGTGTTGTTTGGCGGGTGTCTAAAAAGGGCTGTAAACGCCACGGCTTATACACTTGGACGTCAACGACTCCGTGGACGTGTATAATTCATAAAACACGGCATCTTTCTATAAATAAACTCAAAATCGGCTTACAATATCCGCTTTGTGCAATCGAGTGCTAAATCTGCGGGATGATAAGGCTTTTATACGACTTGTCGTAAATTACACAGCGTCGTTCCATACAGATTGATTGTCGCCGTGGCTGTATACAATAGATGTGTATAGCGTGGGTGTCTTAGCCATTCGTTTTCCGTTGTTCCAGTTCTTCTTTAATATTACATCACACAGAAAAGTTATTAACTTTTTTAACCAGTGGGTGCGGTCCACAAATTGTTACCCTATTTTTCCCAAGAGTCGCGGCTAAAAAGTTTGTCGAAAACGCGAAGTCCTGAGACTGAAATGCGGAATGCATATCAACTAGTAAGCACTATGCTTATGCTGTAGGCGCTGACGACGCCAAATGACGTCCAGTAAACCAGGCAAAGACGAAAGCTTTATACTTTTTCTGTAGCCCGAATATGAGCCGAGCTGAAACAGCGTCTCGCCGTCACCGTTCCTCAATAGTAATCTGCGATCGACGCCATGCCTCGGCGTCGTTAACACGGTAATATCAGCCGATATATCACGTAGGCCTACCGTACTCAAATGCCTTATCTACACACGCATGGGGTAGGCCGAAAACGAAGCCAGTGCGATTCTGTCAAATAATGATGCTGAATATTTTAGTATTATCGCCATCATCGTCGTCCACGACGTCGCCATAATAAAGTTTCATAGTGCCCTAAATAACAGAGTATTGCCGCATTCGTTGCCTCCATGTCTGCATAGGCCTAAATGTCAGATCATCTCAGGTGTCAGCGTTAAATGCAGATTAATTTCTGGAGACGGTATTCACACGGTTAATGATGACGACGATGATGAGGAGGATTTCTGTTTTGGTGCAGCGCTTCAATGCTGTTTTGTTGCACGACAGTTGTTTGCCGGTCACTGGCTGCACGGACTGACGATCGTACCCACCTTTGTATTGCGTAGTTAATTTTTAGGCTGCCTCGGGAACGGAGTACCGAGGGTAAATAATAATAATAATAATAATAATAATAACAGATGCCGCACTTTAAAGCGGGGACTGGCCTTCGGCACTGCCCATCTCGAGCTGTGGACTGAGACTTTCTGACGACGCAATCCGTGTGGCAGTCCATTTGCGTCTTGGTTGCAGCGGCTGCGTTGCTCATATAGGTCTACTTGTCGTTGCGCGGATCGCCGGTAGACACTCGCAGTCTTCATAAAACGAGCACCAAGCAAGATAACCAGATATCATGCCACAGCATGACCCTTACTGTCAGTTGCTGACATTCACCGCACTAATTTTGTGGACTTCAGACATTTTGCATTATTGGTTATAATTAGGCCGCCCGAAACACAATTCTTTATTTTTTCAACGCGAGATCTCCAAGATCTTTCGGCCGATCGCTACGAAATTTTGTCACGTGTTCGGAACCACGTTCAGTTTCATAATCCCGGTCCCAAAATCTGGGAGCATGCCCCCCAAAAAATTTCGAAAAAGGGACAAAAAACATGTTAAATTTGGCGCGATTTTAGACTTTGAGCGCAAATGTCTCCGGAACAGATAAAGGTGTCCGAAACTATTGACTGCAATTCTTCCCGCGTTAGAGAAAAAAGTTTGGCTTTTCACAGCGTTCACGCGGCTAATGTTTACCCACCCAATCGGTTTTTTGGAGTATTCTTTGTACTTGGGACCCCCGTTCCCGGTGGGGAATGCGCTAGTAAGACTTTGTCATTCTCTAGCGCGTGTAAAAATTTGGGTCGTAGCACCCCCTAGAGGCCGAAATATGGTCTTTCGAAAAAGTCGATTTAGGTGGGCATGATCTCACATCGAGATCTGCGTAGTTAGTGGATCAAAGTTCACCGGACCTTTTTCCCTATCGCTGGAGAAATCGCGGTCGATCGCCCACTGATCCGATTTTGGATATCTTCATCCGTTCCGGAGATATTCGCCGTCAAACTTTGAAGTCGTCCGAAATTGGGCCAAATTTTGCATGTTTTTGGCCCCAAAAATTTTTGGGAGTGCCCCCCCCCCTAAATTTTGCACCGGGATTATAAAACTGAACATATTTTCAAGCACCGTGCAAAATGTCGTGGCGATCGGCCGAGCAGCTCGCAGATCTTGTGGCGAAAAAAATAAAAAACGCCAGCAAAATATAAGTCCGCTCCAAAAGCTATCGCTTCCGGGCGGACTAATCACACGTGACTGCGGTTTTAGACTGGAAGTAAGGCGTGGTGAGTGATGGCTTGTGTGATATCTTTTGAATGCAGTGACAGGCAATGAAGTTGGTTGAATTTAACCTGCTGCTTAAAGATACGCGACTGAGTGGGCAATGGCGTTACTCACGGGACAAAACCGAACGCCGGTAGACATTATATCGAAATGTGAAAATGTTAATACCTGCACAGTTGATATTTGCTGTCAGAAGCCAGAATGACACAATCGGCGATAGATGGAAAAATCATTAAATTTATGACATGTTAAGCCGTTCGGACACAGTGTAGCACTAGCTGTGATAGACAGACGGATAAAATTTCGCAACTTTATAGCTGTCAGCCAGTCAGAACGAGTTAGGAGCGGGGTTTGCGTTGGAGTATTTTCTGACGGCGTAACTGTTTTGCTCATACTTTTACAAATCACCGCGCGAAAGTTTCGATGAATGAACTAGTTGACTTCTTAAGTTCTTAGAGTCAAAACATTGATCAGTCAGTTTGATAACTTCGGTGAGTAACAACGAACGGACGATGGCATAATAGGGTTTTTGTAAGAAAAAGAAGCAGAACATAGAAGACAGGTAAATGAGTCTCATAATGGAGCCAGATCCGTTTTGGTCGCGAGCTAATATTCCATCATTGCGCTGTTAGTCGGTGAAGCTAGAACTCGACTATGTGTACGACTAAATAAGACTCCCTGGTGACCGGATTGACGAGCTCAGTCGATAACAGCATCTGGATGTACAACACACAGCTGGATGTATTCCTGGTAATAGTCTAATAGAGCTCGCAAAATTCGTTATTTCTTTCGTAGCGATGACACTCCCAAAGCTACTTCGCAGGGAAAGCATTGGAAAGGCACCGCCATGCCGTGTGCATTTTGAACTTCTGTTGATTGTAATCCGGCTAGTGCACTGTATGCGCATGCAATAATTATATAGCCTAACTCGCTTTGTACATATAGCATGCCATAGAACATGCCACCTAACTTTTGTCCATATATACGTCAAATATCAACCGATTTTAGAATTTTTTCACTGGCACACTCTAAATATTCCAGTACACGCTATCCGCGTCGCTATACTATCTTGTGAAATAAAAATGAAAAAAAAACACCAATCACTCGAGTCGCTCAAGTCCATCAGCTGATTTCGTGCATCACGCGTAGTAGGCCTATCGTGTAAGCAGTCCAAACCGCTAGATGTCGCCCCCTACGCAGCACTGCTAGCGCCGTTGCCTGCGCGTCTAGTTAGTGTTGCTCTTTCTAATGTGGCGCACATTTTTATTTAGAAGAACTTTCACTTCGATTTTACCCCGATTCGATGACATCTCCTTGCACTAGATGGCTGACGTTAGGTATGCGGACAGCGAAGATACTTAGCTAATTATTCGTGTAATAACTTCGGAGCCGCTCGACGTACATGTATATAACCACCGTACCTTGAGTTCTCGACACCACACCGGACAGACGGGCAACATGCGACGGCATTACCATTGCTATTGCGTGGCGCCGGTAAACTTGATGAATGTGCAATTTGTTCTCGTTGCTGCTACTACAACTACAACTGTTTCGCATCCATCATTTATAGCCTGACAGCGATAGAAAAAGCTAGCTTACCACACGGTACTGGCATGATGCGGTATTGTTCGTTATATCGCTGCAGCATTGTCAAGGTGTATGGTCGGCTTTGTCGCATGCATTCAGCAGCGCCTGGCAGCGGCTACCGCCCCGTCATCGCTTTTGTTCGTCACGGTCTTTGTCATCGTTGCCGGCGTTGAATGAGCGTAATGAGCGGTGAATTGTGAACACGCAGTAAAAAGACAACACCGAATGCCGCCTGTATGCCTGCTCGGAGTCTGATTGCCAATTCACAGTGCAACGTCGTCGCCGACTCATAGGTTTGCATTGAGGTAATCACCGCGCACGACCGTTCGTCGATATGCGCAGTAATGTTAATAACGATTTCCACTACAGTGCAGTATGAACTGTAAAAAACTATAACAACTGTATAAACAACCACAAACTACATAAAGCTAGGTACAAAGCTCAGACAGACGCTAAAATTAATTGTTCACGTATGTTTAAATGACGACAAAACATGGGCCAAAATATCGTAAAAAGTCTACACAATTATCTGAAGCCTTATAGATCTGTTAAAATTATGTGAAGACACCCAAAACACATAGGAGAAAAAAGCATTACACACGAAACAAGCTACTGATTGTCGTATAACTGAGATCGAACTAAGGTAGTAAAACGAACGGCTTGAGAGCGGTAGCTTACGTTCAGGGTCAAAGGTCACGGCATTAGTTACAGCATCTAGACGACATCGTCATCGCTGAATACAATGCAAGCAATCTAGTCATCAGTTCACCTCGGCTGCATCAGTGCCGTTCATCATCACAGCATCCTCATTCCACCGCTCAGTTGCTGAATCCGCGTTCTCACTGTAGGATGGATAATTTAAGCATCCAGCCGCTGCATGTAAAATAGATAATAATAACATTTTTGTTTACAAATGTTGTAGTCTAAGCTGTGTTTAGAATGCAATTTAGTGATTTTGTCACTCGCTGCTTAGCAACCGATAGTGTGCATGGCTGTCGCAAACAGTTTAACTGGAGTTTAATTAAGTCTAGGCCTATTATTTAAAAAAGTTTCGTCTGAGCAAACATTACGTTTTTTAAGTCGATGTTATTTTGGTGTAAATTTGTTTTCATGTTTTTCTGTACTGTCGTTGTAGAAAGCATTTCCGCTTCGCATTTTCGTTTAAACACGTGCATCTCTAAACCGAGAAGTGATTTAATGCATGTTAAACACACTCGAACGTTCAGTCACAGCGTAGGAGTGGTGAATAATTGAAGATAAGCGAAGTAACGGCACCGACCTTTGCTGCGTAACGAGAGGTGCTGATGTGATGACCTCAAAAAGGCAACAAGTGTCGAAACTATACAGAATGCACCAAAAGTTCGGGTCACATCATTCATAGATTTTACACCGTCGTTCACTATTTACAGACTCAAGTATCACGCGCAGAATGAAGACATAGTCTGTAATTAGATTGTATACGTTATGTTAATTGTCCCATCGTGCAGTTTGTGTTCGTTTGCAGTTTAAAAATATTGGTATTTATTACAGCGTGTTTTATAATCGAATCGATTTTTTTAAAAGTTTCGAAACATGTCGAAACCGGGCTTAAAAATGTGCTCGTGACTTTTAGTGCATACATGGCAAAGTTTATGTATTAAAAAGTATTAAAACAACTAACGTTCATGTGAACTATGTTGGTTGTTTAACTTCAAGCTGCGTTCTGCTAGTGTACGAAGGGTTGTCCATCTATACTCCAAGAAAACGCCGGAAAAGTTGCGACAGATAGATATATTGCAACTTTTGACTGGCTGAGATAAAATTAAGATATTCAGTGTTTGACGACCGTTAGTTTAATGAGGCATATTAGCAAAGTTGCAACAATTGAGCAAAAAAGAACGTAGAATATTGTGCTATTGCAAGATGTGGCAAAATGTCTGCTGTGATTAGATTCTGCTGTGATTAGGTTTTCGGCAAATTTTAAGCTGTGAAACATTGGCCATTAATTTTTAAAAAATTTAGAACTGGAGAGTACTTAGTGAAGCCAATATCTTCATTACGGCAAAAACTGCTTGATGAATGGTCCTAGTTACATAAAAATTCGCATTTTTTACACAATAAATTGTGAAAGTTATGCCTAATGTCTTTTGTACGTTTATTATATTCGTTGCCCTTAGGCCTATATTGTTGAAATGCATTGTAAAATGTCAGTTTCCGCCACGCTGGCTAAAGGTAAAGAATCCTGGGAAATGACCTAGAATCAACGAAAGAATCCGGATTTTGTTTAAAACTATCCAACAACCAGTCGATGTCTTTTAAGCATTTTTTTTAAATATCGCCGACGTGACGTTTCGAGAACCAAAAGCAAAACCAGGGCTGGAAAAATATAACCTTTCTGCCCGCGATAAAACAGAATTGACTGAGTACTGTTTTCTGAACACAATATACACGTAGCATGTGTAGAGTGGAACCAGTAATATGTCCACGTCGCCACTGGTGACAGACAACATCGTCTGTCAGTGTCAATGTCGATGGCTAAACAGTTTGGTGGTCAGAAACCATCTCTATGCAGATGAGATCTGTTGTTCTCTATCCGCGTATCACATCATCTATCCTCCATGCAGTGCGCCCCATGTCCATCTATTTTTCGTTACATTTTTTGTGTTAATTTTCGGTTTTTGTCGGTGCGAAAGACTGGGCATACGCTGCAACTCGTCAGAGTTTTCGAATGCTTACAGTCGTATTGTTTTTCACATTAAACGGATGATAGCCTACATAGGAATTCATGTCCTATTGCGATCGTATTGTGAGGTGCCTTACTCATAAAATAATGTACAAATAATTGCAGTAAAGCTCACGTGACGCGCGACAGCATCGGTACTTCCATCTGAACAACAAGTGTACAGCGTGCAATATAACAATAATGCGTGTTGAAGGAGTACCCAAATTTAAGGCCTTTATGCGGATGACTCCCTGAACGTAAGTGATTGAAACTCAAATGGTTAAAAATTTACGTTTTATGCTAAAAATTTCATACGCAGGTTATTCCAGGTCTATCTTCAGCCATTTTGGCACAATTCACTTTTGAAATGTGCGCCGCAGCCGAAAATTGCCAAAAACACTAAAACCTCCTATTTTGGGGATCAAAGGTTATTCAAAGTGCCTATCTGCAACTGTTTGTACGTTAAACGAGCCCATAGCGGTAAAATAACCATTTTTTGGGAAAATAGGGTAGCCGTACTTGACGCCCGCCTGCACAGGCCTTCTTGAACCTAAAGGGTTAGGACCTGGACTGCTGAAATCTGCGTTAAATACTAAAAAATTCATCGGCAGGTTGTCTTGGTTTATCTCCAGGAATTTTGTTGCAATTCATTGTTGAAATGTGCGCTGCAGTCAAAAGTTGCTAAAAAATTTATTTTAAAACTCCTTTTTTGGAGGTTCTAGGTCGTACAAGGTCATCGATGTTGATAAATTGAAAAATTCTGTTACTAATGCTTCTTGTGTCTGTACCTGTCTGCAACCGTTTTCATACTAGACGAGTCAATAACGGCAAAATAACGTCTTTTTACAGGAAAACACTCATTTTGACGCCCTCATTCGAGGGAAACCCTTTCAGCCAAAAGCACAAAATTTTGACACTATAAACTAGAGTTCTTGAGGCAGCCCACAGTAAAGATTTCGTAATTTAAGCTTGCACCGTTTTGATAGGGGCTCAAGAGTGTGACAGAGAGACAGAGAGACAGACAGACAGACACCCCGACGATAGCTAAGACGCGCGAAGCATTACGTGCTGCTGTGCATAAAAATACACGTAGATGGACAGAACTTACGTCGAATAACATAAGCTTGCTCGTTACTTCATATTTTGTAAGCAAGCAAAGCTTATTTTGACTTTAATATTAAACAAGTGAGTAAGTCCGGTTAGAGCATGTTGGATATAACGTTTCGTAAGTGTTCAGCGGTGTCGTGGGTTAAAAAAGTAAAAGAAGTGAAAAGTTACAATTTTTCGACAAACAGCTGTAATTTTCCGATAGAGGACATAATGGGTGGTTAAAATGTCAGTTTTACCCACATTTTGTAATTTTGGATAAAATTTTTCCGACGGACTAAAATTAAGGGGAGGCATTTGCCCCACTTTCATGCCACGACGCATTACAAAATTATAATTCAAGATGGCGGCAGCCGCCATCTTGTATTTTTGCACAAATATTAATAACTCAGCCGCCGATTGACGAAGATGAATGAAATTTTGCAGTGATGTAGACGGCTGCCACCGGAAATAGACCATTTGACCAAAATGGACAAAAATAATAAATTCAAGATGGCGGCGGCTGCCATTTTGAATTTCATTTATCGCTCATAACTCGTTTACTCGTTTAAGAGTTTGTTTACGACAGGAAATGACTGAAAATCTCAGCAGAAACCGATAGATATATCATCATGACATTTGGCATTGTAACTGTTAGAATGCCTGTAGCGGCGGACCATTGGAGATACTCACACAGAAGCCTCAGATATATTCGCTCGTCGGTTCCAAAGAGACTTCGGACATTAACTGTTGTTGTTGTCGTCGTTGTCGTTGTCGTTGTCGTTACGTTGTCGTCGTTCCCCGGTGACTGTCGCCAATCAGCGGCGCGTGTCCGCGGAACATTAGCAACGGCTAAAACCTCGTTTCCACCCAACGCAACTGACGCAACTCACGCAGCGTACGCAACGCAAGAACGGACATCGCTTCTATCCTTGCCGTTTGACCGTTGAGTCTTTTGCGTTAGCCAAGTGTACTTTTTGAGTCGCTTCCGTCAGTTGCGTCAAAAACGTTCGCAAAGGCATTGCGTTGCGTGCGTTGAGTTCGATGCAAACAAGGCTTAAAGCTCGTTCGCATCTCTGCATTGAACTTTGGTCGTCCTTGCAACCGCCGCCTCGCTCGCGTGACTACGTTTTAATGGCTGGTTCGAATGAAAAAAGTCGATCTAACAACGTCGGGCCTGATGAGCCGGTACAATGTAGGCTAATGTTTTTCACCACAGTCGTGCGGTCAGACCACACGAACGAACAACTAGAAATACATGTGGGCGCCGAGTGCCGACATGATATCGGCCGTCCATCCAGTCGCCGAGCGTTTCAGACGTTAACAGTAAATTCGATCACCGCTTAAGTCGCTATTACGAGAGACATGCGTCTTTTTGACGTTTTTGACGTTTGACGACTTTGTTTATCTCTGATATTTAGAACTTTTTCGTTAAAAAGGAATACCGGAACCTTTTAAAATCAATCCAATCTCTGCAACCGTTATATATGCTATCGAGTCTCACATGCATGCCCACTTGTCAGGCGCTTGCACTGGAGATGACCATGGAAATGGGATTCCCAATGAGAATGGGAATCCCATGGGAATCCCACGGGAATGGGAATTGACGGCAAAATTGGGAATGTGAATGGGAAGGAATGGGAAACAACCTGTATAAGAATGGGAATGGGAATGGCCCTTATTCTTATGGGAACAAATTTCCATCGGCAGATGGAGTGTTAGGCTTATGTTCTGCTTAGAGAACGACAGACTGTCGTTTTTTGTCAAAGTTGAGTACTATTAGGTATATTTTCTGTAGTTTTTGTTGTTTAGTAGTGCATATAGCATGATGATTCTTCTGAAAAGTTTTAGATTTAATGACAAACAACGCACATATGATATTGAACGTTGAGTCTTCGAAAGGTTTAATATTGTCAGAGCTGGGCAAATTACTGGCTCAAATGTCATTTAATTACAAATTACTGACATGCATGTAATTTAAATTACAAATTACAAATAACTTTGGAATCAGAGGCCAAATTACAAATTACATAATTTTAATTAATTCAGTTACAATTTACACGCAGCTGCTGATTTTGTTTTTTAAAATTAATATTATAAATGATAAATACATTTATAGTTCTAGCAGACTAACAGTAGTACACTAGTTAAACAGTCAATATTTATTATCAGACCAAAAAAACACCAAAAGCAAGCAGCAACACACCAATTACTTGGTAATGTCAGATCATGTTTATAATATTTACAAACAAAACTTATAGGCCTATTTATAAATGTAAGTTACATCATGTAGGCTAAATCAAGTAAAAATTTATGTCACTTTAAAGGCCTGGGTAAGGAGCAACTGCAGAAATGTTTTATGACTTGACAACTATCGGCGATGCAAATTGTTTAGTGTTCATCCCACAATTAGCAAACTGGAAGCCTGCTCTGTACAGTCTACACTATTTACAAAACAACTTGTGCAGAAAAACAGTTATAACTGAAAATGTAAATCAAATGGCAAAGTGTAGTTAAGTAGGTAAGAGAGATTGACATGATGCTTAATAGAAAACTAATAAATGTTGCCACTTGAAACTTTCAGATGTAACGGAAAACTGTAATGTAATTTGAAATTACAAATTACATAACCATGTAACTGAATCATCGATTACAAATTACATCAACATCAAATGTAATTGAATTTCAAATTACGATTGTAATTTGTAATTGAATTACGTAAGTTAACTACATGTAATTTCGT
>Ga0209367_1010332_pt1 | contig 12529 bp, 9 predicted proteins | sample WorMetLIZISLAND2_FD_187412 | JGI IMG/M metagenome (GOLD analysis project Ga0209367, IMG submission 187412) | Marine gutless worms symbiont microbial communities from Max Planck institute for Marine Microbiology, Germany - Olavius geniculatus... ... | reverse complement strand
CCTATGTCAGATGTGTGAAAATCTTCTTTGGCTTTCACAAATATAGTAGTACCACTGCTATGTTCTTACAACTTGGGCTTCCTACTTTTAATACTGTGTTATTAAATGCTCGTGCTCGTTTTGCCATTCAGCTGAATGCATTGTGTCAAGAAACCCTTTACTGTGTATTTGTAGACCGATGGAAAATGGTAATTGGATTGTTTAATCATGTTCTGTGTTGTTTTTATGTTTGTGTAATTGGGCCCAAGCAGTGTATCTCAGTTATAGCTGTGCTGCATGTTGTAGATTTGTAGTTTTTTTTCCTCTCTCTTTTTGTAGTTGTGTAGTTTTTCTTTCTGTAGTTCATTGTTCATGTTTTACTATGGGCCTTGTGTCTGCAATAAAGAGTGATTGATTAATTGATTGATTGATTTAACATAATGCAGTGACTTTTCAGATATTGTGCTAGAATAATAAGAATGTGATGTATTTTTGTTGACGTTCAGGTGGCAATCAAGCACATAGCAAGATCAAGAGTGACGGAATGGGTTGAGGCAAGTTGCTGTTCACTCCTTCCTTATTTTATTTTATTTTCTGTAAGCTGTGTCTCAGTAGATCAATCAAAATTTGGCTTTATAACAGAGTTTACTTGGGGCTAAATAGTTAATGTGGGTTTAGATGATGTCTGGGTATGATTTTCTAAAGGGCCGGGTAACCCAGGTTTTGAGATTGGCAGAACAATGTGGAAAATGACAACATATACAGCATTAAAATGACAGCTTTAGTATGTACTTTTTTATTGTTTGATGTTTTTTTATACTCTCTGAGCTGTATAGTTGAGGGGTGTTACTGAGAGTTGCTGAGTTGTGCCAATCTTATGTTAATGAATGTGTAGATTGTGATGGTTGTGTTTTAACAGGAATGTGGAAGTCGGCTGCCGATTGAGATCAGTTTGTTGAAGCGTGCGTCGGGCGTTCGAGGTGTGGTCCGACTGGTCGCGTACTTTGAGCAGCCGGACAGCTTCATACTGGTGATGGAACGGCCGGACCGAGTCAAGGACCTGTTTGACCACATCACCGAGAGCGGATCCCTCGACGAGGATGAAGCTCGCTGCTTGTTCCGACAGATCGTCCGGACGACGATAGCACTCCACGACGCCGGCATTGTGCACCGCGACATCAAGGACGAAAACATCCTTGTCAACGTCGAGTCGCGAGACATCCGACTGATCGACTTCGGCTCCGGCACATTCCTTCACGACAGCGTCTACAATGACTTCGAAGGTGAAGCTTTGCAGCTTGTTAATGCTCATTTTTTGACGTTTATTGATTATCTGCACTTCTGACGAAGCAAATAAATAAGTACGACGTCATTTTATGTGGTGTATCAGCGCCGAAATGGCTCCTGATTCACTGCATATATTAGTACATTGACAGGGAAAATGTCTGAAGTAGCTGTCGTGTCTCCTCTGCCGTTATACTAGTGAGTGGCTAGTGTTATCGTCAGTGGTAAACGGATGTTTATTGTTTATTGATATGAACCGTATAGTAGCGAGGTTACTGACCTGTCAACCATGTTGTACTGGTGGATGTTGGATAATATATTAAGCAGGGCAGAAATGGTGGAGTATTTGACACTAAATGCGGGTGATTGATGAGGATGGAGCCCGCATTTGCACTAGACGTGGTGTTCTGTATATTGTTGGCAATATCCTGTTAGCTCAGACGGTGGCTGCTGTTGCTGTAGTATCTGGGTTCCTTGGCTGATAGCTTGAGGCATGGTGGATCGGTGGTGGTTGAATTCTGGGCTGCGCTAAGCCTCTCAGTCGGTCAGGTGATGTTGGTTAGCACGTTGCTCAGGTGAAGATGGCTCGAGTCTGCCTAGTTGCTATGGGTGCGCTGATATGCAGCAGCAGCCCAATATAGACAGACAGACAAGGCCAGGTGTCAGTGCGTGCATGAACGCTACCTGCGTTGCTGCTGCTGCTGCTGTTTTAGCGCGGGAAGTGAGATGCGCCTCCGGGCGTCTTGCGGCCTGCATTGTACAGACGGCAAGCGTCTAGAGGTGGGCTGTCGGACAGGAACTGAAGCAGTCAGTGATCCTGGCTGTCTGGCTGGTTGGATAGTTGGGTTGAGGTGATTGACCGTCCAGGTTAGAACTATTTTCCGGCCGACTGGCCCCCGCATGGTGACATATGGTGTGACAGTTGGCCTGGCTGCCTGGGTGGTCCAAGTCGAATGTGATTGCTGTGGTCACTGTCACTGGCTCTATATGTGGTCTAGTTCACAGTCGCTGAGTTCTTACATGTTGTGCGGCCGTGCTAATAGGCCGCATTACCGGTCTTGCCCGTCCGTCCGTCTGTCTGTCCTGTACGTGCTACTAACTGGTAAACGGAAAGGGGTAGAAATTCTTCGAAAAAAAACTGAACGTTCCTCGGGGCAGAAGGTCGGCCACGAGTCACATTACGCCGAGATTTTGTCAGCGCAGTGGCAGGGCATATGTGAGTTCGAAAGTGGAGGACCACACACCGTATCTGTCGGTCGGCTATCAGGAATGTATTTAGGGGTGGGGACCCTAGTGACTGACGCCCATCCTTTTAAAATGAACTTTTTTAATGAAGCGAACACTTCATAAGCAGAAAGGCGTTCGCCATTGCTGACAGCGCGCAGTTGGTGTGGATTTGCGTTGGTGAGAACATTTTTGCAAGTCCTGTGGGAATGTCGGTCTGGGTGTGTGCGTCGTGACACGCCTTCGTGGAGTGTCGAGTCATGCTGATTACTGATTACCGGTGACTGTGACTAGTTGAGTGGTGACCAGACGTTGTTGACAATTCACTGTTGGTTCGTGAGAGCCGGTGTCGAGACGTGATTGCTCGAGGCCACCCAGGCGACGCTGGCCATTCGGTTGAGTTGAGTTCGCACGGCCTTGCGGCGACACGGCATTCCGTGCGTCACTGCACGGTGACAGGCACGCCCTGCTATGCATTGCTGTGCTCTGCCAGGCCAGGCCAGTCGCCACGCCGCGTGTAAACAAACAAGTTTGAATGACGTCGACACGACGAGCAGGCTAGTTGCGTTTTCGCCCAAAACGCGCCTCCGCGTCAGTCCGTTTAAACAGGTCATTGACAAATAATATATCAACACGCTTATTAGCAAACGACAACAAATAATATCCGGTAATAATAATAAATACTAAGATCAGAGAATTATACTAAAAGTATAGCCTACTGAATCGTGAAATGTCGTGCAAGGAACTTGGCTGCCGTCTATCTGTCTGAATTTGAACTCGCAGTGCTGTGTGCGATTAAGGAAGTGAAGGCGGCTGAAATGTGACTGACTGAACTTATGACTGAATACTCACTCAGTGGAGTGCAGTGACTGTTGGCTGGCTGAGCAAGCGGGAAGTATAGCCGGGTGAATTTGACACTTGTGCTGGTTTCCTTGTTGACAGCTAGCGGTGTGAATGCGCGGGACTTTACATCTTGTTCTTCGTTCCTGGTTGGACCTTCGTCCAGTCGGTCAGGAAGTAGACGCGTATTGTATGCGTCGGGCGGCTGGTTGGCGACCACGGCGTGCCCCGGTGGTCTGGTTCCGATTTGTTGTTATTGTTGACGTTGCTATCGGTCGACCGGCGGGCACGCATAGTAGGCTGAGTGCCAGGAACGTGCTAGCGTACGTCGTTGGCAGTCGGCCCACTGTCCAGACCAGACCAGGCCAGGCCAGGCCAGCACATAGCATTGCGACCCACCGACCATCCGACGGCGTCGCATTCTTGGCAAGGTTGACCTCTCGCGGCGCTTTCTGACGTCATGTTAACTCAAATTACCCCTTCATTGCATCAGTGCAGCAGTACATGGCACGATTTGTACCAGTCACTGATTGTGAACTTATGCATACTGAGTAGCTGCTGGCGTTTGAATTATGTGTAAACTATTTTGTCATAAGGTAGCGAATAGCCGGAAAAAAATAGGATATAAGTAAACAATGTTGAATGATTGTTGGTACTTGGTAGTGAATTCAGTTCTGCTTCTCTTGTTCATTTTTCGAATCCTGTTAGCATTACTAAGCAGCAGCAGTGCGATGTGATAGGGGCTACTGTGACTAGAAAATTTCACATTACTGCAACTGTACAGCTGCAAATAGTCAAAAGTCCAGAACTAGAGTTTCACTGTTTCTGATACAATTTAGCTTCGATAAGTGCATATGTCTTGGTACCGGAGCCTCTCATGATTAAATTCAGTGAATTGTCTTGTGTGTGCATCATTGTACTGTTTTAGGAATTAGGATAGAATAATGTAAAACCGTGTCTGCTGGCGACTGAATGAATGGAATGAATCTGGTGTGTGCAGGTACGCGGGTGTACAGTCCTCCAGAGTGGATCCGACAGCGCAGTTACCATGCTGTACCTGCCACAGTCTGGTCACTAGGAGTACTGCTCTATGACATGGTCTGTGGCGACATTCCGTTCGAGCATGACGAGCAGATAGCAAAGGCCGAGGTCCGACTACGCCGTCCGGTCTCAAACGGTTGGTTGCTTTCTGATATCGCTTTCTGCTATTGTGCTATTGTGCCGATAGTGTTGAAACTTGTCTAATTGTTCGTGGTTGTTGTTCGAGCGATTTTGGATCGTAAATGAAATTTCTGGACCAAACTCATCTCGTGGAAATAAATAAGTCTCATTATATTTCGCACAGTCTCAGCATATCCAGAAGTAAACATGAAGTATATGTTTGATTGTTTATCGGTAGAGTTGCTTATCTTTAATGTTTGTGTGTATTGTGTGATATTTGCCATCTGTTAGCTTAAATTGATGTTTGTCTGCTTCTTGTTTTCTTTGTACTGTACTGTCGATGGTTTGCCAAATGACACTGAATACATTCTTCATATTGCAACTGCCGCAGCGGTTCACAAAAGTGAGTTTATTTGTTTAGTTGTGGAAAGTAAATGTTCTAGAACTATGTTTTATAAATTTGTGTGTTTGTGGCTATATTTAAAAACCGGAATTAACTTTTGTGAAGGTTTGTGGAAATTGTGATAAACACAGATTGAAATGTTATGTTGATGTTGGTGGTTGGTTGTCGGTGTACAGAAGCGGAGGATCTGATTCGTCGATGTCTGAGTGTCGATGCTTCGGACCGGCCGTCACTGTCTGAGGTCCTTGATCACCCGTGGATGCAGCGCAGTCGGACGGTCGTGATTACTGACGAGGACCCAGACGTCGAGCAGGCATCTCCTCGACAGTCATGAAGTCAAACCGTCAGCATCGATGGAACGTCCACAGGCGATGACAGCGGCAGTAAAGTCACGAGACGACGGAGGTTCACTCCCTCCAGAGTTCTTCACACACCACTCGACGACGTCGCTGCATCCCTGTGGACTGACTTAAACAGTTGCATTAGGTCATCATTGTCCTACATCTCTGCCTGTCCGCTCGGCAGTCCAGTCAGTGCCCTGCTGCGGCTCGGCTTGCTCCGTGTTTGCGTTCCTTTTTGTTGTTTTTGTTTCATGGACAGTTGCGTACTTGGACTCTAGCGACAGTAAAACAGCTATACTTGTTTGTTTGTTAGTGGTTTTGACTAGCTGATACACGTTCTTTACTCCATCTTTTTGTTGACCATTTGTTGGTCTAGTATTTATTACATGCAAGTCAGCATGATGTCCGGCTGGCGTTACTGCTCCTGCCATGTATGACAGCTGTTTCTGTTGGTCAACAATGCAACCGGTGAATCTCACCCGAAGGATGAATTAATTAATCTCTGTTTTTGTTTTGTTTTGCTAGGAAAGTACCATTTAATTTGTCTCCGGAACAGATCATCGGAGTATATCTGGCTCACATAATTTCCATTCTGTTGCTCATTGACTTGGTGTGAATATGTCGTGAATGAACAGATAAATTGTAGGAGGTTTTTATGATGAATGAACTGAAAGAACTGATTTGGAGGTGTTGGTGAAGGCTTTGTAACACGTGCCTGTTGTAGTTGAGTGTGTGTATATTACTGCTGTTTATTTATTGACAGTTGCCATAGGCTGAATGTTTGTTCATCAGGGTCATAACTTCTAGCGATATGTTTTTGGTAGGAAATCCAACACTGCAACTATTTTTTGCCCGTATATTTTTGAATTTTGAAATTATTTCATTGCTTTGGTAATAAAACTTATGTGAATATTGAAAATGCAAATGTTTGGTGTTTCTTATTGTATCATAGCAACAACACCTCTGCATCTCACAGCAGTTTATAAAGACTAGCTTAGCTTAGGGTAGGTCGATCAGGCCAAATGCTACATTTTGCAAATTCTTGGGAGCAAAATTTACAGTATGCAGAATCTAAACATTGAAAGAATAAACTAGCATTAGTAGTCGACATTGGAACAACCGCTGTAGAAAGGAACAACAGATATTAGACCTTAGCGTGGACCTGCATTGCTATTTGCGGTATTGCGATTGGCTGTCATAAGAGATCAAATAGTAATTTAGCGAATAATAACCATTCGGATAATTCCTGGCTCAGTTTATAGAAGTGATGTGGCTAGTGGAAAAGTTTTGAAAACCACAAATGTGGAGTCTCAGTAAATTGGGAATCCTTCCTAAACTTTCTACATTGATATCACGTTGAGAGGACAGTTAAGCCATTGAAAGAACGTTCGGTAGGCCTAAGTGATAAGTTGGTTGCATCATCATCATGATAGGCCTAATGTAATTTATCTAATTAAAAAACCATCTGATGGCTGGTTGCAAAAGGAAACCCCTGAATCTTGCCAATTGAGTTTTTTGTTCAGCTTCCTGCTGTTAAGTTTCGGCCCGACTTTGCCGTAATAGGCCTGTGGTTGAAATTGGTGTTCAGACTACAGGGTGAGACAAAAAGTGTTCACCGTTTTCTCAACAATTATTTGGAATTTTAATTTAAAATTTTACAGATTCATTAACTAAAACCTTCTACATCTAACTGCCAAGTAAAATGTGATTCTGTTGAAAAACGACGAAGTATATACAGACTTTTAACATGACCGCCTACCGATTTTTTCAGCATTGAAAAATGTTCCGGCTAATTTAATAACGTCGTTGAAACAACACAGTTAAATAATGATCAAATGCCAGAATTCCATTGTCACTGTGAATGTTCGAATTTCGAAATGTCCACTGCCAGCTCCAAGCAACAACACCAGCCTCCAGTCGCCTTATTTGAGAAATCTTTTACAGCCTTGTCGATCTGTGGCAGGTTGTCTTAGATAACCTGAAGCGCTTTCTTGAGTTCGGCGCTTGTTTTTGGCCTTGTTTAAGCTTGCGGTAAGCCTCCAACATTGCACCCCACACTTGATAGTGCATTGGGTTTATATTCCGCGAATTTGGAGGCCATTGGTCTTTTGTGATGATATCTGAACAGCTGGCCCGCAGCCAGTTCTGTGCGCTGCGCGGCGTTGTGCGCTGTGTGCTGACGCGCCGTCCTGCTGGAAGATGAATCCGGTGGGCAGCCGGCGATTGCTTCAAAGGAACGATAATTTAATGATAATTTCTGAACAAAATAAATTACTGTTTATCAAAACGTTATTGCTACGTCATCGGCAGTAACGTGGTAACCGGTTTATGAAAATTAAATACCATTTTAGCATAAACATTTTAATGCTGAAAAATCGGGGGGCGGTCACGTTAAAAAGTTTATCACTTCGTCGGTTTTCAACGGAATCACATTTCACTTGGCAGTTAGATGTAGGACGTTTCAGTAAATAATCCTGTAAAACTGCAGTTTAAAATTCCAAACGGTTGCTGAGAAAACAGCAAAAAACTTTAGGGGGCTAACTTTGTCCCACCCTGTTACTGTCTCCCAGAAAAAAAACATTCCCGACATTTTCGACTGTACCTTGAAAACAAGTTACCAGCTTTTGATAATTTTTGATACGAAGAGGCTATTCATGATACAAATTGCCATCAAATGACCGTTTAGTTTCCCACCTCATCCAATGTATGCTTTTGGGCTACCTAGGGAAAGCAGATCAAGCGAAAATGTGTTGAAATAAACAGAAAACCTGAAAAAATATCCCCAACATTATCGATCGTAACTTGAATAAAGATTAGCAGATTTTAATAACATTTGGCAGAAATATTTCTGACACAACTGGCTATTAAACAAATGTTTTAGTTTCCACCTCACCCAACGTCTGCTTTTGCACTACCTGGGAAAAACAGACCTAGCATAATACGTGTTAAAATAAACGAAAAACGTCAATAAATTCCATCTATTCCAAGGATGTGCACGAGACCTTCTGAGCCGAGACCGAGACGAGACGTTGCAGCTTCAGAGACGCTGGCTGAGACCTTAAAGCTTCAACGTCCCGCCAAGACGTTTTCCGTGACGTATGGTGAAACACATTGACAATGAAAAAATAATTATACGGATTAAGTAACTCGCACCATGGTAAGCACTCTCTATTTGTGATATTGCAGGTTTTCGCACTTTATTTTGACAATTATCACTGAATAATTAATGGCTTGCACCATAAAGAATTGCAACTGCAGTGCTGTAGACATGAGCTATTATGTTTATCGCAATTTGCAAGCAATTGAAATTAGTAAACTACAGCTGATTATAGCCTTATACGTCATCTACATTCGGCTGATAGTATTCATTCTGACATCATACACTTTATCTTCATTGCGACTAGGTCATTTTATGACGAAAAAAGACTGACATGACATAATTTTGCTTTGTGATAAATAAGTAAATGAAAGAGTAAAAACACTGTAAACGAATATGTCTAAGCCACAAATGTCATGCTGGTTAGTATCGCTCTAACTGCAGCTACAGTATAGGCCTATACGGCGACCGCCTGCACAAAACGTCTCGACGAGACGCAATGGCCCGAGACCCGAGACGAGACCTACTGGACCGAGACCGAGACATATTGCTCCGAGACCGAGATGAGACCGAGACCACATCCCTGATCTATCCTAATCTGTGGGCCCCAACAGCAGGTCCATTACAAGGTTTGACTGTCATACAGCAGTGTGTCTACCAGATAAAGTATAGGAATGTTTGCGAAGTCAAGAAGCGACTGGTACAGCCTGGATTGGTCTGGAGCAGAACATTATCGATACATGCTGTCAATGAATGGAGAAAGGGTCTCGTTGCCTGTGTTCGCACAGTGGGCCAACGCTTCAAGCAATCTTACTGCAGGCAAAAATTGAAAAATTGACAACTGGATGAATTGTCAGCCAGTGTCAGAAGTGTGAACAAAATGTATTTTACGCGTTATGTTAATCAAGCAATCATATCGCATTGGATAAAAAGTGATATTTCGCTGGTTATGTTTTCCCCAGGTAGTGCAGAAACAAACGTTGGGTGAGGTGGGAAACTGAATGGTCTTTTGATGGCAAGTTGTGGCAGAAATGATCGTGCCAAAAATTATCAAACTCTGGTAATTAGTTTTCAAGTTACAGTCGAAAATGTCGGGGATGTTTTTTGGGACACAGTGTATAACCATTATAACACTACATGACTGCAGCCACATGATGCAACCTAGGTCTTAATGATCATTTCCGCTATCTCGATACGCCGGCCGTGTCTCACAAACGTTTTTATCAGTCCGCAAAAAAACCAGCCGGCCTTATAGCTAAGTTTTAATGTTTTTTTTCACATTGCCAAACGCCTAATTAAGCTACATGTAGCTCCTAGGCGTAACTCTCTCAGCATAGCGAAAGCAAGAAATCATGCGGCAAACATCTGTGGTATCGGCACTCGGCATTTTACTTTTTCTGATCAGAAAGTCAAAACAACACTAGGACCTACACATAAAACACCGCTTAGGCCTAATTGCTGGCTACAGTGGCTGGCGGGCCCGCATGTCCAAACAATAGGCCTACATGTTGTTGTGACTGAAGAAGACAGATCTACTACTAGACGGTCGACACATGACCATCTGTTGCAGCGCGGCGCTCTCTCAACGACCGACTGGCTACAGATGCTTGTCTGACAAATAGGCTAACAACGGAAAGTGAATTTTAACGCTGTTATGTAGATTGCACATTGTAAGCTTAGGCCTAGACCACACTCCTTCTGTTTCAGAACAGGTTTCATTTCATGCCAAGTTTTGCCAACCGATTTTTAGCCGACCGTACTTAAGTAACAGTCGAGCTATTGGCATGGTTGTCGTCCGTCCGTCCGTCCGTCCGTAACCGATTGTAAGTAAGCCATTGTAAGGTCGTAGGGGAGAACTTATTTACAAATAATTAGCCATGTGCCTTAAACTCGGGCATGCAAACAGCTATCTAGTGCTTTTTCAAATTTGGGGTTGAAAGAAAGGGTGTAAGAACTTCAATGGAAAACTGGCCAATCCTAAATTTGAAAATGTTTTCCTCGTACTCGATCGCCGACATTTTGCACTCGAAGAGCCGTCACGCCGGACTAATTAGTAATTAATCGTGTACGGCAATAGGCTATTTTTTGCGGTAGGACCTACGGTTTAGCATAGCCACAGTACATGCGTTACAGATGACGACAGACAGACAGACGACGTATCGTGCGGTCGTAGGCCTACCAAAAAGTCGACCTAACGGTCGGCCAAAAAATGATAAGCAAAAAACGAAGTGAGAGTGAAGCAGAGTGCTCAGGAAAACGAGGCCGACAAAAGTTTATTAAAAAATAAGATGAAACAACGAAATTAGCGATCTGTAACTATTAAGCGGCCGTACGTCCTGATAGGCCGCGTTATACACCGTGTCTGAAAAAACGGTCAAAATTGTTTTTAGCATAACTTTGTCAAATTTCCACCAACTTCGATAATTTTTGGCACAAAAATGGCGAAGACGATATTATTATGTACGGTGCACTTATTTACCACCTCACATAATCTATGTCGACGCACTACCGTGTGAAACACAGATGCTCCAAATTGTTACATTACGCGGCGTATCAGGTGGCACATCTTTGCATCATCAATTCGACAGAGGGTGCAACGTGGTTTAATAATTTTAAGGTAGGCCTATTACACATTTTATGCTAAAAACAGCAGACAACAAAATAACTGGCTGATGAGCTTAAAACACGTCTAATCGATGAGTGAATGCATTTGATCAGTCGATCATTGATTCTGCTATCAGCCATTGGCGTTGCACCTAAGCTATTGCATCTTTGTATGCGGAGCACATTTTGGCGTAAATTCTAATTTGCAAGCGAGTTGTTATACAAACTTATAGTTTTGTTAAATTATTAGCATATTGGTGTATTTTGTGCCTAATTAACTCGTTACAGCGTTTACTTGAGACAGCAACTCAGCATTATGCAACAATTTGGAGCATCTATGGTAATGCATTGACATAAATTAGGTGAGGTGGAAATTGAGTACACCTTACATAATTTCGTTATTTTAGCCATCAATCTGCCAAAAATTATTAAAGTTGGTAAAAATTTGACAAAGTTATGACAAAAACAATTTTGACTGTTTTTTTTCTGAGACACCGTGTAGGTTTTGTCCGTCTGCCTGTCTTGTCTAGGCTCCAAAGTCGAAAACAAAATGGCGTAAAAATTTGAGAAAAATCAAAACTGGTGTGAATGCTACTGCGCAAGCGAGAATAACTGGTGTGTTAATTTTTACCTCAAGAGGTCAAAGGTCAAAGATTAAGGAGCCGAGTGTACAAAGAGACGGAACTGAACTGAGCTGAAACAAAAGCCGCAGCGCGCAGTTTCATTTCAGTTCATCCTATTTCAGTTCATTTTATTCTGTCGCTTTAAACCCGCCCTTAAGCTAAGGTAGCATTTAATGCAGTCGGAAAATAACCTACGTATAATATCTAGGCAGACAACTGCATATTTGCCGGCATTGGGCCGATATCTTTGATTGATAGAACCGAAAAGTTAATGTTCGAGACTCGAGACAAAGTGCTAACGACCGATGAGTGAACTCACTAAGAAATTAATAGACAGACCGGTTTGCGATCACGACTTGCTCGTTACATTAACTAATTGGTGCCCTGAGCGGAAGTCCTGGTGTGCGACAGACATTGTGAATAGATAGACAACGCAACGACGACATTATTGAATGACGTCAACCAAGATGGCGACGCCAGTCACGTCGCGTCACCTACATTTACTTCCGGTCGTGACTATTCTAAACGACGCTGCAGGCGACTGACACGCACGACGCCGACACTATATAGGCTACTGCTGTCTTTCCTTCTATATACTGGGAGGCAAAAATATTCCAGTTCTCTGCAGATTAGTTTTAGTCTTTGTATAAGTAAGTAACTAAGTAAGTAAATAATTTATAAAGCGCCAAAGTCTCAAAAAGAATCAGGGCGCATAGGATGATGGACGCTAGGTGGCAGAAAAGGCTGACTGAAAGTAGTGGGTCTTTAGGTGACATCTGAATGTAGCCAAGGTTTGAGATTGACGAATTTGAGGAGTTAAGGAGTTCCAAATTCTCGGAGCAGAGATACGAAAGGAACGAGAACCAAAGGATAAGTTATGCCGTGGAATTGCAAGTAACTGACTGGTAGAAGAGCGCGTGGACACTGAGGATTTATGATATTGCAGAAGATCAGTAAGGTAAGGTGGATGGCC
>Ga0209367_1010331_pt1 | contig 12529 bp, 3 predicted proteins | sample WorMetLIZISLAND2_FD_187412 | JGI IMG/M metagenome (GOLD analysis project Ga0209367, IMG submission 187412) | Marine gutless worms symbiont microbial communities from Max Planck institute for Marine Microbiology, Germany - Olavius geniculatus... ... | reverse complement strand
TTTACGGGTTACAGTTAAGATGCATCCACGCGGCTTTCCGCGCAGTCAGGGTCGTGCAGTTAACGTCTGAACGCAGCAAACACACCAGGCACCACACAAACGTTGAAGCTATATATTACACAGACGCAATAAATGTTAGAAGACAGATTTTTAGAAAAGTTAGAACGTGTTTTATGGCAAAAATAATAACAAAAATAACTGCAAATGTTGAATAAGAAACGTCACATTTTTACTTGACGTATAGCGGCTAAATCCTATTCTTCAAAATATTGATAACTTTTTCGTATTTATCATTTTTGTTTTGCACCAAAACACACCATTTTCACACATAAAAATTCCAAAAAAATTTTGGGGAGGGAACACAGCCCTTTTTCCAGACCCTCTTCCTCTACATCCAGATCCTGGCTATGACACTAGAGTAAATATTATAGTAAATACAAATTATGTCATTAAAACTTATTTTTCACATTTTTTACGCCGTAGCTGTGGAATAGCCTTCCAGTGTTTGTCATCATTACATTTTTATCTGAGACAAACGACAGTGACTTCGAACAGCTTAAAATAATTTTTAAGGATATTTTTTTTCGGATGTCCAAAACGCGGCACGTTGTAACTACCTGTTAAATTGCACCTGTCATTTTATGTTATTTTATTATTTAGGTTTACGGCACTTTTACTTTTAAGTTTTCGTCATTTGACACATTGTCTAGCATCAGTCACTACTCCAAGACCTATCACTGATGAACGAATCGTAAAATGCCGCGATGATAGCAGTATGTGTAGCCTACGGCAAGTAGGCTCTTAATCCCGTGAATTCTGATCGATATGATATCCTCTATCTCATACACAGCCGCAGTACTGTCACGTCCAATAGAATTAGTCTGCTGATCTGACTTGATTTTGCGATTTTTTTTGCATTCAGCTTATTGTTCTGATTTTTTATCACACATTTGCAGTTTCGTATAAAGCGCATTCGTAGAACGCCATGTAAATTAAAATTCTTGCAGGTAAATCTTGCAAAAAAACAAATTAGCAAAATTACAGGACCTTAAACAGAAACCATGGTTATTTATGTAAAATTTTAAAAAAAACATGTGCTTAGACGATCCACCAGGCACATCTTAATATTTAATTAATGCTCCAAATTACCAAAAAATTTGGATCGAATGTGACATTATAGGCTTAAGTACAAACTCTGAAGTATCCGGTTTTTTTGTAGGCCTACTTTACGAGACGCCGTCATGGACTTGACTGCCAACTGGAACGCTAAATTCCAGGATAAGAAAATGACAAAAATAAAACTTAGTTTCAAACTATGTCGAGTCAAGTTTCCAGCTTCCAGTTTTAACACGAAACCGTAACTCGCAACCCAACCCTAATCCTATAGGCCTACACGAACACTAACCATACTAACGTTAACCCTAACCTAACCCTCATGCTAACTCTAATCGAGTAAAAATGTGGTTAAAAATTGACGAGTTAGGCCTACTACCAGTACTCGATGTATGATGCGTCGTCGAGTTTCCCGACTCGAATTAAATGAAAATGGATAAGGAGAAGGTACGACTCCGTTGAAATTTACGATGTTGCTAAAAATACCGTTCGCATCTTGTATTCGCATTTTTCACGCCCTGCATTTTCATGTCCTGCGTTTTCAGTCAGCCTCTGACTGCCAATTACACTGGCGTTCGTGACGTCTGGACCCAGTTCCGCATATCCTTCATTTTACCTGTGTCTCTATACATGCAGTCTGTGCCCCTGACCACTATTATATTTCATCGGCCTTGGCTGTTGACCCATTAAAATAAAAATCGGCATATCTGTTACCATTATTATATAATAGAGATTTATCGTATTATTTCATCGGCCTAATCAGAGCCGGAAGTTAGCGTGTGCCAATTGGGCAGTGAATTAGTGGTCAGTCAAGTGGTCAGTGGAGTGAGTTGCATTAGAGGCCATTTGACAGCACTCAACCGCTGACCATCCAGTCACCACGCACATACACACGACATCGCGCAGATGTACCAGCGACAGTAGGCCACTACTCCACCCTCGACCACGCACGCACGCACGCACGTCGGGTTTCAAGACCATGGTCACGTGGTTTGGCTGACCGACCGATTCTACAGAGCATTTCCGGTCAATCAAACGCCGGTGATGAGACTAATCCAGTCATACGTCACAAACACCATACAATGTAACTATGATGTACACATCAAGAACTTTTGTGAGAAATGTGATCGGAGCGATGTTTCGTGTTCTGTAGGCGTAAAACAGTCGATCAAGTCGGTCTATCGCATGCATTTTTATGGGCGATAGCAGAATGTTTCGCGCGTCTTGGCCATCGTCTAGGCGTCTGTCCGTCTGTCCGTCCGTCACACTCGTGATCTGTATCAAAACGGTGCAAGCTAGAATCACAGAATCTTTACCGTGCGCTGCCCCAAAGACTCTAGTTCATCGTGACGAAATTTCGTGCCCTGAGTGAAGGAGTTCCTCTCGAACGAGGGCGTCAAAGAGGGGTACCCCCTAACAAACGTTATTTTGCCGCTATTGGCTCTTTTAGTGTGAGAACGGTTGCAGATAAGTACAGACCTGTTGCTCATTATAACAAGCACAGTGGTCACGGGCTTTCTAATTTTATTAACATGGATGACCTTGAACGACCTTGAACCCCCAAAAGATGGGTTTTTAGTGATTTTTTGCAGTTTTTGACTGCAGTGCATATTTCAAGAGTGAATTGCGACGAAATGCCTGAAGATAGGCTAAAACAACCTGCGCATGAAATTTCCTGCATTAAGCGCAGATTTTAGCAGTCTAAGCGCCGACCCTTAAGTTCAAGAAGGCCATGCTCACGCGAGCGTAAAAGAGGGGTACCCCTCTAAAATGTGGTTATTTTACCGGTATTGCCTCGTCTAGCATGAAAACAGTTGCAGATAAGCACAGACATGCTGCTTATCATAACAAGCACGGGTGACGAGCTTCTTAAGAGTGTCAACATCAATAACCTTGAATGACCTTGAATCCCCCAAAATAGGTTTTTTAGTAATTTTCTTTGCGATTTCGGATTGCGACACATATTTTAAAAGTGAATTGCGCCGATATGGCTGGAGATGGATCTGGAAAACTTACGTATAAAAATTTTAGCATAAAACGCTGATACATTTTCAACAATCTAAGTTTCGACCTCTTAAATTCAACGAGTCTTCTTTACGGAGGCCTCAAACTTGAGTACTTTTTAAAGACGCAGTATTATTCTATTGCATTTTGTTCACTGATTGCCAAAGTGGCAGTAACGCTGCTATCGTGCGTCACTTGAGCTTTGCTCAAATTACTTGTCTGTTTTTAATGTTTTACACTGCTAGGATTACGTTTAACGCACGCGTTGCAAGGTGCGTGCATCTGGAGTGTACAAAGCTACTGAACTGCACTGATATATTCGAGTTCAGTTCAGTTCACCTCTGTCGCTTTGTACTCCGTTCGGTTGCCCGCGATGGCGTCCCTGTTTGGTTCCGATATTTTCACCGTGCGATCCACGCAGTACAAAGCGCGGTATTGCTACCGCAAGCCGAATGTCCGTCCGTCCGTCCGTCTGTCTGTTTGTCTGTAATGATGCGCTATCGTGGTCATATCGGTTGGGCGTCGTATAAAGTAGATTCACGAAAAATTAGCTTTGAGTTTTAGCACTTCGGACCTCAAAAGTCAGCATTTAATTTTAGGAGACTATCCATAAATGTTGGGTAAACACATCACCCGCAGACGTAATTACGTTACTTATTCATCAGTTATTCGTGACGTCACCGAAGAGCAAGATCGCAGAAATGCGCAACATCGAGCAATGTTTGCTGCGACCGCAGGGCACTCGTGCCTCATTACTCTGTTGACACAACTGCAGGGTCCCACTCGGATCGTTCTGATGCAAAAAAAAACGTTCGAGAGCAGAAAGAACGCAAGTCGAACCAATCAGTCAATCACGTTTAAGAATAAGCTGCTTATAGGTGATTACATCCACTAGCATTCCAGTCGATACTGAGACGAGTGTGACTGTGCCAAACGAACAGACGGACAGAGAGACGGACCACGCCACGGCAACATTTGACGCAATAGCCGGTATTAGTGACATTGGGCCTACTGTGCAATAAAAAGCATTTAACTCGTCAATATCTTATTATGAAACTAAAGCTGTCCAAGCGTTAGTTATTTTAACGCGTGCATTAACGCGTTAATAACGCATCATTAAAAATATTACTGATATTGTAGAGCGCTGAATTTGCAAGACTTTAAATTAACGGACCGCGAAAAAACAACGACTGGAAATTGTAACACGTGGAAAATGAACGACCTGATCGCACCTTGTTATTTAAATATTATTATTAGGCCTATTTACAGTAGTGATGGAACAGCAACAACAGTTTAATTACTTGAATTCATTCGATCGTCAAATAACCGCAGTTTAACGAAAAATTGCAACTCCCGCGTCACAAAATTTAGTAAATTTACATACATATGTGCATTAGTTTTTAACGCGCGTTAATTTGACGGCTCTATATGAAATAATTAACGAATATTTTGTTAGAAAATTACGCAACAAAAACAACCAATCGAAAAAGTAAGCTTCTACTCTCACACTAGTTTTTACTAATAATTGAACTATAGCAAGCAACTAATGATAATTTTTATTCACATAAAAGCAGTGTAAAGTGAAACAGAGAGAGAAACAGAAAGTAAGACAAAAAATAAACATAAGTCATATTATACAAACATAATAAAAGCATATCAAACATAAGCTTTAAAATGTCCGATAGAATGTTCACATACAGAATAAACTAAACATAATTTGTTAAACTCAAAAAACACATCTTAAAACATATTGTGAACAGAAATAATATAAGTACTTTGTCTAAACAGAAAACAGAATCTGCGTAAATCAAATACATAAGATATAGGCAGAATACCAAGACAATATTGCACATACAACAAATTAATCTCATCGTTTAATTAAAACATTTTATACAAGACAGTTTTCCAAGTAACATAGAGGGTTTGGCCGGCGAACTTTCCTTATCCTGCGCTAGACTGATGGATGGCCGTTTGACCACTTTGTGGGTAAAGCGTCCACTATCAGTCAACCAACAAGGCCAACTCAGCCTGCCATCCCTCCGGGGTCGGTTAAATGAGTAGTAACATTTTACATGGGTTACGGAAGGTGGGGACCTTGGTACAGCTGACTGGAGTTGCCTAGCCGGCCGCTGTGCCAGCCTGTGTCTGCAGGCTGCACACGTTGGCCGTGCGGCAGGCGGCTCTGGTTAGTGACGAAAGCGCATTAGAGGCGTGTTCGCGACGATGCGCTATACAAATTGACGACCTTTACCCTTTTTTGGCGATTAGCATTAGAAATGGTAACAGCTTCAAGACCATATAATAAAATCGGCAAACAATAAGTATGAAGTAAATGACACAAGTCACACAATGACATTAAAGAGGCAGTGGACCCAACACAGGCATATAAATAATCAAAAGCTCTAAAAAAACTTTATTCTTTTGGCTGCAACTAATGTTTTCTTCTAACAGACCGTTTCGTAAAAAGCAACGGTGTGTGAAATTCATTAAGTTTGTAACTGAAAAAAGCCGTTGCAATTTTCTGTCCGTTTCTCTAAGTACAAAGTGGATAATAAACCTACGTTCAATAATTTCAAAAAAAAGATCAGAACAATCGTATAAAATATCGCTTTCACGTGGCAGAAAAAGTTTGTCAACCGCTTTATCCTACGTTACGTAAAGTCATTGTCCGCTTGCCGTAACTAAGCGTGTACGTGTCATTTCCACGAAATTTTTGAAAGCCTGTGGCCGACCGTTAAAGCTTTGAGCTGAAAATTGGCACATCGATAACAAAAAACGGAAACGTTCACGACAATAATAGTTTAATACGGTTTTGGCTATTTTCGTTAGAAAACCGTACGAGAAGGACAAACGGACAGACAAACAGACAGACGAGCAAATCGTGTAATGCGAAACGCAGAGAGACACCATCCTAGGCCGATATACTACCTAACGATTTTCGACAAACGCATTTATAATGTCACTTCACTTACCAAGCAAGCGACTTCTGCTTCGCTGATACGTTTTCCACTTGCCAACAATGTCAAATTCAATCAACCTGACACGACAAAAGATCGCGCGGAAGCAACGCGCGTGTCGTCGTCGATACAGCATTAACGAAGTAGCAATGGGCTTGCGATGCGCGCAGTTGCTGTGAACACTCACACGGGACAAGCGAGGCGATTACGCGACTAGACGCTGCAGCTAGAGTGCGGACTGCAGCAGCTGCAGTAAAGGCCGGTTCACACTAGCCGTGTTCACGGGCCGTGTTCACGTGAACACGGTTGCGTTTTTTGCGACCCGTGTTCACTTGGCCCTATCTTTCAGGGTGTCCGATATATGGTCAGTTTTTACGCGCGAAAGCAGCTACTGCTGTCTGTCAAACGGTGCAAGCGCGTCTTAGCCATCGCAATTCTGTCCGTCCGTCCGTCTGTCTGTCACACGGATACATCAGTCAAAAACGGTGCAAGCTAGGATCACCTGCCTGGAAAACTCTAGTTTCAGGAACCGTAAAGCTTTTTTCATAAATTCGAAGGGAGTTACTTCGAACTAGGGCGCTAAATGAGAGGGGGTGGGCAAAATTTGCGATTTTTGGCCAATAAGTCGCTGTATATCAGTAACGGTGCGAGATAGCGCTAGATTACTATTAATCACTAATAGAAAGTCGTATACTGGCTCTCGATTGGCGCCGAATTCAATGACCTTAAATTAAAGTCGACCGTGAACGCCAAAATAGGGGGTTTTATGGATTTTTTGGCAATTTTGGGCTGCAACACAAGTCTATATCATTCACAAGGTAGAGGCACGCTACTATCGTTATGCGATTCAGATAGAGAATTTGGTATTTGTATATTAACTCAACGTGAACACCCCAATTTTCAGCTAAACTACTGAACCGGAACTGCTATAGGCTTTCGCCCGTCTCGTGAGCATTAGCTCAAATTTCTTGTTTATTAATTTTTTTACTCCCCTCTTATTTAACCTCAAATTTGAAAATGTTTCCCTTGCCCCAGATGACTGAAATTTTGTCTGCCCTAGTTTCACACACATGGCTATTTATTCGTGTCAAAAAAATTTCTACAACCCAAAGCTTAGCCACAATACATCCGTTACAAACGAACGGACGGACAAACAGACGACAACTCTCACCAATAGCTTGACCGTAAGTACGGTCGGCTAAAAATATTTCAACAAATTAAAAATATACAAAAAAATGACTTTACTTAAAGATATTTATCTATAGACGCTGAAATTAAATTTGCTGTAGGCTTACAACAAATCCGCAAAATCGAAGCAAGTTTAGTTTAACGAAAACTAATTTAATTACTATTCCGAGCTGTAGTGAATTTGTTCCGAGGTTTGCTCTCAGCTTTCTACAGCTGCCAATCAACGCAATAAAGGTGGTCCGCAGAGTGCAGCAAACATTAATGAAGACAACTGAACAACGTTAATCGTAATTCCAGACTATCGCACAAACAGAATTTATCTTGCTGAAACCTCTTTCACATTCTGCAGCTGAGCAGCAGTCAGAACAGACAGTGCTTTCACCTGTTTAAAACTACTACTGTACTAAATCTAAATTTTGTGCACCGGGTGGGTCAAAATGTTGAACGCATTTTACCTACGTCAGTAATATACCACGTAAACTGCAAAACACCATATCAATATATTTACACTGTTTGATGTTTTAACATTTGCTATTAGTTATTTATCATTCACAGTTTGAATACAGTTATTTATACGAGAAGATTTTGTATTTTTTTCGGAATCCTCAGCCTTTTCGCCACACGCAAACGCTGAACCAACCATCGTGACGGAATTACAATTTGATCACACAAAAACAAAACTTGCTTTGATCGGCAGGCGAACTGCGTGATGATTAGGTCTACGTTTTAATGGAAATGGTGCGTGAGTAAAATATAAATGCAAATACAATATAGCTAACAAGAGAAAAACAACAAATACCGTAAGGATGCTGTTTTTGGGCCACCAAACTGCACAAGTGTGCGTTTGAGTTTGATGTCTATGAACTCAAAACTTGACCGTGGGATGAGCATCGGCTAACTTGCAAGCAGGCGGCGCGCTCAATGCATGTTGGGCCTCTGAGGCCTATTACTGTTATAACCGAAGTTATACCGAAAAAAGTTTTGTCGATGCTCTAGACAAACAAAGAGAGAAAAGAAAAAGAGTGTATTTACATGATGAAAAAGTACAGATGACAATATGTAAAGAACAAGTAATTTGAGCAAAGCTCACGTGACGCGAGATAGCATCGGTCTTGCCATTTTGACAATCAGTGTACCGCAATAAGATATTAATGCGTTCTGCAGTTCACTTTTGAAATGAGTGACGCAGCCGGAAATCGCAACAAAAATTTTTACTAAAAACCCTTATTTGGGGGGTTCAAGATTATTTAAGGTCATCGACGTTAACACCAATAAAAAGCTTGTCACTATTTCATGTCTGTGCCTATCTACAACCGTTTTCACGCTACACGAGCCAATAGTGGTGAAATAACCACTTTTTAGGGGTAGCCGTCTTTGACGCCCGCCTGCGCCAGTTTCCATAAACCTAGAGGATCGGGACTTAGACTGCTGAAATCTTCGTTTAGTGCTGAAAATTTCATACGCAAATTGTCTTAGTCTATCTCCAGCCATTTCGTCGCAATTCAGTGTTAAAATGTGCGCTGCATCCAAAAATTGCGAAAAATTCACTAAAAACCCCTTTTGGGGGTTCAAGGTCGTTCAAGATCATCGATGTTGATAAATCTAAACAGCCTGTCACCAGTGCTTGATTGCTTGATGTGATAAGCAGCATGTCTGTACCTATCTGCAACCGTGTTTACACTAAACGAGCATACAACGGCAGAATAACGTCTTTTTAGGGGGTATCCCTCTTTGACGCGTTTGTTCGAGGGGATCCCCCGCACCTAGAAGCACGAAATTTTGGGGGCGACTGAAATCGCGAGACCTGACAACGCGGCACCAAATAGCAGTGGTGGACATCGAGGGAGACAACGTGAAGTAACGCTAAATGACGCATAATATTAACTTTAATTCCACGTAACCCGTATTCAGTTAAACATTGAATGAACTTTGACAAAATAGCACAACACAGTAATATTATATAAAAACATTCCATAAAAAAGCAAAATCAGTCAGTTCAACATTGAGTAAACTTTGACACGCGTTTAGTTACGAAAATAACGGCACAAATAACAGAAAAAATCAGTCAGTTCAACTTTGAATAAACTGTACTACGCGTTTAGTTCGGAAAATATCAGCAAAATAGCACAATACATCAAAATTATATTAAAAACCTAGCAGTAAAACGTTAAACGTCTTCATCGTACGCTGTCTACGAGAAAATACGCATAACGCACGTAATAACGCTAGAAGTTTAAAGACGATGTTTTCCAGTATTTTACCGTTGTTCTAATAGGCCCTATCGAAGCAAGCCTCTGCGGGTGGTCTAAAGAGAACGTGGTGTGTTTACCATTAAAAACGGTAGGCTAGATCTACATAAGTTTGGATTACTGCGTATATTCTACTGGTGTGTGTGGAAATAGGAGCAACAACATACGTTCGTGAACAGTGCGATTGATCGTCGCCAGGTGGCACAGTAGTCGTAAGACAGTTGGTTTCAGGCGCCGCTAGTCGTATACCCCGGATGTGTCGTTTCATTACTTCGTCTTTGTTCACGCTCTCCCATTGCCGACTGCAGTTGGCAACTGTCTTTGGCTGGAAATGCCAAACGTAGCGTTTTTACTGCTAAACGATGCGGAAAAATCCCGACTTTCTGAACAACAAATCAATCGTTACCTTAGCGTGGTAAACGGTGCGGGTTTTAACACGGTGTAGTTATTGTACTTGCTAACTTGTTCTGCAAAATAACGTAGAGTTTAAACTTATCAAACTGTGCTGTTTAGGCTGTATTGTATTTGCCTGTAGCCTATATGGCGCTGCATTGTGGTCTAACTTTCATAATGTTCGATGAGCGGCGGTACTCTGTTGTGCAGTTTATTCCGGTCTGTTTTCTTTCTGTGATTTCTTTATGTTTGCGCATGTTTTATTTATTTCTTTTGGCCGTTTGTGTTGTTTTATGGGCCTTGCTAGTTGAATTAAATGAATAACTAAATCACTCAATAATTCAAAGTTGAAAAGTTAAGGCGTTTTAATGCCTTTCATTGTTATGAATCATGACAATGGGAAAACGTTGTCTTGTACATTGAACATATTGGTCGAAACCAATACTAATATACCCATAGTAGAGGTGTGTGGGTACGGCATTTTTGGCCACCCAACCTGACCCGATCCGATTTGTAGCACGTTACCCCGTACGTGTACCCGCGGGTACGAATATGCCCATACTTTACTCGGACACTTCAACTGCTCGACATAATAGGCTAGCTTGCTCAATGTTCAGTGCTTCAACTATACAGAGCACACTGAATTCAGCTTCATACTAAATTACTAATCACGACTCATTTGCCGTTGAGTATTACTTTTTTGCTAGAGTTAGCAAGTGGCATGTTGACTATCTGACAGAGTTTACGTTTAGCTTTAGTTAGTTAACTCAACTAAATCGGCTAATAATCACGTCGACAGTCAAGTGCCATTCACAACGCAGACTTGACTTATTTGGCATTGGAAAATGCCAGTTAGCAACGGTGTGGCCGCGGGCGACGACGGACTTCTGATCGGCAGCATCGGATGAAAGAAGCATCGATCCTGACCGGTGACCGAAGACGATCAGACGCACAGCCCCGGCGGCCCTGTGTCAAAACGTATGTTTCCTTTGATCCCTAGAGTGTCTTGAGATGTTAGTTTTCGTCGGTGATAGACGGGTGGGTGTGTCGGTAGCGAAAGCAGCTAAGTATAGGGCCTAACCGAGAAACGTCGTCACCGCAAATGTTTTAATATGCATTCGCAATTCCGTTCTGTTTGTAAAGACGATAGTTTTTTTATAAGTATAATGCGAAAGTCAGTTTTAGCTCACGGACGTTTTTTCGTAAATGTTTGCATATTTTTAAAATGCATTTTCATGATTGTGTTGTTAGAGGTTGCGCTTATCAACTTTTTATCACACGAAAATACATGATAATGATGACGATGATGATTTAAGACGACAGGACAAATGACCCACGGCACAGAACATTGTATTGCGTCGGCAAGTAATGTAAAAAAATGCCAGCCTGCTTGGTGAAGCGCAACCTCTAACACGTATGTGTGAACAACTTGCCCGGAGTTGTTACCCGGCAGTGCACCGGGCGGGAGCTAGTCGAACCAGCGACCTGGCGATCACCAGTCTCACACGTTACCGTTACGCCACCAGGACACACAACGTCGCAGGGAGGAGTGAAACCAGCATAGCGAGACAGTATAACGCCTGCCGTCGACCCATCGGCCGTCGCGCGGGCTGATTAACGCGTCGACCGAGACCCCGGGCTCGCCCTCGTCTATCGACGATTATCGATACGCCGTCCTTCCACCAACCGACCGACCGACCGACCGATCGGCTGGAATAAAGGCGTCACTCGGAGCCAATGTATGCATACTCCGGCGATCCCAGAACGGGCGCCGTGGGGCGTGCTCACGTGGGACCGGACGAACCCCCCCCTCACAACATCCCAGCCCAAATCACCCTTTTTCTACGTTTCTTTTAAAAACAACACTGCACCGCTACGGGCAGCCTTGAATCTTGAGTGGATAGCAGTGATGTTTGACTTCCACAAATTATTTGGCTCTGACTTTTACTTTTGCTTAGTAAAAATTATTTGACTTTAACTTTGACTTTGACTTAGGATGAATCAAATATTACTGGTGTATAGTAGGCCTAAGTGAAGTAGAACTACCGGTAAATAAATTTGACGCACGATGTCAACGGATAACGCGTCGAATCTGTCGTAGCGACTTTGCTGGCGAATATCGCATGGTGTTGGCGTCATATTTCTGCGTAATTTAGTGTCCGTTCGTAATACGTCGGGATTTAGTCACGGAAAGATGTTCCTTTACAGCAAATCAGGTAAAAAAAAGTGAGAATGAGTGAAGACCGATACTTGCGATAGCACTGCTTTCATGAGAAAATCCTGGTCAGAAAAGTTTAACAAACTCTTAGAGAAGTGACAGCTACACGATTGGCATAAGCTAATAATACCGCAGCGAACTATGCGGCCATCCCATGGCTGACCACGTCGCCGCGTTACGCCGGTCGTGCCTGTTTCAACTACGCCAGCTACGGATGGTCAGATCTTCCCTGACTTTTGAGGCTGCGAAGACACTGGTGCACGCATTCGTTAGAAGCCGTTTTGATTACTGCAACAGTCTGCTGTACGGGATCGGTGACAGCCTTCTGACGAAACTGCAGACTGTCCAAAATGCAGCAGCGCGTGTCGTGACCGGAACTAGGAAGTTCGACCACATCACTCCAGTTT
>Ga0209367_1010330_pt1 | contig 12530 bp, 6 predicted proteins | sample WorMetLIZISLAND2_FD_187412 | JGI IMG/M metagenome (GOLD analysis project Ga0209367, IMG submission 187412) | Marine gutless worms symbiont microbial communities from Max Planck institute for Marine Microbiology, Germany - Olavius geniculatus... ... | reverse complement strand
ACTACGAACAAAGTTATAAGCGCTCATGTTGACCTACCCTAAGTCGACAATGCGCGTTCGGCGTATACCAATGCATTTGAGTTCGGGCCACGTGACTTTGATGCCGGGGAAATTTTACCCCCTTCCCCCTAATTTCCCCCAGTCGGACTTAGGGCGCCGGGCGGACTCACGTTGGGCTTTGCCCCAAATTTCTAGTTTATTTTAAAAGCCCAGCTTTAATTCTTGAAAACCCAAAGTTTAATAATAACCGTCAGGCCTGCCTGTTGATAAAACCTGTTTGTTCGATTTTTTTTTGCTAACAGAGCTGACTAACAGTCTATGATGATTGTGTGTCTGTCAAGGTGATCGCCTACAAGGGAGATCGTACGCTAGAAGCATTTGTAACATTTATCGAGAGCGGTGGAAAGGTTAGTTTTTTTGCACAAATAATTTTAATACTATGTCATTTAAAATACAGAAATTATGCATTAGTTTTGTTGTATTATCGCATATAACGTAAAGGCCAGGTTGCATGAAAAAACGATATTGGCTATATATGTGTAGAATGTTACACTAATTAATAGTACACTGATCCGATGAAATGAAAGCATCGCTTTGAAGTAATTTTTGAGTTAAATATATTGTGCCAGCCGAATGCACTCGAACATGCCACAATAACTTACTGATGACGTCGCTTTCAGGACGCTTTGTTGACAGACTGACGTTCGCATTGAAAACATAGTAAATCTGACTTTCATGAATAATGTTGATTTATAGTGCAAGTAATGACATATAGGTGACATCAGAAATTACGTCATTGTTTATCTGTTTACTACCACAGGTGTGCGATTTGTAAAATTAACGACGTGCTTGAATATTGTGGTTTTTTAGTGGGCTAACTATTGATGAACAATTTGGCTTTTTGAGACCATTTGGCCATAAATCGAGCTGCATTTGACCTCAAGGCGATAAAGCTAGTTAGGAACCCTTCCGCAGGTGACGTCACAGTTCCGAAAATGGCCGAAGCCGTGAAAAGGGAAATTGAGTAGTTTAAACCTGATTTTTAGGCCATTAAGATGTATTAGTAACCAGAAGATTGATGAATATTGACAAATTAGCATATGATTAAGCCAATTAGTGCTTTATAACAGTTACGTAAAATGATGCGACTTGGACTTTTAGTGGCATAGCTTTGTGCTGTTTGAAAAAAGACTTTGTGAATTAATCATTGCACTCTTTGTTATTGCATAATAAATCTTTATCTTAAATAATCTGTGTAGGAAAATGTATTGTGCATTCATCGTGTTTTCATAATCGTTAGTTAATTCGGTAGAATTTAGTGAAGTGGCATGCCATCAGCACAGTTTATATTTTTTTGACATGACACTTTATTATGTGTGTATGCAAAAATAGTAGTTTTATAATTGCTTTACGCAACTGCCAATGCAGTATGTCACAATGTATATCTGTATAATAGTATTTATAGCCAGTGTAACAGATGTTGGTTAATGCGTCACATATATTGATCAGTTGCAGATAATTGCTCAGTGCAGTGTGCACTGAGGGTGCATAGGCAGGGTATTGATTATTTAGACAATTAACTGCTGACTCCTGGGTGTATCAGCCATTTCAATGTGAGACTCCAAAATTTGACCCCTTGTATTTCCAAAGCCCCTGGATTTTTCCACACCAAAATTTGGACAGATGATTACGTCCGACATATCTCCTGATGTGCAAATTTGGTGAAAATCCATTCACAGAGGGGGGGCTTCCCCAAGAATAGGTGAAATGTAACGCTTGCGGGAATTTTTGTACCTTCCCTTTCCTTTTTCCTTGCCATCTTTTACAGCAAAAACAACTGAACTGATTTTAGCGCACGATGGCTCATATGATGTCGTTTCACACAAGGAAGTGCCTTTTGGGGGTTACAAAATTTAACTTTAATATTTTAACTTATTTTTCTCCCCAAAAATGAAAAATTACAATGGCACCTATGGGGAAGATTAAACAATTCTTTAAATGGTCATAACTCTGGCTGTGTATGAGATAGAGTCACGATTTTTGGTTCTAAGGTATGGTTTTGGGGGTCGCCAAATTTAATGGTATCATTTATATTTACCCGCGATCAACTCCCATTGCCATGGCAACGAAATTTGGGACAAAGTGGGCTATAACTCGGTCTCTGTAAGAGATGTCTGTGAGATATTTGCATCAAATTACTGTTTTTTTACATTTTCATTTGACTTAAGGCAGATGAGTTTGAAGCTCTGCAAGTGCAATAGTCACAATACTAGTTGTAGTACTATTAACAGATTAGTAGTAGTAACTTAACCTAGTAGTAGTAGTAATAAAAGTAACGTTACCTTTGCGTTGTAGGACCAGCAACGGTCGGATGAGGCTGAAAATGTTGAAATGCCACCAGTACTATAGTGCTAGTTGTGGTAGTTGTAACTTGACCTAGTGGTAGTTGTAGAAGTAGTAGTAGTAATCAGCATTGTCATAGTAGGAGCAGCAACAACTGCATGTCCTTTGTGCCGTAGGCCCAGCAGCAGTCAGACAGGGCCATTGAGGCTAAAATGACGCCAGTATTGTAGTAATAGTTGTAGTAGCAGATGTAGTAGTCATTATAACTTGACCTAGTAGTAATGATAGTACTGGTAGTAGTAGTAGTAACTTGATCTATATATGTCGTATTAGCAGCCGTGGCAGTCAGAGGAGGCTGATGATGAAGATATGCCACCAGTACCATAGTAATAGTAGTAGTAGTAGTAGTAGTAGTAACTTGATCTAGTTGTACTTAGTAAATTGACCTATATGTTGTAGGAGCAACCAGGACGGTCGGAGGAGGCTGAAGATGAAGGTCCAGAGGGTGAAGAAGAAGAAGATGAAGGGATGGCTGAAGATGTCCACACTGAGTTGTAGACTAACAACTACAACTTACTGTCTCTCGGAGATTTATTTCTCTCTTCGATGATGACTCAGCGGGTGTCTACATGTATGACTGAAACCAAAACAGAACTAAAACTTAGCCATTGAAACTCATCAAAATGTAAGCTTTATTTTATTGTATTCGTTGATATTTTTGCAACTGCTGCTACTTTCCTTGGAATGACTGTCCACCCATGTCGCTATGGCGGATGGTGAGTTTTTATAGATGTGTGGAAGTTCGTAGGACCCCTCGTCTCGGTTCATCGACCTGTCTTGCGTGTACTTTTTTCTGATGTGTACGGCTTTTCTGATCCATCGGTCCATCCTGTTGCTTTCTCTGTCGATGACCTTGGCGTGGTTCGAACAACTACAGCTTGCATGCAGTTTTGTCTTAGTCAGACATAATTAGGTTAAATCGCTTCATAGTCAGCATTGCTTTTTCACAGCTCAGCGACTCTAGTGCTCGCTGCTCATCTCATTATCAAGATCCTGAGCCAGCAGCGAGTGCAAACACAATTCAGTTATATGGGCAGAGGGCCACACCTTTCCGATATACTGCTGTTGCGTTCCAGGCACTTAAACCGGTACCTGATGACACTGCTTGATGATGCAGGCACATATGTGAACGAATTGCCCAGGGTTGTTACCTGGCCTACTGCCTTCTGTTGTTATGTTCCTTTTTATTGAGGTGTTCAGGTCTTGACCGGCAGGCATCATGCTGATGCGGAAGACAGATTCAATCCATCCTGTTTTTATCAGCATATTTTGCATGTTTTTATCAGTTCTGTTTTTGGAGTTCTGCAGTTTTTTTCATCACTTCATTCGTATCTGCCATGTATGACATTACGCACTAGATGATTTGTACATTACTGGAAAAAAAGATGAAAAAACAAGACACTACGACATGAGTTTTAGTATCAAACAACAGATTTCAATGTGAGTTTTAGTTTCGGTCTTGCATGTAGACACCGCTTTAGGTTCTTACACCCACCATTTTATATGTGTGTAATTTTGTATGTAAACTGTACTCGTCCATTTTTTTCTTCAAGAGTTCTTGTCGATAATCGTAGTGGCATACTAATGGATAGAGTTACGTATATATATTTTTCTGTGATCGTTGTAGTGGATGATGGGTAATGAAACATGCCTTAATGCGTGCAACAACAGAGGAGTTGAAATGTACAGGGTGATGTGTAAAAAGCAAGCCACTGAGGGTTACAATGTTTGTCTAACTTTGTCCAATATTGACCGGTTTTGAAGATCATTTTTTTCTTAAAAAATTGTACATGGTTTCAAACTGACTATTACAAATCAGGTGTTAAGTAAACTGACAGAATAATGTTAAAAATCAGCCTATAGCATTTGCATTGTAACATAACATTTGATGTCTTGCTTTTGTCCACAATCAGTAGCAGTTCTAGCCTGCAATATCTGGGGGGGGCATGGTCCCATGGCGAGTGGTAGCACAAGCCTATAACCCAGGGATTGGGGACAGAGCCCCTAGTCAGGGGAGCAAAGCCCCCCTGAAGCTGAAGCACTTTTGCTTTTTGGACGTTCAGTGGAGGCCACAAATTTGCCCATTTTTTTCTAAAATTTGGAAATGCAAAAAATTACATATTTCTGTCATCTTTGCAAAAAATCATGGCTGGCCACGAAACTGTGGGGGGCTGGAGCAAAACTGGGTGGGCCTTCAGCCTGGGTCTAAAACTGCTACTGTCCATAATCCTGTACTTTTTCAGCATTTTATCTGCTGTCATATGTCTCCAACGACCGTATATTAAATATTCACTGAAATGGTTATTTGACACTTATGACTAATAGGAGAATGGCACACTTAACAGCTGACTAAAAACAATGCAGGAAATCGCTCTACCTATGGTCATGTGACCGCTAGCCAAGTCAACTGTTGGCCGTAATGCGATTTTAGTGAATGTTTCATATAAGTTCTCTGTATGTCTTGCTATTGTTTGCTGGTTAATTGCTGAAGACATTTAGTTTGCAGTAGGCAGTATGCATTCATGTAGTACTGGTTGCCCAGTGCTAGTTTTTTTGTAGTAAATTATTCGTTATGATCTGATACAGGGTTTGCATGCTTGGCTTTCTAAACTTCTTTCTTTGATTATACCGAGAATGGAGTGGTTGCAAATAGTTACACTAGTTAAGTTGTTGGCATTTTTGACAGACTTTCTTTTCTTTCTTTCTTTTTTTTCTTCCGATTATCGTCAAACTGCAGTAGGTTTAAAAACTAAACTCAGTACAGTTGATAAATTGAATGAACTGCAGTGACGTATTTCAGTTAAGTTTGTTTGCTTAGTACACCAATTAGATGCATGTTACAATGAAGTCGATCGAGATTTGAGTTACGTTTACTATTGAGTGCATAGTGCAAATATGTCCAGAGCAGAACTTCAGTGCTGATATAGAGATGTATCCATCTCTTGCTTTTCTTGGATGCATCTAAACTCCCTTTTACCTTTTATCTGAGTTTGTGGTCAAAACATCGTTAAGTTAACTAGTAAAGATTATGATTTGATGAATTTATGGTTTACTATACTTTTCTTGGCAGCCGTTTTTTTTTAAATTTCAGCGCTGATTCATTCCCTGATCAGTTGGTCTTCTGGTGCAGTTGTTGTATGAAACAGTGGCAGAGCAGTGGAAACTGAATTAAACATAGACGTTGTGAAATGGTCCATTCTTCCACTTTGTGTAGTTTTTTTTTGTTTTTTATGTGCATTTTTTCTTGTCCGTTTTTAAGTTGATTGTTGCATCTGCAGTACCAGTGTAAGTGATTGCTTGGAGCGAGTCATTTTTAAAATATCTGTTTTGTATCGAGTGCAATATAAAGCTTTTTAAACTCAAGTTTTAACACTGGTTCTGTTAATACTACTACTAATAATAATAACATTACTAATATATAGAATTATTGATTTGTATAGTGACAATTTTATTTAGCAGTATAAAGCATTGATCTTAGTGTGTTCGTATATTAGATGTGTTAGGTTTTCCGTTTGCTCACTATTGTAGCAGCAGTTACTTTGGCTTCTGAATTGTGACAGAATGTGCCAAATTATTGTTATTAATGGAATTTAAATGGTCTTCGGTTTGGCTACACTTGAGCGTAGTCGTTACAGTTTCGTGCTAATGTTGTTGTGACTGTGGTGCCTGTGAATTTTTCTTTGTCTTTGGATCGTTTTTTGTATTGCATGAACGGTTTTTTTTGTATCGCTGAAACAGATTTCTGCAGAATATTTGCAGAAGTACGTTCCTAACTGACGTCCACAATTTTAACAGCTTGTTCTGCAGGTAAGACTGGGTTAGTTGTTTGCACTTTTGACTTGTTTTTTTCTTTTACCTGAGGCATATTTTTGAATGGGTAAAAGCTACTACATATGTGCTAAAACTATTCTACCAAGTATTAGTAGTACACGCTGATTAAAAGAATTGTCTCTAATTGTCGCATCTGTCCTTGGTTTGTGGAAAATTAATAATTAGATTCTTGCTTCATATTTATTGGAGATGTTCCAAACTACTTGGGAGACTTTGGTGTTGTAACTTATAATGTTTCTCTTACATGTATTTCTGTATTTGATTTGCTGATTTTTTTTTGTCAGAAAGTTTTGTAATGCATTTCAATTGGTCCTTCTTCACTTGCATTTCTATGTTTGCTGCGTCGTGGTTTTAGACCTTTTTGCTGTTGTGTAGTTTTGTGATTTGTCGTAAATGGCTGAAATACTCAGATTTTCTCAAGAGTTATCATATCATTGTTACGTGAATTATTAATGTTGGGAACATTTATTTTTTTGGACTACGTGTATTTTTTTTAGCAGTTAATGTTCAGATTCTCTTTGTTAATGTCAAATATGGGCTTTGCTGTTCGGATGAATTTTTTTGATAACTATAAGTTTTAGAATAAAATGGCTAGTTACTACATTTCATTGCTGTATGCAATGACAGTTATTTTGTCTTTTGAGTAATTTTTTTATTCACAGTATGCCAAATTATTGTTCACTGAAGACTGAGTGGGGGCCCTGTTTTGGCACTATTGCTGAACTACTGTACCGGGATTTCTTCTCTGTGCTTTGTTTATTACATTTTGTTAGAGTAATTTTTGTGGCAGTTTTGTATCCTGAATTTTGTTATCAAATTTCATATAGACAACTGCATCCATGGTGGTGTTGTGGGGAAGAATATTACATTCAACCGTCTGCAGTAATTGTTAATATATGTTGAATATTGTTAGACGATAATGCTGAATTATTGATGTGTATATGGGATTTTTCTTTAGGGGGAGGGGATCTAACTTACATCTTTTTGTGTACCGGTGAAGTCTGACAAACTAACATATTTTGGACCATATTGAAATAAAATTGCAAAAAGTGTACTGTATACAAAACACTGTCGGACAGTGTTCCCCAACAATGCTGATGGAACGAAAAGATAGAGGAACCTTATTTGCTTTCTTGTAGTTTATTTTTATTTTTGATTTTTTTTCTTTAGTGGGGATTTCAAATCTGTGTCGGTGGGATGTTAAACCCTACTCACTCACTCAAAATACCTCTTGCCTACGTCTGTGCCTGCTGAATTACTTAGCTGAGATGGTATAGCTGCACGTTGGTGTATTTTGTTGATTTATCTTGTATAGTATTATGTGTTTATTTAGTAACTCTTTAGCAACTATTTTGTGGTAGTGGTTGAACCAACATCAGCGACTGTAGAATGCGTTCATTAGTCTCTGTGTAGTAGAATTATGTCATCGAATTGTTTAGTGATTTTGTGGACTTTGTGAAGAATGTTTAGAATGATTTGCTCATGCATAAACAAGCCCCGTTTTGTCTTCGCTCTTTACTTGTATATTAATACTGATATTTAAGCTATAATATTACCAGTACTTCTGGCATTTACACTGCAACACACCTGGGCTGGGAATCGGCTTTTTTTCCAAGCTTTGTAACACTGACTGGTTTCATTGTCTGTACGTATGATGTACTTATGAGAGAAAGTAGTCCGTTAGACCATCACTTCACCAGATATTTACTGACTTCAGTGTTTTAGCTGTTTGAAAAATTGAAATGATGATGACGGACGAATGTGCTTTAACGTGACATTACGTCCAGTAGCTGAGAGGACACGTATGAAATTAACAACAAAAGCGAAGTTCCACTACACCTGGAACGTACCAGTGATGGAAAGAAACTAGGTTAAAACGTTTGAACTTTTAGAAAAAAAATTAAGGTTTTGGTGTACAAAGAAAACTTCACGAATTCTAATCCAGGATGTCAGAACTGCCATTATCACGATCATATATGAAATGATTGAAATCCAATTAACATTTGTATTGTACATGCACAACACATAACGAAACCGAAATTTTGGGGGCAACACAGTGATGATATCGTGATCCTAGCTTGCACCGTTTTGATACGGCTGCAGAATGACAGACGGACAGAAAGACGCCTATAGGCCATAGGCCTATTTTCAGATAACTTTGACAATTTTACCGCATGGGACGACAAACAGCACACGGATCACCGAAAAGAAAGAAGTCTGTCTGCTAGACCGTAATTCATCACAATTTCCACCAAATTTTTACCGTCTTCAGTCAGTTCAGTGTTTTAGTTTAACTTCGAAAATTGAAATGTCGATCATAATATGATCCCACCACTACTGAGGCGAACTGCAGTGGTAAAAAACTGAGTTGAACAGTTTTAAAAAAAGAGATTTTTTAGAGATTTTTAATTTACAGAAGACGCTTCACAAATTTTAGGACACCAGACGTGAAAAATCACGATTAGTCGATTACATATGAAATTAAATTTGTTCTGTATTATTAAATGCACAACACAGTAACCTAATTTGAGATTTTTTAAAGCAATTTTTTATGCATTCGTGAAATGCCTTTGCAACAGTAGGACATTTACAATGTACGTGTATACCTTCAAAAAAGTTACTGGTTTCGGATATAATTGCCATCGAAATGATATTCGATATTTGACCCATCTCTAGTGTTTACGTAACAAAAAATTTATCCGGGCCGTTAGTCGATTCGATTTAGTAAATATTCTTTGTGCTTAAATTAGCTTGAAAAAAGATTATTGTTCGCGCTTTATTTTCGTATTAAAGTCAAATATCAAAAGTAATAAATACGTGTTGTTGTTTGATAGATAAGACACTAGCTACAGAGTTTATTTTAACGTTTAGACTGTTATTACTAGTTTATTTACGGTCATAGCGTTATGCTTTGTAGTATTTTTTCATTGTTTACAATTTTCTCAGTTCCTTATTATTATTATCACGTCGCTTCGAATATTTATGTTCACATCATTCAGAATTATGTTTATTATACAGATGTTGTTGCTGATTATTCTGTTACTGTGTAGGTCTGGTGTCACAGTTTGAGACAAGTCATGTCTGGTATAGCAGTCGGCCGTCTCTCAGAGGAAAGAAAATCATGGCGCAAGGACCATCCTTTTGTAAGTTGTAACTGGCATTTTCTTAGCATCTTCTGTGTTTATGTTTTTTGGTATATCTTCTTTACTGTCTGTTATATCAGCAGTAGCAGCTTTAGGAATATTGTTATCATTATATAGCATATCTTGACAGCTGCAACCTGTTGTGATGATCTGAGTGCATATGATGGTTCATTAGCAACGTTGAACCAGGGATCAGGTCCTTGAAGACTGTCTTCGACCTTGAGGACAACTCAAGGACAAAAAAATGGTGGCCTTGGCTTTGACGTCGAAGACCACTGGCCTTGAAAGTGCTCGCCTCAAACCCTGTGTTGAACTGAACCATTAGGCTCGACTGGCTCGTATGTCGAACAAAGCACCATTGCTGATCTGCCGAACCCATGTATTGCATGGATGAGTGGGATGTCTATGATTAATGTTCACTTTACAGAGTGTCATATAAACGTGGAATGTACATGTGCTTTACATAGCTCAGGCCAGCCACTAAGGCTTCGCGGTTTAACCGTCTGCTATTTTAATGGCTTAGCACTTCATACTGCTGCAATTGTTTGCAATTCATGCGCAAGTTTTTGCTATTATTATGATAACTGTTGTAATGGAGTCATATGTAGCTGATACGAATATATTCCAGTTACACTCAATTAAGTGGAAATATTGCTTTTTGGGGCAGGGTTTTGTGGCTCGACCAACCAAAGCTGCTGACGGTACGTTGAATCTGATGAACTGGGAATGTGGCATTCCAGGAAAGAAGGGCGTAAGTGTTGCCGAGATTTTTCTTATTTAATCTTGTTGTTAACAAATTAAAAGCACATCTTGAAGCTGTCTGGCTATAGGTTTAAAATTGGGGCAGCGTATAGTGCGTGTTGCTTTAGCGGCTCTCGCTACATTTCTGTATCATGGAATATTGATGTTAGATATTTCACTGAATTTTATTGCATCTATATTTTTTGGTAAACCTTAGCTCTCTCACATACTATAATTGTGATGATACTGAAGTAGTGATAGGACTTGTAATGGAAAGGATGCAGAGTGCGTAAAACACTGAAAGTTCACCATTCTGCTGCAAATAGATTTAAGCCAACTTATTTTTTTTTCTTATCAGAAATAGAAAAACTTAAAGCAGCAGCATATGTCTGCATGCTGCACTGCAGGTTGAATGCTTTGGCGCCACCTAGTAGTATGTCTAGGTATTAATGACTAATGCTAGGCAGTTGCTGTCTATAAGTGAAAACGTGTGCTGGTGACTTTTGCTATTATTTTTGACTAGTAATCACTAATTAGGTGCTGATTTTGTACACAGACTGCTTGGGAAGGTGGACTTTACAAGCTGAGAATGCTGTTCAAAGATGACTACCCTTCTTCACCTCCAAAATGTAAGTCAGCATTTTTGTGCATGAAAGCAGCTACTGCTTTAGCATGTCTTAGCCATCGCAATTCTGTCTGTCTGTCTGTCTGTCTGTTCTGTCTGTCACACGGATGGATCAGTCAAAAATGGTGCAAGATAGGATCAAATTTTCACCATCGGCTGCATGAAAGACTAGTTTCAGGAACTGTAAAGCTTTTCCAAAAATTCGAAGGGGGTCACCCTGAATGAGGGTGCTAAATGAGAGGTGGGTAGGGAAAAATTGCAATTTTCAGCCAATAAGTTGCTGTATCTTAGTAACAGTGCGAGATAGGGCTTAGGTTACTATTAATCACTAATAGGAAATCGTACACTGCCTCTCAATTGTCATCGAATTCAATGACCTTGGATGACCTTGAACGCCAAAATAGGTTTTTTTATGGATTTTTGGAGATCTCGGGTTGCGAGACACATTTCAAGAGTGAATTGCGTCTCAATCAATTGAGATACTCATGTAGAAGCTGCATATGAAATTTTCAGCATTGAACGCAGATTTCAACGGTCCTAGTCTCGATTTTCTATGTTCAAGGAAACCTGCGAAAAAGGGCATCAAACAGCGGTACCTGCGTACAAGTCATTATTTTACCGTTGTTGGCCAGTCTTTTGTGAAAACGGATGCAGATAGGCATGGGCATTCTGCTTATCACAACAAACACTAGTGACGAGCTTTTTAGTCCTGTCAACATCGATGACTATGAAAGAGCCTGAACTTTTAAAACGAGGGGTTTTATTGATTTTTGTGACCTTCGGCTGCAGCACACACTTTAAGAATGAACTGCAGCGATGAAAATCGCTGGAGATAGACTGACAGTTTGCGAACATCAACTGGTATAGGCTTTTGCACATCTCATGAGCATTAGCTCAAATTTCTTGTGTACTTAGGCAGGCAGCTGAATGGAGAACGTAAATTTCATTGATGCCATTGTTTGGGCAGCAGGAATATTATGATGATTATGGCAATCTATTTACAAAAGTTGAGGTATAAAAAAATTGAAGCAAAAATTAAAATAAATGGGACAGTAGCAGTTCATAATTTAATCACTGATAAGAAGCATGTTACATTTTTGTTCAGCTGTGTATTTGGCTTAATATAACTCAGTTTTGGCCAGGATGCTAAGGGAGATTTTTTACCTCCGCCAAGGAGGTAATGTTTTTGCCAGACTTTGTTTGTCTGTCTGTCTGTTAGCAAGATAACTCAAAAAGTTATGGACGGATTTTTCTGAAGTTTTGAGGGTATGTCGGGCATGGCACAAACTACCAGTGATTCAATTTTGGGGGTGATCCAAAAGGAATCCTGGATTCTGGATCACTTTGAAATTTCCGTTACCATTGTGTTAAAGGGGGCATAAGGGAACTGCTGGCAAAGTGAATATGGTGACGCCACCTGGCGAATAACATTGCCTTGGCGGAGATACCTGCAGGCTATGACTGCTTTCTAGTTTCGGAAGTGCTGCAGCAGGCTTTTGACAGGACATTACTATTGCCTATTCTGTTCACTGATTTACAGTACAGTATGATAATGCATACTATGCACTTAGGGCCGGTTTCTGGATCTTAACTGGCTGGTCAAGTTAGTGTTAACTGACAGATTTGCATAACTCGCGTTTCCCGTTGCACTAACCAATGGTCAAAATGGCCAAAAATTTAACTGGCCAACATCGGGCAGTTAGCTAACCGTCGATCGTAGTTATCGTATTTAACGCAACTTTTGTACCATTTTGCAAGCAGTTAATTGAAGAATGTGATACTATAAA
>Ga0209367_1010329_pt1 | contig 12530 bp, 4 predicted proteins | sample WorMetLIZISLAND2_FD_187412 | JGI IMG/M metagenome (GOLD analysis project Ga0209367, IMG submission 187412) | Marine gutless worms symbiont microbial communities from Max Planck institute for Marine Microbiology, Germany - Olavius geniculatus... ... | reverse complement strand
TTTCCAGTCTCGCGTTTTCAACACCCCCTACCGCCGGCGTTTGTGCTGCAGGAGGACATTTTGAGCACATGCTAAAATGAAAATGATGTGATGTGACACTTGTGACTTTTTGAGTGATAATAATAATTGCTAATTGCGTTTGTCGCTATTCAGTTAATAATTTCTGAGGCGATGCATACGCTATCCGGTAGGAATTCATTGATGTCAATGGCCAAACTGTGACCACTGCATTTCACAAGGTAGTGTAGCGACAACCTTAGAGCGAGCTGGCCAAAACTAAAGACACATGCGTCAAGTATCTTTCTAATATTGCCTGCCAAAATTTATTAAAATCGGCCAATGTTTCACGGAGCTATTCAAAAAAATAAAACTGACATGTTTTTCATGGACTGCAGTGTCGAGGGTAATACTTTTTTGCACAGTTCAATTTCCAGCGGCAATAACAAAGAATATTTAACTGCTGTATTCAAATATTGACTTTAGTCACGTAAGAAATTTCTTTCGGAACATTTTGCTGAAAACCACATGATTCTGTGACGTACGGTTGCAAAATTATGGTGTCATTAACTTTGTGCGATTTTTTGGACCACCCTCTAGTGCCATGCCACCTGGCGAACACAGCGGAAAAAAATAGCAAAGGTTTGTACTCTTCGTGTGCCCTTTCAGTTTTTATTTAGTTTTCAGTTTATCTTCAGCGTAAAATTGTACTTCATATTTTTCGTTTTAGTTACTAGAATGTCTGAGCGCGTTTTGCGGGGTGTGGGCAGTGCATTGGATCGGAGATCAGTACGTCGGACCGTCCGTCAGAGTTATTCTGTTAACACGGTCGGCCCTCCACGTTTCACGCGCCGACCAACGACGTCATAGCCTATTCATTCATTCATCATTTCGTTTCTCATTTCCTATCTTGACGATATCGAAAGAGACGAGCGCAAACCTCTCCTGCTTTCGACGATTGCCTTCTAATCTGTTTTTTTCCCTACAGCAACTACTTCTTCGTCGCCTTTAGCGTTGCCATTCATTTAGTCCTCAACATCGGAAATTTCGCTACCAAAAAGCGCTGACAAATTTTGCAAAAAAAACGGTACCAAACCGAACACAAATAGTTACGTCACGATCAAAATTAAAGCGTAAAGAAAAAAAACTTCAGGAAACTACGTAACTGGCCAAAGGCGATTATTTTCAAACTTTAGTTTCGCTATGCACAATGCGCAATGCAATAGCGCAATGCATAAATTAAATCGGCATATTTTGTCATAGACTTTATTACAGTTTCGCTGAATTGCACGTTAATGACTACTGAAAAATACAAATAATTTATTGCACACGTTTAGATGTGCCAAGAATACATTGAAACAATCGAGACATCATGAGCAATATTTTGGCGGAAGTTGTCTATGCTAAGACTTAGCTATAATCGATGCCAGCATCAGTAATGCTCTATATTAATCATAGTTTAATTGTCGAAAGCGTAACGCTTTCAACGCTGGGCGTCGGGGCGAAACTTATTACAGAAACAAACTTTATCGTCTGCTAGAGATGCGCGCAGGGAAAAAACTATTCTCGTTTTAGAGGTTGTTCTCCATGGCTCTGCATAAGCTTAGAAATAACGCAGTTTCATTTTAGGCACTTTTCCCTACGATTAGTCCGCCGTACATGGCAGTCATTTACACTTTGTTTAGTTTTCTACTGTCGGGAATTGAGTACTGAGGGTTTAAAAATAATTTTAAAAACAGTAAAACACTAATACTACTGATACTAATAACAATAGTAGTAAACCCTAGTAAAAGCAGGAATAGTAACTGAATATTGGGTAAAAAACAATGTTTACCGTGTCAGTGGCACAGCGAGTTCGAACAGATTCGCGATATTTGAAATCGCGCATCTCTAGATGTCGTCGGCTTGCAATCCGAAGCCGCGAATTGGGATGGACGACCGTCTGGTCTGGCGTCCCGCTGGGGACGCGTTGGACGCATGGAGGGCGGCGGTGGCGGTGACGGTGCCTGGTGGCGCTCACACAGCATGCCAGTGTGACCACACTGCAAATGAATTGCGAGACCACCCAGCCAGCCATCGACCCACGGCGCTGTAAATATTCGCTAACCGCCGCTCTCCGTCCCATATTAACGTCCTTAACGTCCCCACCTCACTCGTCTCTGACCACTGACCACACCACACCTATGACTCTAGTCTAGCACAAGAGTTGGAATTTTTGGGTCGATCTGTCCCATATTAACACGGCGTCACTGCACGCCGGACTGCACAGTGCAACGAGTATAGTATACACGCACCGGGAGCTCCATTCCGCAATAATTGCTCGGCAGACCTCTGCAGTATCCTGCCCGGACGTTGATTTGTCGGACCGGTGCGACTCGCTCGGCCCGCTGAAGTTTTACTGCTTTACGCTAGCTGTTAGAATTAACACCGTTTTATGACGATGAAGACTTTCTCACCAGCCTACAATATGAACTATTATCACATGAAAACGACTGCGGTCGGCCATGTATCCAATTATAAATGTTTCCGGCCAGTTTCGGGCGAAGTTGAATGCTGGAAATTTCGAACAGTGAGTGAACCCGGCCCTATGACTTAGCCGATTTAGATGACAAAACCAGACGCTTCTTCTGATTTTAAATTTTTGATGCAAATTAAAAAAACGCGTTGTAAGAAAGCTGAGCAAAAAAGACAGCAGTCGTTTCGGCAATCGTTAAGACAGATGCATGCTGTTGTTCCGAAGCACGCGATCAATACAAAGAGTAATCACCAAAAACGGCCACGAAGCCAACAATCGCACACGAACCACATAAAACACCATCATCACAATACTACGAACGAATTCAACGCAGTCGAGGGGTTTAAATATTTAAACCAAACGACTAAATCTCATCAGTCAGAGGTATTAAGGACGCCAGTGCCAAGGGACGGGCAACTGGCCACGACCTGACGATTTAAGCTTCTTAACTTCTCCATCGGTCTTTGGGTCCGGTAGATAGTAAGTAAGGGGACCTGATTAGCAAATGCCACACTAGGAGTCGTGTTTTCTGGTCGTTCAGTATAGCAACCAGTCCGCAGTACCAACACTGTAGGGCTCAACTCATTATGGAGAATGGAGCTCGCTGTTTCTCGATGTCGAAAATACACCGCTTGACTATCTGAGAGATCTTAATCCAACTCTCTTTATAGATGAAGCTTCTACTTTTTGCATCTGCGCAAATTTATTGTGCATCGTATCACACTGTACTGTAATAGTATTTCTGCGACGATATTCAAATGATGAATGCGTCACGTACCTGTGTGTGAATCAGCCTCAGCAGCTAACAGTAGAATCATTTAGTTCATGTTATATATTAACAGTTCCTCGTCGACGCGTTCGGTTTACAGAGCTCTAGGGGGAGGGGCTACGCCGCGAACACGACTTGTACATAGGCCTACTGGACGGGTTACTGCTGTTGCTGCTGCTGCATGCTATAGGTGTGCGTTGTTGCTGTCCGTGCGTGAGGCGTTTACAGCCGTTCGTCGCTGTTGCCAACATCCTGGAAATAGTTTTCAGCACGGTGGCACGTATATAGGGCGGTGGGTTGCGGCCAGCAGACGGAAGCACCTGACTGCCTGACATCCTGGCTGCTGACGCTGGCGGTGCAGGAAACGGCAATAGATCAGCTCCGACGAGAATTAACGATTTACGCACGATTTGCGCCAACTGACCAATCACTGAACTACGTGAACCGGTGATCTCTTGGAGAGATATACTCGTCCAACGTGTCCAGGCTCTTAAGAGCTATGTGTAACGAACAGATTTTTGTGACTCAATATCAGCGTCGTTACAAGATATAGTAACAAAATTCTGAAAACGTACTTTCGAGATTTATGGAATGAATCATAACTATGTTCATGATTAAAGAACATAATAGGCTTTTCTGCTGATAAAAAGATACGTGTAATAATTTATCTGAGATTTAGAACTTCAATTAGAGAAAAAAACCTATTTTATTATATTCGTACGGTATAGGCCTTTACTTTACAAGTAAAACAGCCTATAGCAAAGAGGTATCAGTGTCACAGATGGACGAACAGACAGGCAGGCCTGTCAGGCTTGGCAGGCCTACCTAGTCCGACGGCGAGCGCCGGACTTTGCTTTCACTTCGCCTCTAGGTTTCGTGGTGTTCGGACGTTTTTCCCCCCCGGACATTCGTAACACCCACTGACTCGCGCACATATTAGACTCCTTGGTCCGTGTTTCAAGACGGGTCGGACAGGTGACCGACCAATTCGCCACCGACCCCGTGTCGACGCCGGCCAACCGACGACGCCGAACGTCCGCAGTTAGCGGGTAGGGCCTACTGACGACAGTCTCCGCAGGTCGAACGGACACCCGGATCGCTGGAGCCGACGCCGACCGCGCAGTAACGGTCTTCCTCGGTCCGCCGACGGGCCAACGCCGTCCGGAACTTTAACACCGACCCATGAAGGATCGGTCACCTTCTCCGGGGGCTTCTGACCGCCGGCAAACCGGTCGTGGCGCTCCGTCCGCCGAAAATGTACACGCCGCCCCGTGGTACGGACGCGTCGGACTTCTTGCGGATGTCGGCAACGCGCCCGCCGCGAGGCCGGCGAGCTGAATCCGACGGACGGACTTTGCGGCCCTCTCCGTTTGCCTCTAGACGGTTTCACTGAGCGCCGTCCATTTTCAGGGTTAGTTGACTAGGCTACAATTACCTCGCTTTGCAATGCATCGTGTGGTTAAAAAGAATCTAAGCGGCTGGGGTGACCTTAACAAGACTTGACCGATCGTATGTAAGGTTATGAAATGTGCACACCAATATTTGGTGTAAAATAGGCCTAGTAGTAGCCTAAGTAGATTATATTGCGCGTCTATAACGCTTGCTTGCTTTCTAGGCATCAGCCAGAACGCTGGAACATTGCTAAAATTAAATGTTTACAGAACTGCAGAATGGGTGCAGCACTAATTTATCCGTCAGTTACAAGAGTTAGGCCTACAAGTAAGGAGCCAAGGGTAGGCTCATGCAAAACCTTGCATTTTTTAGTGGAAAAAGTTAGATTTCTCACGTGAGAATTAGTATTGACATACTGTAGACTACGAGTATGGTCGTAGTCCGGCAAGGAGACTACGTTGAACTTTGAAAGCGCTGATTGAATCGAATCTGTGTCGGTTCAGGCGAGCGAACACGAAGCCTATCCTGACAGGGAGAAAGGTGTTATCGACAACCGAGAATTCTACGGTAATTTTGGGACAACGTGAAGTGTACCGCGCGAACTGAAGTTGAGATCGTTTTCAGCTAAACAGACGACATCAGCAGATAATTTGGACGTCGAACGACGGTGAATAGAAGCTTGGAAACTTGAATCGACGAACAGTTGTTAACCAGCGGTTTAGGCGTGTGCATTTTTCTAGCTTGCTTTGCCGCTATAAAAGAAAAATTGGTTAGAATATTGTCAGCTATTAAACGTACTCGTATGAATGTGTTGGTGGTTCTGTGGTTGAACAATTATTGCATTATTTTTTGTGTTTGTCATAATATATTATTTTAAAACGTCAACTGGGCGTTTGTTGTCATCGCCATTGGCAGCTAGAATCGAATTAGCTAAATAAGCAATTCACTTCTAACCATATACATAGCAACCGGCCTAAGTCTGCATCGTAGCTACCACTAAACTGTGGCGATCACGATTCGCTTGGACGTAGGTTTAGACTCTGTTGTCGTTGGTGATTTGTATGTGCCAGTCGAAAACGCGACTTGTGCTTACACTTCAAAGAATTCGTCAGTTGTATTCTTTAAGCAGCTTTGTGATCTGACAACATCAGCTAATTTATACTGTTTAAATCGTCAAATACGCTTAATCTCAAATGTTAACAAGAAAAGCCCTGCTAACGCAAACGGGAACGCGCAACGGGGGTGCATGTTGGAAAGCCCAGTAAAACAAAATCAGTTGCCAGAAGGCGTCAGACGACCGACAGCTAAATTATTTATAGTGTTTTATTCGTACTTACCAGAGAAAGCGACCTGTCTCGATCAGCCAACGCCGTATCGGCTAAAGATCGCAAATTTTTTCTACCCCTTCTCATTTAGCGTTTTCGTTCGGGGTGATCTCCTTCGAATATATGAAAAGCTTTACGGTTTCTGAAACTATAGAGTCTTCCAGGCAGCCGACGGTGAAGATTTGGTGATTCTAGTTTGCACCGTTTTTGACTGATCCACCCGTGTGACGGACAGACAGAATTGCGACGGCTAAGACGCGCTGAAAGCAGTAGCTGCTGTTGCGCGTAAAACAAGATACAATCACTCTCACATGATATGGGATATAGCAGGCCAAATACTGCCACCTAAGGAACTGTGAGAGACACATCATCGTCCGTTTAGGCTATAGGCATACGCATTCTTTGCAAAGTCTATTCCTTGCAAGTTTTACCCCTCCCCCCGTTCCTTGTTAATATCGTTCGTTCAAATTCTTTCCTTTACAAATTCTGTTCCTTGCAAAATCCGATTGTTGATTTCCTTGCAAATTCAATTTCTTGCAAATTCACACGGATGCGAATTTTGGGTGTCTTTCCTTGAATTTTTCTTTCCTTGCAATTTCTACATCCTTTCTTTGCAAATTCCATTCCTTGCAAATTCAACGCCCCTTTTGTGACGAACAGACAGGCAGGCGATGAATCCAGACTACAATTACATGTACCTCAATTGCAACTTACGTGCATCCTGTGGTTAAAAAAATCTAAGCGGCTGGGATGGCCTTAGCAAGACTTGATCAATCATAGGCTACCACTAAACTGTGGCAGTCACACCTCGCTTGGTCATAAAGCTTAGGATGCCTGCACCACGGATAAACGCACAGAACAGTTTTAGCTGGCATCGCACTAAGCAGGTGTCCCGACAAAACCGGGAAACGGTAATATAGGCTTAGGTTTAGGAAATAAGGTTAAAGATAGGGTTAGCGTTAGAAATTAGGATTAGGGATAAGGTTAGAAATTAAGGTTCGGAATAGGGCTGGAGATTTGTATAGGATTAGAGTTATAGGGTGTTTACACGATCCAGCAAACGTTCAGCAAACTTCCAGCAAATGTATTCAAAATACACGTGAATCGTTGGACGTTTGCTGGAAGTTTGCTGGACGTTTGCTGGATCGTGTAAATATTAGGGATTAGGATTAGGAATAGGGATAAGGTTGGGTAAGGGTTAAGGTTACTGATAGGTATAGTGTTAGGGTTAAGGTTCGTGTAATGGGGTAATTTTGACGTTTCCGGTTTTGTCGGTCTCGTTTTTGACAGGGAACCCACTAAACATCAGCGACGTCACCTATTGCAATAGATTTTACCGTGTCTGTCTGTCCGTTTGTCACACTTATGCATTCAACAAGATGTTCTCACAAAGCCGCCCATATGTCTCTTAAGAACCTTACTAAACAGGAGCCCGGCTTTCATAAAAAGAAAAGAGTTTGGAGGAGGGAAGAACCCTTATTCAAAACCAACACAATCATGCCAATTTGCTGCCAAGTGCCGAGTTACATTTAGCGTTACGAAAATTGCGCTTGTTAATGCTGCAACAAACTTTGTCTTCGTCCGAGCAGTTACGTCTCAATAACTTATTAAAACGTCACGACCGATGGTGGTAAGCTTCGTAATTCGAGCATGGTCGCTGGTGGAACGATATTTTGCTCTCGTCGCGAAAGTTATTGTACACACGTAGCTCATAATTCGAATGACGTCACTGTTGCTAACAGCTACTTTTGTGTCAGCTCGTAAACCTAGACTCTGTCGTCGTTAGTGATCTGCATGCGCCAGTCGAAAACGCGACTTGTGCTTAGAGTTAAGATTTAAATTATACATCGTAATCTATCAAAGTTTCAGTGATTCGTAAGTTCAGTTCCAGCAACGAAAACGATTTTGTTGGTGTCATTTTCGGCAGACACAGTTACTCGTAAGACATTATTTCTACGACATCTTTGCAGGCCCGTGCAGTATATATGCTGCTGTCTCTACGATTCAAAGAATTCGTCAATTCTATTTTTTAAGCAGCATCTGGGATCTGCCTACTTACTTGTAAATTACTATCTGCAGGTGCGCGTGGCGTCATGTCGACGACGGTGGAGAACGAGAGTACAGCAGGCGACGGCAGTGCGATGTCACTGACTCAGATCCAACAGTCCGGCTTCCGCTTCGAGTTCACCGAGATGTACCGGCTGATTGCACGTTGTTCCTGCGCTAACATCACCCAGGCCTGGAGACTGGCTGCTACCATCAGGGAAGACGAGATATCATTACGCTCCGAGACCGACCAGAGCACCTACCTACACCACATCGTCAACCAGGTGCTCACGACACTCCGTGAAATAATGGGTTAGATGGTGTGCATAGTTGTTCTGAAGAAACTCAGCTTCCAGCTGCGAAGCTTCACATGCCATGGGAGATCAGACGGTGTTTGTTGCCTCTCGCCGGTCGCAAATAAACGCGCCACGCCTTAGCAGCCGGTACTCGAATTAACTACTCCGTGGGGATGTAAGGCTGAGCTGACCTGGATGGCTGTTTTATACCGAGATGGTTTTCTTGTCTGCAGACAGTCGCCCATCAAAGTCGAAGCATTTAATAGCAGCCCGATAGGAAGTCAAACCCAAGTCTTCTTGGTCGTAAGTCCGATCGGCGTTTTAACAGTTACGCCGCCAATCCACTTAAAAAGTAGGCTTACTATTAACCATAGATGTGTAAAACGTTCCAGAAAAAAATTCTAAAACGTTTAAAAACGTGAAAAATGTGGCAGATGTACGAAACGTTTGTAAACGTTGAAAAAATCGTTATTTCTAAATTGTTCTTGCCAAACATGTAATGCTGTAAGTGCAGTATAGCTAAAACTAAAAGCAACAGAATTTTATCCAATTTTAATTCAACTATGTGGTTATAAGATCAAGTATCACTATACTAAGTAATTAAACTACCACCACTATGGCCTATTAATTCGTTCCAGTGGCTTTAAAAGTACTTCTCGGCGTTTTTGGTGAAATTTCCAAATTTTAATAAACGTTTAAAAAGAATAAAACGTTGAAAAAAATATAAAAAATACGTTAAAAACGTTAAAAAACGTTTTTCACATTTGTGCTGTCCACTACTACCGCTGCCGGTGCTGCTGCTGCTGCAGGCGCCCAGTATGTACGCGATTTACGGCGACACATCGCCGCTGGTTCCACTCATCTATCGCCTAGCACTACGCGGCATCAACGTCTGTGCACAGGATTCGCACGGCAACACCTGCATACACCTGGCCTGCCTTCGACCCCACGCAGAACCACTCTACGCACACCTTATCCGCATCGGCAAGTATACTGCATGTAAAACTAGCTGGTAACAGGTGCTGAACCGATCCAAGTTCGTATATACAGCGATTGCAGTGATTACTTCTAGACCGCTTTGCATACGCGTGTAGCAGTCATTTAACAGTTTAGTTCTTAACATACGTTTGTTTTTTGCGTGCTTTTAGTACTCGTTGTGACAAAACTGTTGAGCCGATGTAAGTTCATGCAGGTGTCATATTTCAGTAAATGGAACTGACTGAAACACTTATGGTGACGAAAGTGTTGGTTTCTTTTGCATGTTGGTGAGTGATCAGCCACAACATGGAGTGGGACACGCGTCTGGTCGGGCATTTTTATTGGGGGGGGGCAGTTCACCGTGGTGGGGACAGATGGCCTGGTAACAGTTGTGCGAGGAAGAAGGCGTAATGTCTGTTCCCATTATAAAAGCCTGTATACCCAGTGTCGTGTTTTGTGACTTCACTATTCATGCATTGCCTTGCTGTGCAGAATAACTGAAAGGCTCCAACAGTGTGCTGTCAGCGTAAAATGTAATGTGCAAGCAGCGAAAAATAGACAAGTAGAGACAGACTTTGCTATATTAAGTAGCGTTAAACAACACTCAGCGAGCACTGGTACTATTTCCATAACTTTTGGCTACCGTCGTGCGTCATTAAAGCAAACGGCGGTGTAGTCTATGCCATCTGAGTCTGGTTTGAATACGATACCGCACTGCCTGGAGTGGTATATGCTCGTACTGCGTACTCGCCTACCCAGTCTAGCAGTGCGCGTTGTGCGTATAATTGTACTGTTACGATGCAGGCGTGGATCCGTCGATACAGAACAATAAAGGTTGTCGCGTCATTCACGCGTGTCGCAATCACGTTTGTCATCTGGTCAAAGGACAGTCAGACGCCGTCTGCGGCATCTGGAAAGCAGGTGCGTGCAGCAGTTTGTTTCCATTTGGTCCGATATTCTACTGGATCAGTTCTTCAAAGTGTCAGATGATTTGCAAAAAACGCGCGAATTCGCTGCGACATCCGCGTTCATTGCGGCGGGAATTGCTGCATTCAGTGCGATAACTGCCAAGTGGTGCGTTCTAGCGGTATCCTCCAGCTATTTTGCAGTTGACGCTAATGATTATGATGTTGATGTCGATGATGATAATGATGACAGGCTGACGCCGTTAGTGGTGAACATCATAGATGTAACAAACGTTTTTCACGTTATAATATTCTTGCCACGGTTTTACGTTTTTTTGGTTTTTGTTTTCTCAACGTTTTTGTTTATCTTTAAAAAAATACGTTTATCGAAAATTTAACCAATAACTTAAGAAGCACTTTTCAAACCAGAGAAACAAAGTGTGGTGGTAGTTAGTTTAGTTAGTTTAGACTTTGTCTTGTGACTTATTTGTCTTATGTCTTATGACGGTTGAATGGAAATTGAATAGGGCCCAAATTCTGCTCTGTCTCTCTCTAGTTCTAGCTACACTACACCTACAGCATTAGGCATTAGGCAAGAGGTTGAACAAATTATGTCTAACGTATTTTTATTCAACGTTTTTAACCGTTTTTTATTTTTATCTCATTTTTACGTTTTTTAAAATTTTTAACAAAATTTTTTCGAACGTTTTTTTACATCTGTGCCGTACGCGTTGATCTCGATGAACGAGGTTGCTCTGCGCCGAGCCCGGTTAGTAGTGGAATGGGTGGCCGCTGTTTTGCAGTGGAGCGAGAAGACATCGGCGAGGTCGGGCGACTGCTGCGGACCTGGTGCCGCGTCAACGTGCGCCGGAACAAGTCAGTGATGGAACTAGCCGAAGAGACGTCCAACGTGCGTCTACTCTCCCTGCTCAATCATTACTCCGCTACCAGGTCCAATGTCTCAGCCTTCCTCTAGTATTTTCTCTCTACTCCATAGATGTAGAAAATACGTTTAAAATAAAAATTAAAAAACGTTAAAAGAGTACAAAAACGGGGCAAGAACAACAAAAACGTTTGAATAAAAACGGTTGAATAAAAAAACGTTATCCCTAATTTGTTCAACCTCTTGTTATAATGTTTAATGCTGTAAATGCAGCGTAGCTGGAACTAGAGAGAACTTTAGGTCCTGTTCAGTTTTAATTTAACCGTGAAGTCATAAGACCAAATATCACTAGACTGACTAAGTCAATACCACCACTTTTCGTTTTGGTCGTTTTAAAAGTGCTCCTTAAATTAATGGTAAAATGTTTAATAAAGGTTTTTGAAAAAAAATTAAGAAAAAAATTGAAAAAATAAAAAGTGCTAAAACGTGGAAAAACGTGGCTAGAATAAACAAAAAAAATCTGAGTTAATGCTCATGAGACGTGCGAGAGCCTATGACAGTTTCTGTTTGCAGGTCATCTTGGTCTTTCTCCATCCATTTCGTCGCATTTTACTCGTTTGCAGCCAAAAATTGCCAAAAATCACTTAAAATCAATATGTTTATAGTTCAAGGTCATTCAAGGTCATTGATGTTGACATTCCTAAGAAGCTCGTCGCCAGTGTTTGTTATGATAAGCAGCATGTTTGTGCCTATCTGCAACCATTTTCACGCTAGACAAGACAACAGGGGATAAATAACCACTTTTAGAAAGGTACCCTTCTTTGATACCCGCGTGCGATGGCCTCTTTGAATTTAGAAGGTCCGGACTTTGACTGCTAAAAATCACCATTCAATGCTGAAAATTTCATACGCCGGTTGTCTTGGTTTATCTCTAGCCATTTCGGCGCAATTCACTCTTGTAATGCGTGTCGCAGCCCAAAATCGCGAAAAATTCACTAAAACCCCCTCTTTTGGAGGTTCAAGGTCATTCAAGGTCATCGATGTTGACATTTCTAAGAAGCTCGTTGCCAGTGTTTGTTACAATTAGCAGCATGTCTGTGCCTATCTGCAACCACTTTCACTTTAGACTAGCCAATAGCGGTAGAATAACGTCTTATAAAAGGGTGCCCCTCTTTCGCCCCCTAGTTCGTAGGGACTCCTTTCACCCAGTGGCATGAAATTTGGTTCCAAAATACTAGAGACACTATGCTATCATATGGTGAAAACCCGAAGTTTTTATCTCAACTCAGACCGTTTTCCATCATCATCATCATCGACAACCGTGGGCTCAATGCCCGTTGGTGTCTGACGCCATTCTTACTATCGCTGCCCACCGCTGCCTATCTAGGGCAGCGTGGCTTAACTCCTGCAGGGTTGTCCCACAC
>Ga0209367_1010328_pt1 | contig 12531 bp, 6 predicted proteins | sample WorMetLIZISLAND2_FD_187412 | JGI IMG/M metagenome (GOLD analysis project Ga0209367, IMG submission 187412) | Marine gutless worms symbiont microbial communities from Max Planck institute for Marine Microbiology, Germany - Olavius geniculatus... ... | reverse complement strand
ACAATACAATACAATACAATACAATGGAAAATTTGCACTCAAAAACTGACAAACACACTGTCAGTTTAATCTAGCACATAAACTAAAAAGAACTGAAATGTTTAAAAGAAAAATGAAATGAGAGATGCTGAGAATAGAAATAGTCTTAAATGTAAAACTGACAAAATTCGAAAAATGAATGAAGTAAAGATTGTAGAATTGCATTTGTATTATTGTTGTTATTATTGTTGTATATACGACTATACTTGTCATACTAACAGTTTTGCTGTTGCTACTTTATTTGAGATACGGTGTTCTGAATTCGGATGCCCTATAAATTATAGACATTTGAATAAACTGTGTTGTACAAAGTGAACTTTTAAATGTCGCAGCACGCCATAAAAGGATCCTCACAGTTGGAAACGATTAACTACGGCTACGGTACTTCCAACATCGTCTTCACTGCAGTGATCGAGACTGATCGTTTCGAAAACTGTCCGATTGGTCGATAAGTATGTATTATTTTCTATTTTTGAATGAGTTAACCTGCATAGGTAGTGAACGTGAATATTATATTGCGCAGTGGCGCTGTATTGATTTCTGTTCTTTAGTCGCGCAACTGAGGCAAAGCAGCTGCAGCAGCAGCAGCATCATTAGGCAGACGACTGAGAACGGCAACTGAAGCTAAAGGTATGGACATCAGTCAACAGCGTGCGGAGACTGCTCGATTGCGATTAGGCTACTGTTTAAGCCTTGACAACGATAGATCATTAGGCCCTACCTCTACAGTAGAATTGTGAATGAATGATAGCATATCTCTTTGGTGTTTAGGCATTGTCATTATTTCGGTGACAAAGAAAATCGCTTAATTGCGATAAATGCAATTAGCATATTACGTTGTATATAATAGCTATCAATGCATGCATGTATTTAAGTACGCAAGTATAGTCAGCAACGCATTATTATGTCGAAATAAGTTTGAATTATTTTGAGAGGTCTGAGGTTCGAATCGTCGGCGCGGCATGTAAGTGGTTCATCATCGCCTTATGGAGGTGGGGCGTCGGCATCTCAGGACTCATCGGACGTCTACACACATGTACAGTGCTGCAGACACATTCACAGATCAGTGACAGGAGTTTCACCGCAGCTGGACTGCAGGATACGCTTACATACCCATTTATTCACTAGACCTTACTTTCTAACTTGCTTTCTCCGTCACTGACGTTCAGTGACGGTGTACAGGTTGAGATCATTTTAGCAGGCTGAACCACGTTGAGGTGATGTATAACTGGGTGGACTTGTCTCAACAACACGGCCACCACTACCAAAAGACAGTCAATCTGACTGCTGCTGCTGCTGCTGCTGACGATGATGATGTCTGGAAGACGCCAGAACACGTCATCGGGCATGAGGTCGGCTTCAGACAGTGCAGCAGTCAGTGGGAAGCACTGCATCGTGCGGTGTTCCAGGCAGCACACGTCCTACTTCTCGTCTCTTTTCTCATTCCAAGCACGCGCAGAACTCTCGTCTTCATTCATCTGACTCTCATTGCTGGTAAGAACTGCGTCTACGTCTGTCCTAGGCCTATGCTATGTAACAGTTCGTGGTGTATGTGTACGTTTGACTATCAGTATACACATGGCCGTCTTAGAGGCCACATTTCGCGTCCTGTCTGCCTGTCTCTCCGTTTATCGTGTACGGGCTTCTAAGTCGAAAACAAAAGGGCGTGAAAAACGGAAATCGGTACAAACTTTTTGCAGGACTGCAGGAGTAACCAGTGTGTTAATTTTCAGTTTAAAAGGTCAAAGGCCGACGCCAGAGGACGACAAAACCTCCATAAAATGACACATTTTGCGTAGTCTAATTCGGCTGCCGTTGTCTGTCCGCGTCTACAACGATAATCACTTGCCAAAAATTGCAGAGAACAGGGTGCAGTCATTTTAAACAATTGGATTTTATTAGTGCTTGCATATTACAAGTCTGACGCTTATGATGGAACAGGAGACACCGGATTTAATCCCGATTCTGCCCTGCTCGGAAAAAATGTGGGACTCTATTAGGAATTTTCTGGCATTGAAGTGCAAAGACTTATCACGAATTCGGCGTTACAAATGCAAAGCCGTAAATTTGAGGCTACGCAGTATTTAATATCGAGTTTCCTCCCCAGGCCAGAGAATGTAAACTGTAAACTTTTGAATGTCGCAACAGCCATAAAGAAACCCCGCGGATCAGAAAATGACGCGCTGCTGTCTTACTTTTTTAAGTTTGTGGAGACCCTTTTTTGTGAGGCCCTAGTGTTTGGCCGAACGCAATGAGCATGACGTTGTCTTAATCCGCCTCCGTGCATAATGATAGCGCGTACTTGTCGCACTGTGTCATGCAGGATACACGGTGCTGAGCGTGTGGTCGTGGCACATCTGTTCACCGGATTCACTGTCGTGGAATGTGAGCTTTGTTGTCATCAATCTCGTGCAAGTGCTGGTGATTGCGTCCCGTATGAGACCGATCTGTTTGACTCCGCAGTTGCAGCGGCTTTACAACGACGTCTTCAGACCGCTCAGAATGTCCAGGTCTCACTTCTCAGTTCTCACGTATGGTGTATAATAGGTCGCATTGAGGGTATTGCCCGTCCGTCCGCCTGTCTGTCCCGTATCGACTCGGCTTTTAACTCTAAAACAAGAAAACGTGTATACCAGCATTTTGAAAATGACTATTTTGCAATAAGGTATTAAAACTGGGCATGCCTGTTTTCATCAATACTCCTGTGAGATTGTCAAAACGCTTAAACCCATAAAACAAGTTTTACACACTTACTGTAACACGATGACAGCTTACGCAGTGAACCTTTATTATACATACCCCATAAAGTAGCAATAAGTTTTAAGCAAAACACATTTCACAGCCATAGAACATTATTTTGTAAAATCGACGTCGAAGTATGTTAGTTCTCACAAAATGATTACGAACTTCTCGCTGTATCTGCATCATCAGTTAAGTTATATCATCATGTAACCCAGATATTTAAACAAAACATTATCTGGTCAACACTGTAGGTTTTTAGTTTTGGTTTTTAGTGCACATTTAGGCAATGTTGAGCAGTTTACGATATAGCTGAAGTGCTATGTTTTGGTGCTATTACGCATATATAGGCAGACATTCAAGAAGCTGGTGTCGGCAAACATCTGCAGCGTGCAGACGATGAGCGAGGGAACGTTCTACGCGGAACAACGAGTCACCAGAACTAACCGGCTTGCTCTCTTGATCTCCGGACTGTATGAACAAACACTGCTGTTATCAGTTGCTTTGCTTTAAATGCAATGTAGAACATGACGAAAACGACCGGGGGCATAATTCGCATTCAATGTAGCAAACAATTATAACATAAAGACATCAAACATTTTGGCATAGTATTGGCTACGGCGTATCTGATGCGTATGCCTAAATTTGCATAGTCGCCAGCACTCGTTTATATAGCCAGGCTAAAACGTGATTACAGACTGTGGAACACCCTACCGGTGTTCACCAGCATCGTCGTCTTCGTCATCATCTTGTCATCTTCAAATTCATCAGGTAAATTAATACAGAAAAAAGCAGTCATCTGTAAACACACAGAAGATTCAGGCTATAAGAACACTTGCGCGCTCTTGTGGTAGAAGTAGTAGCAGTAGTTGTTGTTGTAGTCAGCGGCGGTTTTAGGCCCGGGCCCGGGGGACACAGGCCCCCCAGTTTTGCTCCAGCTTCCCCCCAGTTTCGTTGCCATCAATGATTTTTTTGCAAATATAACACAAATTTCAATTTATTTGCGTTTCCAAATTTTAGAAAAATGGCCAAATTTACTGTTTTCGTTGAACGTTCACAAGCCAAAAGTGCTTCAGCTTCAGGGGGGCGAAGAGTCCCCCTGTCCCCCTAACCAGGGGCTCTGCCCCTGGACCCCGTTGGGTGCGCTGCCCCCGGACCCCCGTTATAGGCTCGCGCTACCGCGCTCGCCGTGGGGCCGTGCCCCCATATATTGCGGGCTAGAACCGCCATTGGTTGTAGTTATGTAAATGTTGTAGTGTTGTTGTCTGTTTTGTGTCGTGATAGCATGCAGGTGAAGTCGGACGCTGTCGTGTTGTACGTGATTCAACCCGGACAATTCCTCGATTCCACAGAATATCAGTCAACTCCACAGCTTGACAACATCTTCAAAGTATGCTGCCGCATTATTACGGGTCATGCCCGTCTGTACGGTCCGTCACTCCGTCCGTTTGTCTCCCGTATGAGTTGAGTATCTGACTCAAGAACAAAAAAGCGCAGAGAACCTGAAGTCGGTTTGAGCATTCCCCAGACCAGTAAGTAAACGGTGTGCCAATTTTTAGTTCAGCATTAAGGTTATGATTCACACTGCAGTGGGCGGGTACGTACTATAGAGACGGATGGCCTTATATCATGTCGGCGCTCGTTTCGCGTCCTGTTTCTCAGCTTAAACGCTGCTTGTTATTGCTGCTGTTGTATGGCGAGAGACTGTGATTGGCTGATAAAATCTACCCCGCGAAGAAACGATAAAATAATTGGAGAAATGCAAAAGGCGAAGGTTGCTAGGAGTCATAGGACACTGAAACTTTTTTAAAACGCAGTATGGGCTTATGGTAGAACCCGTATACTTCGCATCTGCCGGCCCGCGGGTCTATCCGTGCGTCAGTCTGTCTGCGAGCGCGTTAGATTAGAAACTAACACCGAATTCATTGGGCACAAGAATGCGATGCTTCGTATGCAGGGCTACTTTCGGTAACTCCATATAGTCCACCTTGTTTGAATAAAGCCAATCTTTTGCATCTTCGTTGGAAATCGCCGTGTCGTTTGGGTGAAATAATCTCTATCGTTTGTAAAACTGACTCCTTCCAATTCTCCGCATTAAGCTTCAGCACATTTGAGATGTTTATTCGCGACGCACCTGCAATCCCGGTACAGGCGAGTGTAAATAGTTGATATGCAACTACTCTGCAGGTGTCAATCCAGTCCTTGACCGACAGTTGCTGCCTGGTCTGGAATCGACAACTTCTCGACTGTCTGCTGGCCAAAGACCATTTCACCAGTGCTGTTATGTCGCATCTCATTGCTCGTGACGTGACGAACAAGGCTTACGTGTCGTCGCAGGTGAGCGACTGTCTCCTGTTTGATCTGCCGTGTCGCAACTAACATTGTCGGTAGTGGGCATACCTTTAGGCCAAAATGTGAGGCTACTTTGTTTTACAGCTAATAACCTTAGAAGTATTGATCGGATTGGCACTAAATTTGGCACAAAACAATAATATTTCACTTCATTCTTAACATTAATTTTTTTAAGTGCGCAGAACACTTTCATTTTGTTACTGACTGCATAATGAGCTCCCAAATAAATTCAATGTTTTCTGAAATTTTATGTGCGAACTTATAATAAACTATACTTTTTTGACGTTCTGTCTCGCCAGCGCCAGTTTTTTTTCAGCAGCTGATACACACCCCTTGTGTTGGTCCAATTTTTCCCGAAAAGCTTTTCCAGCAAACGTCGTGAGATCTAGTTTTTCTTCCGAAGTAAAACCTAATTCAGCGTGGAATCGTGCTCAATATCATACTTAAGAAACAATGTACAATTTTGTCGTTCGTATTATGGCTGTTGTCATTCGTTTGCACTCCGTTTGGAGGTGCGTGTATAATATATTTCTGCAGAAACGTGTCGTCGGTCAGTGTGCTGGTTTCGTTGACGTCCGACTGCAGTATCTGTTGCCTGGGCCGCTGTCAGTGACTTCCCCGTCTGACGGCGCAAGCACCGCAGCACTGCAGCGACCAGCGGCAACGACCAACCTGCTCAGCGGCCATAGATCGTCGACCTGTCCTGACAACGGTAGGGCCCCGGCCTACCTACACATACATCAATTCTACCGACAATGCTTAGTCTAAGCGAAGACGTCGGCCCAGTGCCGACATCATATACGGCTGTCTTTTTAGTTAAACATACAGTATAGTCGACAATCACTCGCACTACGCAATCATAATAGCCCTATCTGTAATCTCAATTCTCAATGATGACCTTTGATGACATTCTAAACTGAAAATTAGTACACCGGTTAGTCCTGCTCTAGGCAGTGTTGATTTTCTAGGCCTACATTTTTTTGTTTCCCCATCTGAGAAGGACGGACGGGCAAGACCCAAAATACGGCCTATTAGGACGGCCGCATAATAAGTCTTTCATATAAGCGGTGGTTTTTGTCGAGTGTTAATGTTGTAGGCTTTATGCCTAAACGTAATGTTAAAACATCATCACAATAATTTAAAGTTAAACCTACACGTAAAGGTAAAGTCGGAAGAAGCATGAATCGGCTGCATTAGAACTGAATTGATTTTGTTACATGGTATTGGCTCGCGACACTGCAAACTATAAACGACCCTTATTTTCAGACGGCGTGTTTGTGGCGGCTGTCTGTCTTTCTGCGTCTGCTGTCCGTTCGCACTTGCGAGCCGCGTCACCTACCGGATTGTTTTTTTATTACTGCGCGATGCAAATATCTGCATAGCAAGGTTGCAACATGCTAAGGTGTCCGTCCGTCTGTTCGTCTGTCTGTCTGTTAGACCGGCGAACTGTAGGCTAATGGTCGAAGCATCGCACGGTTTCCTTGCGAAAGCGACAGGTCTTTTGTTCCATAATGCATACTGGTGGTTTTACGTAATTCAATGAAATGACAACGACGACGACGACGAGAATGATGATGTTGGGTGTGAATTTAATTGCAGGTATCGGTGAAAAAGGGCGCGTTCTGGCAAACGGCATAACTGGCCTAGCAGCACGTTACTGACTCGTGATACTAGTGACTTGAAATGACATTAGGCCTATGTTTTCATAGTTTGTCAACAACAAAAACAGCGAAGTTCGGAGATTTGAACTAACCTCAGTGGTTTCTATCGCCCTCCCCCAAATCTGGAATTAAAATCGGGTGCAACTCCCCCACCCAGTTTTGGGCTGAGGTTTCCCCCAATTTCTGACTCAAGCTTTCCCCTCCATTTTGAGCTTCTTTCCTTTTAAGGGAGAAAGTTTTGTTAAGGGTGTAGTTTGCTCAGTGAAAAATACTGGGAAAGTAAAAAAATATGGAAGAGGAATTTTTGTTAAAGGTGTAGATTGTTCAGTGAAAAATAGAGGGAAGTAAAAAGGGGGATTTTAAAGGTGCAGATTTAAAAAAATAGGGGGAAATAAAAAATAGGGGAAAGTTTTGTTAAGGGCGTAGATTGGCCAGCGAAAAATAGGGGAAAGTAACAATAGGGGACAATTTTGATCTACAACCTCATCAAAACTTCCCACCCTATTTTTCACTGGGCGCAAGCTGCGCCCACCAGGTATAGAAATAGAAGCCACTGACTAACCTGAGCGCTAACATCACACGCACAAAGACCAACAACCTGCATGATTGTCTGATGGTAAAATGTGCTTTAAGTTCAAGGGAACTCGCAGAATTAGGCTAACAAATCTGCTGTTTATGACAACAATTTAGAAAGGATTTATTGGATTTTTTTCAGAATTTTCGAACCTTTTATTTCTACGTTCGACTTTGTGTAAGTTGTGATTCAACCTACAACTACATGTACGGTGGCTATTTCTACCCATGTTGCAGTGGCGTCATTTCACTAAATCCTTGGGGGTCCACTCTTTCTCCCTTCCTCCCTCTTACCCCCTCCTTTCCTTTTCCTTTCCTTTTTTCTTTTCTCTTCTCCCCTCCGCCTTTCCCTTTCATTTTCCCTTTCCTGCCCTCCCCTCCCCTCAAAAGTAGGCCCCCTTAAATTTAGCTTGGAGGTCTGGGGGAGCGCTGTAAGCTGAATTTGGTGCATTTTAGCCTTAAAATGTGACATCGCGTGGCAACAATTTAAATGACTTTCCTGAGAATCAGTTGACCAAATTTCACGCAGTTTACACAGTAAATGTATATAACAGTCAATTAACAGACCAATAAATCTAACACTTCTCCACTCTAACAATCTTGCATGTTCTATAACACACTTGAACTGACAAAATTATAGGCCTACTCAACTGATGAGTCCAACTGCTAAGATAATAAATGTTTCTTTACTAGCCTACGTATACATAAGTATATTATGCTTAGTTTACGTGTTGCCATTTAAAATCCATTAATCAACCAAAGTTTATTGCAAGCACACAATCCTATGTCCTATGTTTAATCAAAGGTACAATTTACAGAGAAAAACTGAAATCATAAACCCTTGGGGTCCGTAGACCCCCTACCTCCCCCTAAATGACGGCCCTGCCATGTTGTTAGATTCATTTTTATATTGGCGCTTTGTCAACTACTTTACTTATCTACGGACCAACAGAAGGACAAACTGACAGACAGAATTACCGTGGCTGATATGCGCTACTATAGCTAGCTCTTGCGCGTAAAATTAGCGATTTTTAACCAATTATTAGGTCTACCAAAACGGTAAGAGATGGGCTAAGGTTACTGTAAAAGTGTAAGTCATTATGAAAACATTATAATTAATAGAAAGTTGCATAGAAAGGGCATTTAATAAATTCCAGGACTACAACGACAGTAAATCTCACAATTATGACAGTTAGCCTACATGTATGCAACTTTTCAACATATTCTCCCTGCACATCACTAAATGTTCCCATTGTTCTATAAGTCGACTGGAACTCGTAGCATCAAGTTTTTGTTGGCACCATGTAGAAATTCCCGGACACAATACATGTACTGTAGAAGATCTTTATCGTTCTTGAACTTAATGTCTCCAAGTGATTCGTTCTGTGGTCTGAACAAACGAAAATTACTTGGGGCTAAGTCTGGACTGTAGGCTATGGCAAATGCTGTAACAGTTTCCAGTCCATCTCTTCAATTTTCTTAGTTGTCTAAAGTAACGGGCTTTATTGCACGGTGATGCACTGCCATTTTGAAGAATGACACTTTGCTGCAGAAAACTGGTCGATTACTGCGAATTGCTGATCGTAATCAATCAGACAATAATGCAGAGTAAAATATTCTGCATTCGCGGTATGTCCTTCAAGCAAAAAGTCTGCAAGAACAACTCTCCGAGTAAACCAAAAAATGCTTTGCCTGCAGGCTGGTCGTCATTGCCGTAGATTATGCATTGCTCCAACACGGACATCATCATTAACTGACTGATGATACCGCTGCTAAAGATGGCGAATATTCAAATTTCAAATACTCAAATACTCTCAAACGTGATAAAGTGTCGCTGCTAAATTATTTTCTGTGACGGCCAAATTCGATGCCCATCATTTATCTAGGCCTATGTAATAATTGAGAGTTACCAGAGGAGTTGACTCCAAAACGGCACTACGTACGGCGATGAAATTCAGGGATATTAACAAAGCCACAGGGTAAAGGCCAAGGCCAAGGCCAAGGCCAGAGCTTTCAAGGCTAAGGCTGAAATTTTGCATGCAGACCCGTGTCGTAGGTGGCCGTGCTATAGGCTAGGTCAGATATCGCTTAGGGGTCGTCAGTTTGAGAAAATTTCACTTTTTCTAAAATTTTGAAGCCACATTTCTTAAGCCGCAGCAGAGCTATGACGTCATATAGACGTCGCAACCATGGTGACACAAAATGACCATCACGGCCAAGGATGAGGAAACCAAAAACGTCGTGTACCAAAATGCGTTATTGTAACTTTTTAAGTAGAAAAGTCTTCTACTTAAAAAGTTAAAAGTTTAAAGTGACGTTGCCACCGTTTTCAGTCGTCAACGCCAGTTGTCAGTCAAGTTTCAAGTATTTGATTTTGTAGCAGCTACCTATCGTAGGCTACCGCATTGTGCATGTTCGATATCTGTAAGCAGTTCACGAAGTATACAATTTGCTGTGACGTCATATTTATTAACGTCGTCACCATGGTGACGCATCATCAGCGCTGCAGCGCATACTGATCATCATCATGAAGCGCAGCGTTCAGCCGTAGCATCCCGCCGTTGCGATTTGCCTCCAAAACGATCTGTCTCCCACCAACTCAGCTGCTTCGGTCACCGGTATTCCCGTGTCCCGGCAGATCCTTTGAATCCAGGTGGTGGGAGGTCAACCTCGAGTACGCCTCCAGTCGGGAGATAACCGCGCACCATTTTGACATTCACAATAAGTCTAAAAGATCAGGTTTGCTGGGACATCATCAGCGAGTCTGGCAACGTGTCTAAATAATCGTAGCCTTCGTTTGAGAACAATAGATGAAGCCGCAAGGAGCCCGGTGCGCCGGAGGACTTCAGTCTTCATTGATCATTGGAGATGTGATCATGCCATCTGATATTTAAAAAATCTCGTCTTTGACATCCTGTGTGAAAAGAATCCAATCGCCTCCAATCGAGTTAGTTGAGTTAGGGGTCCACGTTTCCGAGCCGTAGAGGAGTACCACCAGAACGCAAGAAAAATACATTGTATACACAAATCTTCGTTGACGTGCTGAGATTCGTAAGTGTGCTTCCGTACACGCAGTGCTGGCGTTGGAGCCCCGCGCCAAATACAAGTGTGAGGCCCCTATATTGGGTCGGGGGCGGAGCCCCCCCCCAGTGGGGTCCAGGACAGAGCTGGTCAGGGGGTCAGGGGACTGAAACACTTTTGGCTAATGGACGTTCACTGAAAGTCGCGAATTTGCCCAATTTAAAAAAAATTGAAACGCAAAAAATCAGATACAATTTGTGTTGACTTTTCAAAAAAATGACGTCTATAAACCGCAATACGTCAGAGCTTACTGTACAGTAATGAAAAGTAATAGACTTGTCCACTTTAGGCAAACTTTCCACATAAGCCTATGAATATATTTTTTTTTAAACAAGAAATTTTTTTCACATCTAACATGAGGCCCCTGAGCATAGCCTATATACGTGAGGCCCTCCCCGGCCGGGGGTGTACGGCCGGGGGGCCCTTCCGCTGGTTCTGCGTACACGGTCCAGGCGCATACTGAAGCACCCATAATGCTGGATCGAGTTGTAGTCCGAAGGGTCGAAACTCGAAAATTGAGATCGCAGGCCATTTTCCTGACTCCGACAGTAAAAAAATTTCGAAAATCGGTTAATATTTGACGAAGTTATTGGAATACCGTATAGAAACATTGTGCCATTTTTGACCCACTATGTGGGGGAACCTACGTACACAATAGGGGGACGAAATTACGATAAACTAGAGTCCTTGTGGCAGCCCACAGTGAAGATTGCACTGTTTTGATACAGATCACGAGGGTGTGACGAACGGACAGACAGATAGACGGACGAACGCCCAGGCCATGGCTAAGACGCGCGAAGCATTCTGGTATCGTGCCTAAAAATTATCGATCATGATCGGAGTGACTGAATTTACAGGACATGGAATTTGAAGGACCAGAAAACTTCAAAGCCCGGAATTTGAAGGACTGGATTTTGGCGGACCAAATCGCGAGGGTGGATTTTGACGGACGTGGATTTTGACGGATCAAATCGTAAGGGTGGATTTTGACGGACCTGCATTTTGACGGACCAAATCGCAGGGGTGGATTTTGATGGACCGTGAATGTGATAGACCAAATTAGGATGAGGCCGAAATACAATTGCAAAACTTTTCGCTCTGTGCACTCCCACTCACCATGGCAACGAGGCTGTCTGTGCAAGAAGTGCAGAATCTTGCATGTCCACAAGGAACTAATGCGACTGGTGATCGATTCTGCACTGTGCATAGGCCTACTTCACAAAGGTCTGACATGTTGTCGACTGCAGGACTACTGTCGCTGCTCTCACTGCCCGTTAAGTTTGCAGCACTCGAGCTGTTGTTGACGACGCGGTTGACGACGCTGTTGACGACGCTGCTGCCGATTGAAAATCGATGTTGTCACCAGATTCATCTTCGTCGCTTGTCACGTCAATCAGAGCATGATCAGTGTAAGCTCCGAGATTGTGACAGACTGCTTGCAAGAACTGTAGACGACTGTAGCGGCCGCAGTCGTAACGTTCTATGCAAGACTTGATGCGCGCGTCGTTCCGGATGTTCGACTTCTTCTTCGGTCGACGAATGTTCAGCCGTTTGGCAACTCGCTCGAGGTCGTTCATGTAGGCTAGTCTGTCATCGCTCGTTGTAAGTGGGCGAGGAATGTGAAGAAATTTGGATGACTGACTTTGATGCGTCTTCGCAGAGCAGAGTGATTTCGACGACGTTGTTTGTGCGAGCTGTGTTGTCACGAACACTGAGTCGCCTTGGTCCGATGGTTGTCTTCTCTATCTAGTGTCGGTTGACGTAGCCAGTCAGCTGCAGTAACTGACTGGCGAACTGCCTGCTGCTGTTGACTGCTTCCGTGACATCAGCCAACGCGTCGACGATATATAAATTTGGTCCGTCAAAATCCAGGTCCGTCAAAATCCACCCCTGCGATTTAGGGCCGGTTTCTGGATCTATTAGTTAACTCGTCAGTTAGTAAACCGGCTGTTAACTGTAACTCACTAGTTAAGTTTGTGCGCGTTTCTGAACTGGCTGTCAGCTAACTGAGCGGTAAACTATAGTTGCTTAGCAACGATGCACACGACACTTATCACTTCCGCCTAGCCACTAGGCCGTGGCCTAG
>Ga0209367_1010327_pt1 | contig 12532 bp, 8 predicted proteins | sample WorMetLIZISLAND2_FD_187412 | JGI IMG/M metagenome (GOLD analysis project Ga0209367, IMG submission 187412) | Marine gutless worms symbiont microbial communities from Max Planck institute for Marine Microbiology, Germany - Olavius geniculatus... ... | reverse complement strand
CATCCATTGTTGTCTCTTCCAACCTTTGCATTCCAGTCACCTGCAATGATTACGATATCCTTCTTCGGTATGTCGTCCAGCGTTGTTTCCAGGTCTGCGTAGAATTGTTCCACCTGTTCGTCTGTATCGTCTGACGTGGGTGCATATACCTGAACGACAGACATGTTAAACGGTCGTGCCTGGAATCTTGCAACCATAACCCTGTTAGGGTCACATGGCCGACCTAATCATCCATGTCAAATTTTAAGTCGATTGACTCAGGGGTCTGGAGGCTACAGGTGCCCAAAATCTGGGGTTTCCCATTGAGTTTGATAGTCGCCCTTACAACAGTGTTACGCACTATCGTGCTACACTGTGATGCTGTGGAATAGCGTTTTATATTCAACGAAGGTTAACTCCAGCACAGCACTAAAAATTCACCAAAAAACTGGAAAATGGAAAAATGCATATATAGTATGACATAGCCTGTGCAAATTCAAGACATAAGTGTAACAGAAAATTAAATTGAGGCTCCGGAATAAACTGACCAACGTCAAAATGCAAGAAGATTTAATAAAGCGGTCATCGGAATTTGGGTGCCATTGCTTTTTGTTTATATTCGCAGATTATATGCCTCCTTGTTGAGAAACTGCAATTGTTCATTACAGCCAAAAATTATCCGACCAATTACTGACTTTACGGATAATTTTCTTCAGTATTTTTTCACAAACATGCGTTTAATCTTGTCAGACACTTGCTGGCAATTACGCAGTGGCGCCATCTTGGTTACTCACTTTTGGCCACTCGCTGTACATGTAATATTGAAGTGGTAAAAACTGACGTGAAGAGAGAGCGAGTCGCCGTGGCACAGTGTGTTGGTGACGTTGCTCTTGTTGGGTCTGACTTTTGGTGGTCTACAGTCAACCTGGTTTTCAGTCAGTGACACTGGAACACACGCGGCGTCACCGAGCTTTATGTCGAAGTCTACCAATCGACTGCCACGCTGCAGATGCTCTCCCTAACACACACAAACAAAATTAGATAGCTAGTCATGTGATAATTTTTACGCGCGAAAGCAGAAACTGCTATAGCGCTTATTAGCCGTCGCAATTTTGTCTGTCTGTCCGTCTGTCACACGGGTGGATCAGTCAAAAAACGGTGCAAGCTAGGATTACCAAATCTTCACCGTCGGCTGCCTGGAAGACTCTAGGTTCTGTATCCATATGTAAAGCTTTCCCATAAATTCGCAAGGGCGCTAAATGAGATAGGGGTAGGGAAAATTTGCGATTTTTGGCCAATAAGTCTCTGTATCTTAGAAACGGTGCGAGATAGGGCCTAGGTCACTATTAATCACAAGTCGTACACGGGCTTTCGACTGCCACCGAGAGCAATGACCTTGGATGACTTTGAACATTTAATAAGAGTTTTTTTTATAATTTTTTGGCAATTTTGGGCTGCGAGACACATTTCAAGAGCGAATTGCGCCGAAATCACTACAAATACAATGTAGACCAAAACAAGCTGCGTATGAAATTTTCAGCATTGAACGTAGATTTCAATGGTCCAAGTCTCGACCTTCTAAGTTCAAGGAAACCTGCGCACGAGGGCATCAAAAACACTTACTTAGCACTTAGATCCTCCGGTCTTTGACAGGACATTGGGCAGCAAGAGTTCGCCATCTGCTTCTGTTAGTAGCCACAGCCCTGACGCTGTTCTAATCGACTCCTCGGTCCACCAGGTCTTTTTTAAATGTAGACCGCCAAGTTTTCGTTGGACGACCTCGTTGTCTGCCACTACCACGAGGGGTCCATGACATGGCGTGATTGGCTGGTTGTCCAGGTGGCATCCTGATGATATGGCCTGCCATGCGAAGTCGTCTCTCTGCTACAATGTCCTGTAATCTTCGCTGCCAAGTCCGGCTTAGCACCTGCATGTTAGTCTTGTGGTCCTTCCATGTAATGCCCAGAATCTTCCGTAAGTTGCGCTGGCGAAAGACGTCTAGCTGCTGACATATTCTAGCAATCTAGCTGTACTCTTCCAAGTCTCGCTGGCGTATATGGCTGTAGAGACAATGAGGAAGGTGTAGAGGTCCAGTTTAATCTTGAGGCTAAACGTGCTGGATCGCCACACGTTGTCAAGTCGTCGGAAGACTGCTGCTGCCTTTGCCAGTTGAGTGTTGATATCTGCTTCAACATCTCCATCGCTAGATATTACACTTCCCAGGTAAGTGAATCTCTCTACATATTCTATGTTCCATTGTGCAACGGCTATTGGCTGTGGTGATGAGCGCTGGGTGGTTCCGCTTTTGCCAGACGATGCCGTATTCCGAGTTGTCCATAGTTGCAGTATTGACACAGCAGCTGGAGTTGTCATACAGTGCCTTCAAGATGTTAATGAACCGGTTAGGAATGCCGTAGTATGTCAGAATTTTCCACAAGGATGGCCTGTGTACACTGTCAAATGCCTTTTTAAAATCGATGAAGTTAATGATGAAGTCTTGTTGATGCTCGAGGCTCTGTTCAGGGTGAATATTTGTTCAGTGCATGAACGCCCTTTTCTGAAACCCGCTTGCTCATCCTGTAGGGTGCAATCTACTGCATCTTGCAGTTTGTTTAGGAACACTCTGCTGAAGACTTTGTAGTCCTTGAGACTTCCTTTCTTTGGCAGCTTGATAATCACACTTTTCTTCCAATCTTCTGGGACATCGAAGGCTGTCTGCACCCGTCTGTACTCACATCTGCACCACGAAATACTCGGACGTCTGACAGTAACGATCCCCATCTGTTGTTGATGCAGATGTAGTCATTTTCATTCCGCGTATTGCTGTCAGGTGATAGCGTGGTTTTCTTGTAAATATCTTTGTGTTGAAAGAATGTATTTTTAATTTTCAGTCCATTGTTGACACATAGACTGGTCAGTCTCTCACCGTTTTTAGAGGTTTCCTTCGCTGTCCCATGTGGCCCGACAGCAACATTCTGGCCCCATCGGTCACTGTCAATCTACGCGTTGAAGTCGCCTATCAACAGCTTTATGTCGTAGCTTGAGATCTCGTCTAGGGAGTCTTACAGTTGGCTGTAAAGAAAAGTCGTTATTTTACCGTTGTAGGGTGGCCAGTCTAGCGTGAAAACGGTTGCAGATAGGCATGTATATGCTGCCTATCGCAACAAGCATTAGTGACGAGCTTTTTAGTCGTATGAACATCGATGACTTTTTGTAATCTTCGGCTGTGCCGCGCACTTAAAGAGTGAATGCGACGAAATGTCTGAAGATAGACTAAGGCAATTTGCGAACAGAAACTGCTATATGCTTTCGCGCGTCTCGTGAGCATCAGCTCAAATTTCCTGTTTTTCATTTTTAAGCAATGATTTTAAACCGGACTTGTTAAATTCAGAGCAGTTTCGTAAAAAACTGCAGTGGATGACTCAATGGCCCAAGTATGTGCAATGTTTTTCTCATAAGAAAAGGAAGAACGTTTTATAAATTAACTCAGTGTTTAATTTTAATTACTGTATCTCTAAACAGTTCGCAGTCTTTGATGAGAAATTTTTTCCAAGCAGAGTTTGCACAAACAGTCAATTCTCTCAATTCTTACGATCGAGTGGCTCCGATTTATTGTGGTACTTATGTGACTATGTGTATTTTTACGAAAAACGTGTTTATTGTTCAGGCATACTGTAAAACCTTTAATTGTGTACAATGTTGCAAACAGTTTTGTTTCAGTAAAACGTTTAAAGCAAACACATAACTGCTTCATTTGAAAGGTCCCATAACAAATTTTAGAAACGAAGGTTTTTTAGGGACGGACGGCGACCAAAAGCAGAAGAATTTTCATTTTTCTACGCCTTATTAGCACGGGCGCCACGCCGACTTACGTACTTTGATGCTGATGAGTGTGTCTTGGGTCGGGTCGAAACTGACGTCATCATCTTCGCAGTGGAGGATTGGACGAACGGCAAACTGCATCTTGACGTCGGGCTGTACAGAGCTGATGTCACCGTAGCGCGTGAAACCGTCCAGTGCCAGTCCGACATAGATGTCAGCGCGCGAACTGTTGTCCGACGCCCAGTATACGGCCACTCCAGGGCCCTCGGTCCCGTTGATCGTTCCGGACTCGCTCTGATTCAGCTGTTCACTCAAGTCCTCCGGAAGACCGACGACCGGCATTCGACACTCCAGCTCGCTGCCGTTCCTGTTTCCCGACACCGGCAACGTGCACGGCTACGAAATATCGCAGACAAACATCATCGTTATTATCATCAGCAATCACGGGAACACCGCCAGCGCCTGTTCGACAAAACGTCAACAAACAAACACGCAAATACGTCTGAGCGTCATTACGTCTAGTTTACTGTCAATCATAGGGTGTTTACACGATCCAGCAAACGTCCAGCAAACGTCCAGCATTAGGAGACTGTGTATTTTGAATACATTTGCTGGAAGTTCGCTGGACGTTTGCCGGATCGTGTAAACACCCCATCAGTGGCATCAGTTGGTAGCAGACAGAGACGGCGTTCTGCCACTCGTGGCGACCTCGTCATCAGCCCAACTGTTACGTACTTTGGTGCTCGGTCGTTTGCTGTTGCAGGACACAAAGCCTGAAATCAGCTTCCGGCAGACATTTGTGCGATTGACTCAGTCAATTCGTTCAAATCTGCTCCGAAGACATTTATGTTCCGATGACTATTTGTCTTGTCTAGACACGTCGCGCCCTTGTAACTGGTTTCCGTGTTACGGCGCGTTATAAATTGTCATTGTTATTATTATTATATTATTAGGCACCGACGATAAACTAAGGCTAACAGCGATTAGGCCTATTTTGCAGTCGGTGCTGTAGTAATCGATGTGCCAGTTTTTAGCTCAAAATGTCAATGATCAAGCTCATGACGTCAAAAAAACTTATTTATTTGCAAATGAGTGACACGTCTGGCATAAACACGGCTTGCGCTCTGACCTGATTTTCTGTAGACGCTTAAGACGCTAAGCTATGTAAAAGTGCACTTTCAATTAAAATCAGAAATATTTAAGTTCTGTATGTGCACAGCTAAGCTGCATCTCATCATTCTCATGTCGGCAGTAGGAAAACGTCTACGCTTGTTTATTATGCATGCACTGTTGCACATACGTGAGATCTCTAAAAAAGAGGATATAACAGGTAGCGCTGCAGATTAAAGCTTGCTACTTCTGTTAGTCACTGTTACAATTTGTAAGAGTACGTAACAGAAGTAGCACGCTTTAATCAACTTACAACGTACAAGTTACGACCTCTGTTTCTGCGTACCTCTGAATGTGTCTCGTTCGTCGACGATTCTGATACTTCTCCAGCGTACGACCGCTATACACGCGTACGACCACGCATATCATCACGGTGATCATCATCATAAACGAGTTGTAAGTAGTTAAAATAAAAGTTATTTTGATTATAATACAGGTATATAATGACCAACACCAAATATCTGCAATGCAAATGAGTAACTTTTGCTTAATCCTTCGGGATAAGAACAATTCTTGACATCTAGTCAATTTTCAGTTAACTTTTTCGATCAGCAACAACGTACAGTAGTTAATCAGACAGGGTTTTTAGCCAGCGTCATATTGAAAAATACGTTAAAATAAAAATAATCTTTGTTTCGCAACAAAAAATAAACTCACATGTTACCTCAGCCCGTGATAACGTTGTGTTGATATCGCGGTAAAATCTGGTAATGACGACAGTCAGAGTGATGCGTGGTTCAGCAACTGAGTCTAAATTACCGCCGTAAACCGTCACCCGTGTACCGCCGCTGTGTATTCAAACAAGACACCACAATTTTTATAGCTTACGTTATCAAATTTTTAACAATTAGTTGCTTTTATGCGGATTCGTGACTAGAAGGTCATATTACGACTTACGAGTATTAAACTCAGTCCTACCATGTCGCAAAGATGAAAATGTCATCGTATTCGTAGCATAAGATCATTCAAACGACGCGGTAGTCTTTTTCGTAAATCTTTAATCTTTTTTCAGCCTGGCCGATGTAAGTTTAGTCTGTTGGTTTCCAGTAATAAACGAAATAGGACGTTGTAAGAAAGCCGTTGCCCTGTAAGCAAAGGCAAAAAAGCAACGGTGTCACCCGAACTCTAGCGTGATGCATTGCAGTGCAAATTACGGAGAGAAAAAACTGTCAGCAAGCTTATGAGAAGTGATGAGATAAACGATTAATCTAACTAAATCAATCACAATTTCGCAGTGTTTAATAAATAAACTCATAACATTGATTAATTAAAACATCAGATTTAGCGAAGCGACGAAAAAAGGTCATGTTTTTGAGTCAATAGAATTGTGTCCACTGGATTGCCAAAATATGAATAGGGCCTAAACGAATTCTGATAAAAATTTGTGGAGGGGTTCGGCATAAGCCAGGCATGCAGAAAGTGATTACATTTTAATGACGATGCATGATTCTCTTTATAGTAAGAGATAGCAGCTGTATTTCTGTGTAAGTTCTGCACAGTAACGTCATTTCAGTAAATCATTGGTGGTCTCAGTAATCTTTGGAGGGTCTCAGTCTACGTAACGTATTGTTCTTGCAACAGTAACACTGTTTCAAAGGTACGATTTACAGGAGAAAAAATTAAAATCATAAATCGTTGAGAGCTCGTAGACACCCCAGCCCCCTAAATGACGCTCCTGGTTTTGCACGTAGCAGCAGTATTTTCGGTGGAAATGTGAGATCTGTGATCGCATCTAGTTGGAAGCTGCTACAATTATGACGAAACACTCACACAGTAAGATGGTTACGTGGTCTGATGTCAGTGAACAGAGGATTGTTGCGGTATTCGAACGTGCGGTTGGTGTCAACGCGTTTGGCGTCGTAGATTATGTCCATTTCAATCGGTAGGAAGCCCGTCTCATTCACAGCCGGTGTTGTTACGTAAACTGCGTTTTCTGTGGTGCTGTAGACAAAACAGATCGAGCTAAATACATTGTATAAACAAAAAGCTCACCTATCGCTAGGAAAAGCCGACCATACCGCGTACTTCCGAAGCCCAGCCTCCGATTTCCAGTCACGGAGAGAAAGCGATCTGTCAGAGGTGAGACAGTTCCATGACGCTATGTTAACGGAACGCTGTCTCGAAAGCTACAATAAACGCTAGTATAACAGACATCGCACGTGGTCATTTCGCCAAGCGATATAAATAGCTACTGTTCCTCGCACGTGGTCATCGGGCCAGGTGATATGAACAGCTACCGAGTAATACCCAGCAAATTTCCAGCAAACGTCGAGCAATTAGCACGTGTATTTTGAATACGTTTGCTGGAAGTTTGCTGGACGTTTGCTGGATCGTGTAAACGAGGTATAAATGAACAAGGAAAATATCGGACGCAGGTTTTGCAAGTTTTTCTCACAACAAAAACGCATTGCTCGGGAAGACACGCTACAGCCTACACAATTCCTGTTGCAGTACTGACCTTCAAGGTCATTCAAGGTGAATGATTTTCATATCATTTGAAAGCCAATATGCGACTTCCTATTAGTGATCAATAGCAACTAAAGCCCTCTCGCACCGTTTAACCACAATAGTGCGTAACGGCCTTCAAGGTCATCCAAGATCAATGAGTTCCATCTAATCTGTCAGGACGTACGCTACTTTCTATAAGTGACTAATAGTAACCTTGGCCGAATCTCTCACCGTTTCCGAGATATGGCCAATTATAGCAGATGGAGGCATGGTTACTATCGACAGCCTATAGGAAGTTACCACCGCCCTATCCGCTGGTACCATTGCAGACCCCCTACGACTTACCGTTTAGCCACAATACCACACGATTGACATTGCATAGTGCGTTATGACCCTTCAAGGTCATCCAAGGTCAATAATTTATATTTCATTTGAAAGCCAGTATACGACTTTCTATTAGTGATCAGTAGCAACTTAGGCCCTATCTTGCACCGTTTAGCCAGTATACATCCGTGACAAACGGAGAGATGGACGGACGAAAAACAACTCATGCCAATAGCTCGACCGTTCTGGTCGGCTAAGAACTGAAATGTCACGACAAAAATACTGTAACGAATAATAAGCTATTAAAAGCTGCCAAATTAAAAGTAAATTACAAATTATCACCAAGACCGACAAGAAGCCGACCTGTTAACATCCGGGTATAGTTTGTGTTGACCGAAGTAGACGGCTGTGACAGTGGTCGCACTGAGTAACTGACCCCTTATGGTGACTCGGGTTCCGCCAGCAACTGGACCGTACAACGGCCATACACTGTCCACTGACATCGACACTGCAGCCATTTAACCAACAAAACGATGATACACCTAATAACAATAATATTAGAATTTATAAGGCGCGCAAAGTCAGCGAGTTGAATCTGAAGCGCCGGCAGTAGCTAGATGGGTAGTGATGCGCTATAAACTAAGTAGGTAGGTTCTGAGATGACGTTTAATAGGGTGTTTACACGATCCAGCAAACGTCCAGCAAACTTCCAGCAAATGTATTCAAAATACACGTGAATTGCTGGACGTTTGCTCTTATATGTTATAATGGAGCTGGACGTTTGCTGGATGTTTGCTAAATTGTGTAAACACCCCATAAAAGTTGGATGTAAAGTGCAATGTCACTGATAAGCGGTAGATATGTTCCAAATGTTGGAAGCTTTATACGAAAAGGCTCTTTTGCCAAAGTCTGAGCAAGAGAGTTCTGTACAGTTTGAAACCTTCTCTGCTCTCTGTGATCGGTCGTCACAGATTTTCACATTAATCAAACAAGCGAACATATCGGCACGCCTTCTGCTGACACGTATGCGGTCGTCCGTCTTGCCGAGGGTAGTACGCGCCCACTGCACTGCGCTTGGTGCGAAGAGAGGACGACGCCGCCCAACGCGCGTCGGCCAGCGCTTGATCCGATAGCTGTATGTAAACATGTACGCGAGATATGTGCCATTTTCTAAAGGTTTTTGACATTGGGTGCCCCTGACCTTTGACTTTTTGAGCTGAAAATGTCATGGAAAACGTCCACACACATTTTGTTTTTTTTCTACTAGGACGTTTTGCATTCCAGCTAGGAGGAACCCGTCCAGAACAGGCAGATGGACAAACAGAGAGTCAAGAATCGTAAACAAACGACGAAACTCATTATTAACTTACTGACTACAATTATTAACGAATAGGCCTAAATACACTGACCGATCCTGTGCTTGATTAAATGGTAAAATTTATTGCTGAAATAATTGATGTGAGACAGTGGGCGGGGCGACTTCATTTTTTGACTTAGATTTTCGCTGAGACTGAACTTCGGTCATAGTACACACTTTAGCGTTCAGCTTTAGCTTAGCTTAGCGAAAGTTTAAGTCAAAAGTCTGAGTCAAAAAGTGGAGTTGCTCAGTGTGCGCTGAGACAAACCTATCAGGAAAAGTCCCGCAACTCCCGTTGCACCCTGTGAACCTTCTACACCGGCGTGACCTGCAACCGCATAGACACAACTTATCACCAATTTCATCTCCCATTTCTAAAATAATAGCAACAGAGTAACGTCGTCATTTACAGTGGCGATTTAAATGGTGAAGTCGGTAGCGGCAGTAACAACCGTAGAGGACATTGCGAAAACGTGGCTTAGGCAAAAGCAATGTTAAAAGATACGCAGTCCCCCCCAAATGGCAAGTAATTTATCCGAAAAGCGGCGTGGCTAAAATCACGTGATGCTTCATAGATTTGGCAAACTCCCGAATCATATCCAAATCATTAAAACTAAAATCACCGTAGTCTAATCTTATCTTAGCGAAACATTGCACGGTATTGCAAACTGACAAGTTTTTGAAGCAATATACTTAGTATATCCTAAAATAAAATCAGCAGCGGTCGCCAAGCGTTTGTTATACCTTGTGGCCCTGTAGCTCCGGTTATACCACGGCGACCTTTCAGTCCTGCTGGACCTGGCAATTGTGGAGCGCCCGGTAGTCCAGTGGCACCGGTGGAACCTATAACCCCCGGGTCTCCAGTGCTTCCCATCTGCCCTGTAGACCCCGTCCAACCTGGGGGTCCGGTCGCCCCAGTTGCGCCTGTCGGACCTTTAGGACCTACAGCAAGCAGGTAAGTAAGTAAGTAAATCAGTAAGTAACTCAAATTGAAAAGGCGCAATTTTGCACTTACACGTAGTTGACATGCTGCGTTCGATCGACGTAATTGCTGTACGCCAGGCAAAGTTAGTATCTATCCTTAGTGACTTAATTCAGGAAGAATAGATGGAAGGAGAGCAAGGGAGGAGGAAGGGCGGGGGTCAAAGAATGAAGTATCTGCACAACTTAAGTGAATCATGGAAGGACAAAGTGAGCTCAACAGAGCTCAACAGAGATCATCAGGGCTTCAGAAAACATACTACTCGACCACGGCACGGCAACATGACATGATGATATATGACAGTTAGTATCTTGATGGGTGATCGTGACCTTCTGCGGACAAACAAAATGTCTGGGTATAGGCCTATATAGGGCCTATACAACCAAATATCTAGGTCAACCCGGCCTGGCCATCTCTCCTTGGGTCGCGCAACGGGTACCAACGTATGCGATGCACTAGCCCCGCATCCGTGGTCTCGCAGTGTGAGCTGGTGTCTGACTGAGAGCTGAGAATACGGCTCAGTTTACGTGTTACGTTTGATATACCTGGACATCGTGCGGCCGTTTGTCGTGCAACTCGCCGGCGTTTGGTGATCTGAACGTTCACCAGTACACCGGATGCACCAGAATCTCCCGTGTCACCCGTGATGCCGGTACTACCCGTCGGCCCACGCATACCTCGCACACCTACGCAGTACATAACATGTGCACGTTCTGTGTGACAACAGTTTACAAAGTTTACTTTGGTGGACAACAATCAAAGCCATAGTTATTCGGTGTGAAGCCTGTAGCAACGCGATAAAGATGGGTTTTGTTTCAATTCAACCGATATAACCAGTTCTCTCTAATGCAATTTAGACGGCAAAACCTTTCCATTAAACGGCTTACGTAAATTTCACCAGTCAGCTTGACCGTAGCCGCTTTTTGGATTTGACTGAGAAATGACTACCTAATGTAAAACAGCATTCTGGCATGCACCGATTGAAAATGAAACACTATTCAACGTGCACACGTTGTGTAGTCAAAAACAGCACACCGTTGACAATCTACTACGTAACAGCGAGATCTCAATTCGATGCTCTTCTAGTGCAACTGTGCAACTTCATCTACGGCAAGACGAAGCGACGAAAGCATGGATCGCGGAAAAAAGCATAACGCTAAGGAAGTCAAATGTAGCATAGAAAGTAGCGACCTGTTTTGCCCGTAGGTCCTCTAGGTCCCGGCAGACCAACTCCTCCAGGTGGGCCAGAAAGTCCTGTTGCCCCAGAAACACCTCTAGACCCGGTGTGTCCAGTCCAGCCTTGAGCACCAGTCTCACCACGCACACCACGCACACCGGCCACACCCGGCGGCCCTGGTGGACCTAATACACCACAGAACACATCCACAGTGCACGCGATTAAGAGTGTCGGACTTGTGACTTTCAGGTTACGCGTTTAGAATCTCACCGCGGGTCATTTGCAAGCAACCTTGATCAAGTTGCTAACCAACTGCGTGCTCACGTCAACTCAGCATCCTACCCTCAGCGGGTCGGGAAATGAGTAGCAGCTAACGGGCTACGGGTAAAAGCATAGTGTGGCTGTCTGTGCTAGACACGTAAGCCGTGAATTTCACGGCCGGCTTAGCATTTTCGCGGCTAAGGTCTCGGCTAAGCCGCGATTTTCGCGGCGACGGCGGCTTAGCATTTTCGCTACGTTCCTGCAGTTTCGCGCAGTTTTTACACTTTTGCTACGTTTTTTTGCGTTTTTAACGTTTTCTTCTTTTTTCTGAACATTTTCTATATTAAAAAAACGTTTAGGGCCTACCAAAAATTCTACCAAGAGCTTCGAAAAGCACCTTTGCAGTGGCGTATTTAAGATTTGGCAAAGGGGGTCCATGGCGAGCGCGCAGAGCTAGAGCCTATAACGGGGGTCTGGAGGTGGAGCCCCCAGCGGGGTCCAGGAGCAGAACCCCTGGTTGGGAGGTCAGGGTGGCGAAGCCCCCTGAAGCTAAAACACTTTTTGCTTTTGAACGTTTAATGGAAGCCGCAAATTAGCCCATTTTTCTGAAATTTGAAAACGCAGAAAATTACAGATATTTGTGTTGTTTTAGCCAAAAATAGAGTTTAGCAAGCTGCAAAACGTCGTCACGGATTAATGTGAGTTGTAAAAAAACAATAAACTTTACAATAGGCACAGTAGGCCTACAGTAATAAATGGGCCGTGTCAAACCTGGTCCGTCGTCGTCAGAATGCTTGATCCGTTGATCGTCGCCGATGTCGTCGCTCGCAAGTGGTGAGCCGTGTCTTTGGCGTTTGACATCGTAAAACGTATGCGGTCTGACGCTTTGCCATTATCGTCTCTACTCGCTAATGACTAAGCTGAGCTCATAGTTACGTTTTGTCTATCCCTTCTTTGACTTCTAGCTGTTCCGTGTGTGAGTGGCGGGCTGGCAGCAAATGCTGTACAAGAC
>Ga0209367_1010326_pt1 | contig 12534 bp, 11 predicted proteins | sample WorMetLIZISLAND2_FD_187412 | JGI IMG/M metagenome (GOLD analysis project Ga0209367, IMG submission 187412) | Marine gutless worms symbiont microbial communities from Max Planck institute for Marine Microbiology, Germany - Olavius geniculatus... ... | reverse complement strand
GTATATTTTAGCAGTCCAAGTCCCGACCCCCTAGGTTCAAGGAGGCCGGCCCAGGCGGGCGTCAAAGACAGCTATTCCCTAAAAAGTGGTTATTTTACCGCAATTATCTCGTGTAGCGTAAACACGGTTGCAGATAGGCACAGACATGCTGCTTATCATAACAAGCACTGGTGACAGGCTTTCTAAATTTATCAACATCGATGACCTTGAATGACCTTGAACCCTAAAAATATTGATTTAACGTGATTTTTTGGCGATTTTTGGCTGCAAAAGAGCGAATTACGACGAAATGGATGGAGATAGACAACGATTACCTGCGAACAGGAACTGCTATAGGCTTTTGCACGTCTCGTGAGCTTTGCTCAAATTACTTGTTAAAACTCTTATTAGGATTGCATGCTTTGTTGCTTTGATACTGAATTTCATGGAACTGGCTGTAGTTTTTTCGGCCTTCACATTGCATTATTCTTTTCATCACTTTATTTTGATGGAGACTGAGGGAACTAGAAATTTGGGGCAAAGCCCAACGTGAGTCCGCCCGGCGCCCTAAGTGCGACTGGGGGAAATTAGGGGGGGGCAAAATCTCCCCGGCATCAAAGTCACGTGGCCCGAACTCAAATGCATTGGCATACACCGAACGCACATTGTCGACTTAAGGTAGGTCAACATTAGCGCTTATAACTTGGTTCATGGTGGACAGAATTTCACAAATTTTTTTTGTTCAACGCCAAAAGGATTGCTCTCGTCAACGCCGTTTAGATTATGTCGTTATCTTTATCGGTTCCAGAGATATTCGCGGTCAAACTTGAAAGTTGTCATAAAACGTACTAAATTTTGGACGTTTTTTGCCCTCCCAAATTTTAAGGGGGGCGGTGCCCCCAAATTTCATACTTGCGTTAACACCCCAACCTAGAGGCGCGTCAAGTGCCAAAGTTTCGTCGGGCTATACCCCCTAACTTTGAAGTTATAAGCGCTCCTTTATTGCATTTTAAGCCAATTTTTGACTCCCCTTTGAAAAAAGTTGTAAGGGGAGCCCCCACCCTCGGTGGGGGGTTCGCTAGTAAGACTTGGTGATTCTGTAGCGCGTGTAAAAATTTGGGGGGCGCAGCACCGCCTAGGGGCCGAAATATGGTCTTCCGAAAAATGCGACTTAGGGTAGGTCAACATGAGCGTCTATAACTTTGTTCGTAGTGGACGGAATTTCACAAAATTTTTTTTGTTCAACGCACAAAGGATCCTTCTATGTTCTTCCGAAAAATGCGCTTTAGGGGGGTACAATTTCACATCTAAATCTCCAAGGTCACTGGACCAAACTTCGCCGTACTTGTTTTGCCTAACGCAGGACGAATCGCCATAGACGGAATGATTATTTGATTTTGAATATCTTCATCCGTTTCGGAGATATTCGCCGCCGAACTTCGAAGTCGTTCGAAATCGAGCCAAATTTTACATGTTTTTGGCCCCTGAAATTTTTTTGCAGCGCGCGCCCCAAAATTTTGGACCAGCATTATAAAATTCGGCCTAGTACTGACCATCGTGCAAAATTTCACGCCGGTTGGCCCACGCATCTCGGAGATTTCGCGAGTGGAAAAAAAATAAATAAAAAAACATCAGGGGTAAAACTTAAGTCCGCTTCGCAAGCTATCGCTTTCGGGCGGACTAACTAGGCAGAGGGGACAGCTGAATAATATGCTGCCTGGTAGATTATGGCGAGGAAAATATGAACTTTTTTTATTCTGTTGCAAGATTATCGTTATTTTGGCTTTGAGGACAGTATAGGATAGGAATCAGATAGGTCAACAGCTTGTTAATCCCTGGAGGTTAACTTGCATATTGTTTGTGATGCTCATTACATGTGCCTGTCGTGTGATAAACATTGCTTGAATGGTTTTAGCTTGAATGAGCTTGTTTGTGCGATTGGAAAATAAGACTGTTTGGCATTGTGTATAATCTGTTATGCATTCTCCAAGTTCCTGTTGGAAGCTGCATTGAAATCTGGATAAGTTTGAATAGACTCGTGGGTTGAAACGGTAACTTGATTAGTTATGTAAATTTATCGATAATACATGCAGTTTTTAATTTGATTATTGTCGACATTTTGGCAGCCACTGCTGACTTTTTCGGAATGACTGTCCACTATGTGTTGCTGGTAGACATTCTTTCTGAAGCAGCTCAACAATTATCAGATTCAACGTTACACTATCAATGAATTTACATAACTTATTAAGCTTGGAAGATGTTTGTTAATCAAGCAGAGACAGAATTTTATCATAATTAATAACTAATTATGCTGTCATTTTTGTGATTATATAGCAAAAAAATACTAGTACTTGTTTGCGTGTGCAGCTGACCTGCTGTCAAGTGGAAGTCGCAATCGGCAGGTGGTTGCTGATCGGCCAATCACAGGCGGAGCAGCTGGTTTCCTGCCTTCATCAAATGGCTACGACATGTTCCAGGGTCAGCAGAGTGGAATAGTCGCGCGAGGTGTGACACCAGTACCGGGCTCCAGTCTACAGCATAGCCCTTCATCTCCACTAACTACTGATGTCAGTATAGTAGACTAATATGATGTTATTCACTAAGTCTAATAGAGTGGAGTAGCAGAATGAGACATCGCTTTGGTAAACAGAGTGGGTAAGTAGCATGGGGTTTGACTCTATTCTAAAGCACAGCCCTTTCTCCCTACTGGCGACTGATGTCAGTATATACTGATGTTATTATACTGTACACATAAGTCTGATGAAGTAGTCATGAGGTGTCGCTGCATAGGGATGCCGGTTTATAGCAGAGACTTTTCTTAAAATATGCAGATCTTTTTAAGGCAAAATATGTGGAATTTGGCGAAATATGCAGCGGCATATATGCTGCATATTTTCCGCATGTTTTCAGCATATGCAATTTCGAGTGATAGAGAATCATACTTGTGATCATTAATAGGCCTATTCTGCACAGTTTTGACATTTTTAACTTCAATTTATTCAACATTTAATTGGAAATACCGGCAGTTGTCTGCTGCCAATCTATTTAACAGTCTTGAAACAACGTTGGACAAGAAAAGTGATGGGATAATGCGATCACATATGCGGAAATTTGTGTCGTATATGTGAATATATGCAAATTTTTGCATTTGTGGCATAATTTTCGCATATGTGATTTTCAGTATCCCATCATATGCGGAAAATATGCGATATGTGGGTTTTGGCAAAATGTGCGATGTGCATTAATTTGGCATCTCTTAACTGCAGTGTAGTACTTTTTTGTGCCTCTGCCGACTACAGCGTTCTGACTGTACGTGCGTTCGTCCATGCGTGTGTGTGTGGACTTTGAGCGCAAATATCCGTGGAATGGATAGAGATATGGGCAAGTGGTAAACGGCATTATCAATTACGATCTCTCCTGCATTGAACAAAAAAATCATGAACTTTTGTCCACTAACGATGATGGTTAGTTAGCTAATGTTTATCCGCCATCAGTCATCACTGCGCGTTGCTAAACAGCATTCGCAAGCCATTATACAGTAGTCTACTATGTGTATAGTGATGCAGTCATCTTTCTTATTTAATTTCTCTTCTAATTCATCAAACCACCTAATTCTTTCTCGGTCAATTGAACCCTAAGTCTTTCTGCAACACTGGGGTTTGGTCATTAATTTCGTCGGGTTCCTTATTAATTAGTAATTAATCTATTAATAACACTTCCATTTAAAAATTATTCTCTCACTGCAAACATTTGCAGCGATGCTCATTAGCCATGCAAATAATGAATATTCATGAGATGCAACGAATCGCGTCACATTTTCATCGTGTGTGCCCAATCACCGGCAGCACGGTCCAGTTATTGTGTGATTTCCATTTTTTCACATACGCTGTCTCTGCGATAGCTAGCTGCTTGTCACATGTTGGCAGAGGCATAACAGTCGACAGAGTCGTAACGACCATCTAGTTTATCCATTTGCTGTGGATATTACTGTGTAGATCCTCATTTTGTGTGCTTGAGCTAATTCATTACTTGGCAGTGTTTTTTGGTCGTGTGATCATTCATTAACTACAACAAATTGAAGTTTTTCGTATAACTGCAGTGGGCAGGCACGATTGCACGGAATATCTGCATAGCATTGAGTGTGTCCCAGAAAAAACATGGTGCCAATAGTGATGTTTCAATTCTGGCAAAGATTTGGTGGTTTTTGGTATAACATTGATTCACTTGTGATATACTGTTATGGTAACTAATCAACATGTTACTGGCTGTTTTGATTATTTCTGGTAACTGAAGACTTATTTGTTGTTTCAGAGACTGCTATTGGCTCAGCAGCAGTTGCCAGTCGGTGCCAGCACACAGCTGACGTCAGCCCACAATCAGACTCGTGAGGCGCTGGCTGTTCACTCGCTGATTTCAGAGTGCGTTCAGCTGGTTAAGCTGCTGAATGCTCTGTACCAGTGGAGGGTATCGCCAGTCATGCGCAACCTGGAGCAGCTCGGTCATCGGGAGACAGACGCTCAGATGTGGACTGCCATCCGACGGGTATCTGTCCAGCAGTTTCATGCTGTTTGACGTGGTGTACCATCTTTTTGGGTGGCCATTCGTCTGGAAAACCCGTAGGTGTCGGAGATTTTTACACTTGTCAGGGAAATGTCATGGATTTCAGTAAAAATCAAAGAATTATCAAGGAATGAATCTTGTAAAAAAATTGCCTAAAAAATTTTCGAAACTTATGTCAATGGGCTTTTAAGTATCACTCACTTATGCTGTTTTTTGCCGAATGTTGTGTACTTATAAGTTACTTTAATGTTTATATCTGTGTTATATTTTGGTTAGTAGTAAGGTTAGGTTACCCTACTTGAGTAGTGTCAGGTAAAATGATCAGAAGCATCCAGAATCATCAGGGAATTGTCAGGGAATTTCATAAGTGTCTGGAGATAATGGTCAGATCTGTGTCTGTTGCAACCTGCTTAACTATCTTTGAAATAGTAAGCTTAATAGCTTAGACATATTGTTGCATGTCATTTCGTTGGAACTGATTTTTGAGCACAAGAGCATCGTTTGTCGTATGAGATCACACTCCGTTTCCTGCCACCTGACACAAACATGCTCTGTTTTAACCCCAGCAGGCAGGCTAGTTATCAGTTACTTGCCCCAGAGGGAATGAGGGATAGAAGGCTGAGTTGACTTTGGTGGTTGGTTGTATAGTGCAATGGTTTATCTGTTTACAGACAATCACTAATCAAAGTAATATCTGGGCCCAGCATGGAGCAGTTTCGTTGATCAAGACTGGTGCATTAATTCTTATACCTGTTTGGTCAACTGATTTTTCTGCCGCAGCTTTTAATGTCTCAGTGTATTAGTAAAGTTGCAGCACTGTGTTTCAGGAATGTTGCAGCGACGTGTTGCAGTAATGTTGCAGCAGCATGTTGCTGGTGGATGAGCAAATCAGTGAGAAGTTGTTTGGTCAACTGGTTTGTCTGCCACCTGCCACAGTTTTTAATGTCTCAATGTTTTAGTAAAGTTGCAGCATTGTGTTGTGGTAAAGTTGCAGCACTGTGTTTCAGGAATGTTGCAGCGATGTGTTGCAGTAATGTTGCAGCATTCATTGTGTTGCAGGTGGATGAGCAGATCAGTGAAAAGTTGTTTGGACAACTGGTTCGTCTGCCTCCGACTTCGCTAGTAGTAGATGTGAAGGAGCTTGGCTACGAAAACGGAGCCATCGCTGTCATGGATTTAGTTCGACAGTATCAGGTCACATTTGCCTGCAGGCTTCTTTGAGCAGTGAATTAATCATTAAGCCACTCAGTGATTTTTTGGTTTTGTAGCACAAGTGCTGGTATACCGACCCAGTCGGTTAAAGGCGCTGGCTGTTAATTAGAGCCGGTGTCCTATTACATTTTCGCCCCCCCCCCTGAAAAGTCGCCCCCAGCACACCGGCCAAATGCCGACTTGGGTTGTACGCTAGCTTAATTGGGTTTAACCCTCGCTGGCTCAGAGCACCAAAAGGAGATGGGCTTCCTCGCAAAGGACCTAGCTGTCTATGTGAAAAATCAGTCAATCTTTAGTTGGTTGATTCATATGAGCTTCTGTTTGCTTCCCACGGCTGAAAATATACCAGTGTTTAGAAATTTGTCCGCTTAGGTGTTTAATAACTTAGACATGATAAAATATTTCATTACTAATGGAACAAGAAACTAACAAGTGTTAGATTAAGTTTGGGGTGAGGTTTTTTGGGTGGTTTTTAGTGCATTTTTGGGTATCTGCTTGGGTGTCTCATAACTCAGTGTGTGGTCATTTTGATTGATTGATTGCTTCATTGATTGATAGGAGCTGAAGCTGGCAGCTGGTCAGAACCAGGTAGTAAGCATGCCGGTGAGTCCACCACAGCAGACTGCATACATGTCGCCTACTCACAGTCTCTCAGCCACTGAGCTAGCTGGTTGGTCCACTGGTGCTCCTCCTGGGGTCACTTTGCCACCCGCAACTGCTGCTGACGATGTAAAGACTGCGTCTGCGGACAGCAGGTAAACACCGCCGGTTAAAACTCAGTCTTCCATCCCACTGGCATGGGTAAATCGAGGAATGGCCTGCCTGGCTGCAGCTAAGGTGGGGACACGTTCATCGTTGTAAACTGGCAGGTTACACTGTGTGATGCGATATGGCAGGTAAAGTTAACTGCAACTCATTAACATTAAAAGCTATAAAAAATTTTTAGACAAGCTCCCTGTTTTGCAGACCAGTTCTGTCAGTCCGGGACTTTTAAAGTGATATAAGCAATACAAACTAGCGCTAGGTCCACTGTAGACAGGCTAGATGAAGTCCAGTCCAGGAAGCAGTCAAAAAAAGGATTTGGCGAAAAGATGAGTTTTGAGTGGCTGACGGATGCTGGTTAATGGTTCGGCTGAAATCAGATCGTTCCGTTTGGTTGGCAGTGGTTGTCAACTTGTTCGGAAGCAATGCCAGATAATTAGTGCAAGCAGAATGGAGAGGTCATGTAAAGTTTGTTTATAGCTTTTAGTTTTAACCTGTCTCAGAGTTACGTAGCATCACCTTCCCTATAAGATCGCACATTTTTACCTGCTACCGGACACTCTGACGCAGTAGAATTTGCTGTGCCTTAACCTTAGCCATGCAGGCCGGCACTTGATTTGCTTACCCTGAAGGGATGGAAGGCTGAGTTAATTTCACTCTTTATTATTTGCCGAGGTGCAGACAGTCACCCATTCTAGTACTTTAGTATACACCAGATAGCAACTGTATTGGGAGTTTAAACTTGTGACCTTTTACGCGCGAAAGCAGCTACTGTTTTCAGCGTGTCTTAGCCATCGCAATTCTGTCTGTCAGTCACACGGGTGGATCAGTCAAAAACGTTGCAAGATAGGATCACCAAATCTTCACCGTCGGCTGCCTGGAAGACTAGTTTCAAGAAGCCTAAAGCTTTTCCATAAATTCAAAGGGGGTCACCCCTAACGAGGGTGCCAAATGAGAGTGGGTGGGCAAAATTTGCAATTTTTGACCAATAAGTCACTGTATCTCAGTAACGGTGCGAGATAGGGCCTATGTTAATTACTATTAATCACTAATAGGAAGTCGTAGGCTTTTGCGCGTGTTGTGAGCATTAGCTCAAATTTCTTTTTGGTCATAAGTATAGCATTTTAGCGGTTATGCCACCATTAGCTACTGTTTCAGCTGTGGAGTTTTGTGTCGGTTGCAGTGTTGGTAAGACAGCAGCTGGATCATCAGTTCTGGAGATCAAGGAGTTCGTGCCTGGCCGTCCGTGGGGCTCACGGCAGGCTAACGCTGATGCTACTGTACTGCCGGCCTCTGTGGGTGCTGTCTCCATTGCTACTGCTACCAGTGCTGCTAATGCTGGCAGTGCCCAGGTATGACTGAGTTCACTTATTTTATTGTCATGACTTTAGTGAAACTTACAAAAATTACAATTTCTAGTCACTTTTTTCTGATGTTAATTAATTCTGTGGTTGTTTGTTAATTTTTGCAGCTCCACAAGCGTAGAACGCTTAGGTCCTTTTTTTCCATGCACATATGATGGTTGATCAAATTGATCTCCGATAAACTTTGGGACTTGGTCGGAGATCATCTTAATGACCATTTTTTCATTGCCAATTCGCAACTCATCGTCCATCAAATCTCCCATCAAGTTAATGGCCAAATATTGGCCAATCAAGTCAAATAATTGATGAAACATGGCGATCTGTAGTTTGTTGCTTATTCGCATCAGAAACATCGCTTCACTTTGCCAGTCAGAATGGCAATTCGTGCATTAAAATGAAGTTCCAGGCATGGCAGTCAATCACTATTGATCAATTTATACTGTGTGTATGTTTTGAGAAGAAACAAAATAGATAGATGTGCTCCCATATTAATTGACGATAGAACATATTTTTGACAGCAGACAATGTGGACGATATCGTTGATATCGCTGCTATGACGACGTTTACTGGCTACAGCCAGTGGCTATGGAGTCCACTCGCAATGCATGCTGGGTAATTTAGCACGACACTGCAAATCGAGGTCACGTTAGCCTATCAGATTGGCATAAAGTAGGCTCAGTTGACGGTGAATCAACAAATTGTGGATCACGTAGCTGGAGATGAACCGTATGGAAAAACTAAACACAGTTGATTGACGATCAATTCTGAGCATTAAGTTGATCAGAGATCACATTTGATTTGATTGGTGATGTGAAAACCAGACCTTAGTTTTGTTGTCGAGTTGAAGCAGTTTGTCTGTCTGTGCAGGGTCTGGGCATGAGGTGCAGCTCACTGGCTGATATGGAGAAGCTGGTGGCAACCAGCACTTCACGCATGTCCACATCGGAGTGGTCGCTGGATGTCACTGCTGGTGGATCAGCAGCCGCCACTGGCGGTTCTAATGGAATCGTGGATCCGGCTGGATCATTGCCTGCACTGTGGACTCCATTGGATGCATCCGCTACTCCTCCAGTACCCTCATCTAAAGGTGAAAATATCAGACTTATTCTTCGCTTAATTGGTGAATAAATTACTTTAGATAATCTTTTGAGCCATCCCACTTGTGAAGTGAAATGTGAAATTTTTATTGTAGTTAGTTACTGTGGGTTTATACATAATTACTGGTATTCAGAGTATTCAGCTTAACAAATATCAGGTTGTGGTTCGTATATCTGTTGTTTAATTTGCAAGCAACCTTGAGCAAGTTTTAAAACCTATATTTTATGCTCAAGTAGTCAACTCAGCTTCCTAACCTCCACAGTCTGCAGGATGGGGAATGAGTAAAAGCAGCTCTGCAGAGGAAGGCTAAATGGGGCAGTGCTATGTCTGCATGCTTCAGCGGCACAGGTCAAATTGTTTTCCAACATGCACAGTTTGCTGCGTTTAACATAAGCTCGTGCCAATCAGCTGCCACTTCCAAGATTATAATGTGGCTTTGGGTCACGAACTGTGTACGCAACTGTTCTATCAATAAGCCATACGTCTGGTGCTAATAAGTGTGCATTGCATGCGTGAAATGGCTCTGCTTACATTACGAGAAGCACATGGTTGGTCTGAGTTGGTGTATGCCTACTCAGCTCTGACATATCAGTGTAGATAAATTAATAAACTAAGTGCATTGTTGGAACATAAAAATTTGGAGAATTTTTGGAGTTTCAATGGCTAATGTCTGGCACAGTGTTTTCTGGGTTTATTGGTATCAGCGGTCCATTATTTTTATAGTTCTGTGACTTTGTTAATAGCAGTTTTTATGGTGCATCCTGTTTCCTGTGCTGGCATCTGTTTTGCTGTAGGTTTTAGTCATTGTATAGTTTTTAGTTAGTTTAGCTTTTTGTGTATCTTTGTCTTTTATTATTATTTGCTTTTTGTGAATAAGCATGTTTATCAATAAAGAGAATTGTTATGCTGTTTAGATGAAATGTTTGCTCTGTCGTTGCCATGTACCCTGATACTCAAGAGTGTCTCCGACAAGGTACAGATAATTGTGTTATACCAATTTCATTAATGGCAGTAGCATGATGTGATCAAGGGCTTCTATCCCTACAACTGGTATGCGCAGCTTGCACCCAGTGAAATATAACGCGGGGGGAGGGAACAACTTTGTTAATAGTGTATACAAAATACATGTAGAGTGCTGTCCGTAAAAGCACTGTTTATAGTTCAAAATGCACCTGCTGGGGGAGCTTAGAGCACTCTGGACTAAAGGTTTGGGACCCTGAGGAAGAGGGAGGAGAGGGATAGGCGAGGGGAGGATGGAATGGGAAGGGCAAGAGAGAGAAAGAGGACATCCATGGGAAAGGGGAAGATAGTGATGGAAAAGGGGATAAAGGATGGAGGAAGGAAAGTGTGGAGAAAGAGGGTTAAGAGAGGGAGAACTTAGGCCAGATTTTGATTCTAGTTTTTAGATTTGGGGGGATAGAAGCCCCTTTGTGGACATAGTGTGATGTCTAAGAGGCTGGAAGTACAATGCTGAAGAACCTTAATTCCAGTCATGGCTAAGTGAAGAACTTGAGTTGAGCTTCTCTATATTTTCTGTATGACATAATAGCAATGTTAAATGAACTTAGTGAAAAGAAAAAGGCTAAAGGTTGTGTACAGCTGTTTATAGGAAACATATCGCAGAGCTATATGGGGTCAAACAGTGTTGCCTGCAGCTTGACACAGGTGAAGGCACTTTGCCGTAATCTCAGTAACCCCATCCATACATGCAGTTACTTGATTTACCTGCCATGGAAGGATGAAAGGCTGAGTTGACCTTGGTGTTGGTTATATACCTGTACCATTATGGTTTACCGGTCTGCAGACAGTCACCCACCAATCGAAGTTATTGTAGTAACCATTTGATAATGATTTGACCGAGAGTCAAACCCATGACTGCTTGATCATCAGTATGACACCCTGCCATTATTTGAGCTAGCAGATAGTTTTAAGCGCCTCTATATCTGTCAAGCATCTCTGTATATTTGGAGTTTATGGCACTATGTAAATCTTGTATTATTTATTTGTTTATTTATCTTAGATGGACATAATGTATTTGGTATGTCATACAGGTTGACAGTACAATGCTGAAGAACTTGTGCACCAATCACGGTCGAGTGAAAAACTTCGTCCCTCAGCTGGAAAAGGGCGAGGCGACCGTGACGTACGCCGCGCACGCTGACGCTGTGCGCGCCCAGCGAGCTCTCAACATGTGCCTTCTCGGGGACTGCCACATGGTGGCAGAGTTCGTCGGCGGGGGCGAGGTGGCGGCTGTTGGAACAGCAGCGGCGACGACACTCCCGTCGAGTGTGTCGGCGCCATTGATGGAGTGGAGTGTTGGAACATATGATCAGTGCTGGAGTGTCGGAGATGATGCAAGTGACCATCACTCCCTGCTACCAGCCGGCCTTCTTAACGACTCCTGCTGAATTTCACTACCTGCCACCAGAGTGAACTTCCCGGCCTACCTTAGTCGGCAGAAAACTCGTGTTTTTGAATTGGGTCATAGGCTGAGGCAGTAACAAATAAGCTATATGGATACGTTGGAGTACAACCTTTGTTTTGTTGTTTTTGTTGACGTTTCGGCAACCGCTATGTCGCCTTCGTCAAAACAACGCTCTGTCAGATGTCACTACAGTCGGCAGTAAGTTGTCGTAGAACCCTTCATCTTGGTTCAACTAAATAAAGGTTGTATTCTCATGAATTGATTTAACTTATTAGCGTTAAACTCAGTCGATCTTGGGAAAATACTGTACATTATGTTGTAACATGTAGGCAAATTGGAAATGTTTATGCATCGGCGACTGAACTGTCTCAACAATTTTTGTGAGAATGCTCTTAAGTTGTGACAGACTAGCTTGGGATATAACCAAAGCATTAGGTGTAAACTTAGTGGATGTCAACATAATATGCTGGGTGGCCACTTGTCTTGAAAACATAGGTATTTTGGGAAATTTAAGAATCATGAAATCGACCAAAAGTATGTGGAGTTAGGGGGGAGAAATCTTGTCAATGACAGAAATTAATTACTCTGACTTGTGAAAGTGTGGTGGTTGTAGACTCCTTGCACTTTGCATTTTTATAAAGGTTATCTGGCCAGAATCTTTAATTTGCAGTTTGGGTAATAATGATCCCAGGGTAATAATGTCCATATCTTAACAGCGCTAGCCGCCAGTCATATGTCATTTTAGCTTAGCTTAAAATCATGTTAGCAGTGTCGAACAATGATGATTACTGCTTAAGTCATTTTGACGAAAACTTGAAAAACAAAAACATCGATGGTGGTGACGTTTGTTTTCGGTTTTGTTTCTGACAGTGTGCGCTTGGTCGCTGGCGCACGTTTTCTTTTAAAGGACATGCCGATGTTGCGTCGGCGAGTTTTGCTAGAGCATGCTGGGATTTGTTTTTTTGTTTTCGTTCTCCACAGAGGCTGAGTTGTGATCGATTATCTGATGTCGATAATATCAGGGTTGTGTTTCGGCGCCACGGCATGATCGAGCGTGTGACCGATCAATTGTTTTGTGTTACATTTGCAGTCAGAGTTCGACGGATAGAGTATGCAACCCGCAGCAGGTGGGTC
>Ga0209367_1010325_pt1 | contig 12534 bp, 9 predicted proteins | sample WorMetLIZISLAND2_FD_187412 | JGI IMG/M metagenome (GOLD analysis project Ga0209367, IMG submission 187412) | Marine gutless worms symbiont microbial communities from Max Planck institute for Marine Microbiology, Germany - Olavius geniculatus... ... | reverse complement strand
GGGTAAAGTCGCTATACACAAGAGTTCGACCGTCGCCGTCGGTCCACATCGACAACTAATACAATACATTGACAAGCAAGTAGCGAAAAATACAGACAGCGAGCGTATTCTGACGCGAAAATAAAATCGACGCAGACTTTCTCGCAAGTGTCATACACATACGCCGGCCAACAAACTAACTCGACCTGACAACAGCATTGGAAGACGGATCGACATCCGTTGTGTTCACGTCACCAGTGGCGCTACTGAACGGTCCATGGCTCAACGTCATCAAAAGATACCGTGAGCGTATCTGCCTACTGGCGTTCGACGAGGCACACTGCCTGTCGGAATGGTAAGCTTGTGTTCACCATCATGTGATGCAAATCAAACTTCGCTTTTTACTTCTCATCATTTTAGTCATTGTCGCAGAATTTTTTGACGATGTCTGAAATGTAAGAAACCGTTTCTAGTCACGTAGCCAATTTGGCCAAATATTCAACCAAATGTATTTCGGCCAGGGGCGTCATTTAAAGGGGAGAGGGTGGGGAGTCTACGGACCCCCAAGGATTTATGATTATGAAAACGCACCAAATTCGATTTCGGCTGACCTCGCTGACGATTTCGGAGACCCCGCTAGGGGAGCTTACAGCGCTTCCTAAGACCCTTAGCTGGATTTAAGGAGGCCTACTTCTAAGGGAAGGAAAGAGCAGGAAAGGGAAAAGAAGAGGAAAGGGGGAAGGGAGAAGGAAAAAGGCGAGGAGGAGAAAAGGAGTGGAGGAAGGGAAAAGAAAAAGGGAGAGAGTGAACTCCCCAAGGATGTAGTAAAATGACGCCAGTGATTTCGGCGTATTTGGCTGTGCTAAATAGATTGTAACATGCGAGTTACTGTTAGGGTGAAGTGTGCTAAACCGAAACACTTAACAGCAAAATGCAAATAAAACCTTTTTCGCAGAAGTTATGCATAGCAGCCTAAAATGTTATTTATATATTTTTCAAGTTTTTTTGCAGTACTAAACGATTGCCTACTGCATGAGGAAACAAATGCCATTATTTTTAAACAATTACAGTTTATAGTAAAACTTGCTTTGTTTGCACTTTTTATGCAGACCGAAACGTCAATCAATACAAAGCGAAACATGTCAACGCAAAGCGAAACACTTATTTGTAAAGTGAAATATATATGTTTTATTACCATATATTATTAAAAACGCTTAGTTTAGTTTATGCTAACACCAGAAACGGTATAATACTGTCATAGCAAGCACCAATGGCCTCCTGTGGCTTGATTAAAATAGTGATTTCAATAATGCCAAACCACAAACAACAAACAACACAGGGGCCTATCAAAATACACTAAAACACTAGGGTACTAGCCTACACTTTGTCTCCGACGTCAGCAAGCCTAACTGAACACCATAAACAAATAGTTTTATGCCAAAATATATCAAAACACTTGCAATGCAATTCTGATACAACGCCGACTAACTAATCCAACTACTTATTTCAATTTTAATAAGCTTAGCCTACATTATGCCTACATAACACACATAGGCCTAGGCCTAAATGCTAAATAAAAACAGATATAAAAATAATAAGCTTAGCTAATGATAATAAGCTAATAATAATAACCTAATAATAATAAGCTAGGCCTACATATCAGCGTTTAAGTTTATGCAGTACAGTTGTTGTTAACTATAATGTTATGATTTTACTTTTGGTTGTTTTTTATAATATTTTATCAAACATAATATACTTTTAGTTTGTTAATGTATTAAGTCAGTAAATGTTATTTTTAATATGTCAGAAGCTAAATTACATTTAGTTTTAAATGTGCGATTCCAGAGTACCCCTACTGTTCATCACTCATCAGTCAATTCAGATAAAAGTCAACATTTAATGACTATTATGTCATGAATTAACATGCCATTTTTAAATGCCATTAAATGCCATTTTTCCTACAATCGCATTTTATACAATGTTAAATTTTATACAATTTGACACTTTAGACATTTATATCATAATTAACTTTTAACCATGCTCGTAGGTCTATGTTCAGTGGCTTGTTCATTCTGTTACATTTTGCCAGCAATCAGTAAGCCACAGACAGAAAACAATCTCTCATAAGAAATGCTGCATTTTAGAATAAAGCTATTGATTCAGGCAAAAACTGCGTTTCAGATACTTCAAAGCCCAATACACTAAAAAAAAGTCAACGTCAAAGTCAAACTGGCTACAATTAATTTGACTTTGATTTATTTTTGCATTAAAATCATTTGACCTTATTAAGCTTTGACTTTGACTTTTGTAAATCAATTGACTTTAACTTTGATTTGAGTTAAATGTTGCTGCTTTACTTTTTCCTAGCCCTGCACTTCTTTTTTCCTTTTAGCTGCTTTCACCTTTCACACCTTGTCTTGTGTTTTTTCATAATATTTAGTCGAATTGCTGCTGTTTTTTTACACTGCCATGTTAAAGTGGCTTTGCATCAGATGCTGCCACTTCCTGGTGAAATGTTTTCTGCTTCTTTTTTCTCAATACTCTGTTTGACACACTGCATATGAGATTCACTTGTTAGATGAAAAGTAGCGGTAGAACAGTCTCTTACGCCTTTTCTCTGTCTCTTTGGAAGAGGGCACAAGTCCCAGAATGAATAACTCTAAGTTAACTGCAACTCAGTCAGTAGCTTTTGACTGTTGATTGACTTCATTGGTGCCGTGCCGGTTTTTGGTTGACTTCAGTCGTATTTGTGTTGCTACAAATTGCAACAATACAATGTCAATGAGTTAGCACAAACAAACAAGCATCACCTTGCCATATAAAGTCTAAAAGTAGGCTATACGTAGGCTACCAGTCTATAGCAGCTTCTCGCTGATTCAGATTTTAATGGAAGGAGGCTACTGGCTTATACACCCAGCCGTACAATGGAGAATCGAAACATAATTAACAAAGTAAAACATGTTTTGGTCAATGTAAAGAGTGTTTCGGTTTAAAACCAAAGTTTCGCTTAGTGTCTCAGTGCTGTTTCGCTTTACCTAAATGACACCTGTTGCAACAAAATGCGACTTTGGTAAAGTTATGTTCCATGACGTTTAAAACTAATCTCGAAATCTGCACAATTAATGATGCGCTAAAGTATACATATAGCACCAGTAGTGAACAACGTACCGTTTGAGTACAGAACTGCTATTAATCGAAATCAGCAACACACATATAGGACAGCTGATTCAGATTCAGAAAACACTCCAAAAGCGACTTTTATTATGTAGAACTCGTCGAATGCAACACTCATACCGTCCGAGCAAGAAGAAGTGCGTTTATTTACTAGACAGACGACGCTATAACTATAGCCTACCAGTGACGTCAATAGGCGTGGCGTCTTTGGTGTTTGGAACGCCAGCTACTCATAAAAACTAAGGCGAAGGTCGTAGCTAAGCTTAGTTCCTAGGAATAGCTTATGCAGGCTAGAGCCACGAGCGATACTGTCGTCGCTCCTTAAAAGGTCATCTTGTCGGTTCGTATCCGCCTGAAGGAAGGGCTTAAGAATGTGTTTGTTTGCTTAGCTATACTGTGAAAGAACTTTCCTCCATTTTTCCCTTGCTTGAAAATGATTTTCGTCCGCTATTTTCGTCCACGAAAATCGAAGTGGGCTACTAGGAAATCCACGCCAAAATAATGTATAACTTCAAACTAGACATAAAGTCCTTGAATACTAGCAGCTAAAACGTCACTTAAACTAACCTACGAATGTTCATGATGCCTTTATGTAAAGTTAAAAAATGTTCAAAATAAGAAAAGACAGGATAGAAAATAATGTCCAACAAATAACATGTTATATGGTACAGTCTTGTGAATATGGGGATCAGTTACAGGAAGCAGAAAGCATCAAATAGCTGACCTCGTCGACGCAGTGGTGATATAACGTCAGAAAGAATCGTGGACGACGCAGTGGACAAGCATAATAATATGCAATACTAAGACAGGTAAGCAAAACGTAAACCGTTGGACAAAATCAGTGTTTGTCATTCAAAACTTGATTTTCGCTTCTCCCAATGAGGGATATAAAGCAGGAGCTGACACATTCAGCATTGACATTGCTTCATTATGTGTTCATACGACGGTGCAGAGTCCCATCTACGCATAGGAAGGGACAAAATCGAGTGAGTCTTTCCCACTTTCGTGACAAAAATGCACCAATAAGGTTTGCGAAGAACTGAACGTAAAAATCTTGCCTGACTCCAAGTTAGAAAAACTGAATTAGGCAAACGGTAATTTTCATTGGTGATTGTTAAATAGATATGAAGTGTAGGCCAGTTTATTTTCAAATGCGGCAAGAAGCATCCAGTCACACGGAGAGATTCAACATATTTTGATGCAGAAAATTGATAATTTTCAAATTGAAGTTTAAAAGTTTTAATGCAAATTTGTACAGAACGATTTTGATAACCAATTTGAGCACAAAGTTTGAACTCATAACGTCGTTTTTCACAACAACGGCAAATTTTGAGAATTGTCATGAAACCAATTTGTACAAGCAAAAGTACCACTGCCGTGTCTAAAGTCTAGTCAACATGAATTTGTTCGAAAACAAAAAATTTCTGAGTGTCCAAAGCAGGAGTTGTTGACGGAAAATAATTTAGGATTGTTGGTAGTGCATGTGAATGTAAAAAGTAGTGACAGTAGCGGCCAAAATACGCAGTCTGTAGCTTAGAATAACTGACAGTCCAAAACTGGCACCAGCTAATAGTCCGAGAATAACCAATATCCATGATCGCCAGCTGACTAAGCTGAAAAACAAGTCGTAAGAGCCACTGGAGTACTCTTGCCAACTGTGAACCATTAAATGCGCTAAAGATGGGTATGCCTGTTTATCTTTTTTGATAAGATTGGCTAACTTGGCGAGGTCAAGTCTAGCACGTTTGTCGACCTCCAATTCGTGCGAATAATTTGCTTCCAAAATTTTTAATTTTGGTGTGACTATTTTTAAAGAATTTTCGAGCAAACTTGTTCCCGACAAATCAGCCAATTGTGATGCCTCGAAGAAATTTTGAAAAAAAGCCAAATTGACAGCATGAAGAACTTTTCGACTTCTTTTCTCTTAATAACAGTTTTCAATACGGCTGGGTAAGTAAAAAGAATCCGACTTCAAAGAACAACCACAAGGAATCGTCGCACGACATAAATACGAACAAGTCACATTACGTGATCCATCACCAGAGCAATTTATAAAAGCATGTTTTACACTTGTCAGCATCACGTGTTTACTATTCAAAACAAGTATGTCAGGTTGAACCGAGTGCGTGAAGACTGCAAATTGGCAATTTTTGTGTATGTCTGTCGAATTATCACGCAACAAGAACAAAATACAGGAATTTCCCGAGACTGACTGCAAGAATAAATGTGTTTGATCCAAAAACAATAGTTTAGACATCGTGACAGTGGGTTTCGTGTCAAATTGTATGAAGTATTCTGAATCAGGATGATAGGCAATGAATTTCGGTACCTGTATCAGAGTAGTGGCATGATTTGAGTTAGGAACAGGTATGGGCCTTACATGAACTTCATGCAAAACCAATGTGTGTCGCAATGGGCTTAATGGTATCTGTAGGATATTTCCCTGCCACTTTTACTAGCCATGAACTCATGCATGCAATAGTAGTTTAAAGCTTCTTTACGAAGAACATGCAGTCCATCAACTGTCAGAACATCTACTTTTCGATTAACGTGATCTAACACGTTGCGCAATTCATTCGGTCGAATGAGTTCTGGGCTGAGAAAACCACTAGGTAGTAACTCAATACCAAACCGAAATGCATCTAAGTTGTTCAACAACAAAAAATATTCCTTAAATCTTGCGAGTGCCATAGCTATCAAAGAACTTGCATGATCTAGTGCGGATGTCTCTTCTCGCACTTGAGCTTAAAGTTCAGTCACCGTTTGTTTCTGTAAATCGATCATGTTCATCATATGATCTAATCTGCTGTTAACCGATTTGCTTAGACTTGCCAGTCTTGTGCCCATTTGACGCCACGCAGCAGTCAAAGACGCTTGATTTGTCTCATAATGTCACATCGCAGCATGCATCTTACTGATGGCGCTATCTCTGGCGGTGCCGAATAGTGAATGGGATATTTCACCGACAAAATTCAATAACCCACGTCGTGAATGCCGTGGTTTATTAGTCTGGTCATCGTCACCAAACTGTCGTATTAAGTCACTTACTTCCGTCAATGCGTGATTAATGCGTGTAACAGCTTTGTTGCTGATGTTTCGCAAAAAATCCACGAGAAGCATGATGTGATCGCAATCATTATCGTGATCACTGGCCAAACGTCGGCAATTAATTTCAGACATTTGCAGTGTAGAGCTGTCAACGTTTGGTGTTTGAAGGACAAACATCTATGTCCAAACATTTGTTACCACATCAAATGTGTCTGTGTGTTTTAGAACGACACCGCAGTTTAACCTGGTAATTATGGGCCTTGTCCTGTCGGCGCTGCGCATGTCGTCGGCAGAGCAAGACGCATCAATATCAAGACAATCAGAGTAAAACGCCACACGCTTTAGTCTGCACAAACCAAAAAAATAAAAATATAAAAATTATTAATTCAGTCCAAAAGTGTGTCGACAATTTAGAATGAAACGTGAAAAAAAATAATAATAGTCTGTGCAGCTTAAAACCTGTTATTGTTTTAATCTCTGCTGTCTCTTATTTTTCCGAAGTCTAGCCTTTTCGCGCTTTTACAGCCAATAGGTGTTTTTAGAGAAGTCTGAGATATCTTTCTGTGACACCCACGACGTCTCGCCTGTACTCCATTCCATTTTATAAAACATACGGCTGCCACGTTTTTAGTGAGTTAAAATATGTTTAATACTAAACCAACCTTCGTCTTGTGTAGAAGAAGACAGTAGTCCATCCTGAACTGTAGGCTGACTAGACACTGTCTGTTCGCCTGTCGGTGCGGCTGTAGGGCTGCAGACTGTAGGCCTACTGGTTTGTTTATCTCTAGTTAGTACTTGCGCCTGCGTGTCATTTGTAGCACATTGTGCCGTAGCAGCAGTCTGAGAAGTGCCGCTTGCTTTGCTGCGATAAAATATTTGCTGCTTGCGGCGCTGCTTTTTCCCTGCGTCTGCGCTCTGTTTCGGCGCAGCAGGCACAGTTGTAGCTGCAGCAGTATTATCAGCTGTTTGCAACGGTAACGTTAAAGCTTTAGTTGCATCTGCCTGCTTATGGCCAGCTGCCATGCCACTGTCTGTCGCCGTCTTGTTCGTTTTAGTGTCAGACTTAACAGCAATTTTAGAATATAATTCGTCTCGCTCTGTGTTACACAAACGTAGTCTGTTTGCGTGAATGAAGGACGGATGGATTTTATTATTTTTACAATTTTGGAGTTTATACGTATAAAAATTCGGATTAGCTTTTACTATTAAAAATGGGCCTTTAAATTTTTGGCTCGTTTTATGTCCAAGTTTCACTTTTGAGGGATGTTGTTCCCTCAACCATACACGATTTTCAACTGCAAGTTTTGGTATTTTTACATTACTATGGGCATCGTGCGTTTTTTATTGTTTTTGCTTGATTGTAACTGGTTTTGTCTGACTGATTCTCTCAATATTTCAAGCTGTGGTTTCATGTTTTCAAAATATTGCTTAGCACTTATGGGTAAATTTTGCTGCAAAATTAACAAGTAATCGATGGGAGATAAAGGTTGCCTATTAAAAACCACCTAATAAGGACTAACGCCAAGATTCTTAGCAACAGAAGTTCTAAAACTATTCCCGATAGTCAACAAAAGTTCGGGCCAATTTGGCTCTGATTCACACCAAGTCCGAAGACTATTAATTATATTTTTGTTATAACTTTCTGCTCGAGAATTAGTCTGAGGATGCCTGCTACTTGTATAAATTTGCTTTACGTTTAGTAAAGAACATAGACTTTTCACCAGTTTACTGCGGAAACAACTACCTCTGTCGGACAATAAAGTTCTAGCGCCGTAGACCATGAAAAGTGAATCGTACAACAGACGCGCTGTTTCGGCAGCTCCTGTCTTTCTGGCTGGTAAGAAAATGAAAAATAAACTAAAATTATCCACAAGAACCAGGTCGTAATTGAAACCGTTTGATCTCGGTAATTGGACGTAGTCCATATGCCAAACTTCAAAGATAGTACTGGGCGGAGGTAGAGGTTTTAAAAGAGCTTTGTTAGTCACGTTGCCCTTACTTCTCTGACACGCTGAGCACGTGCGCGCCCAATTAAACGAGTCGACATATAAATTTGGCCAGTAGTACTTCTGTCGTATAATATTGTACAACTTTTCACTATTTATATGACAGCTGTCGTCATGGTAACTAGATAAAATAAGTTCTTGTAAACTTTGTGGTAACACCAGTTGACGAGTTACAGTCTCTGCAGCGATTTTTTTACGCTGTCGTGGGAGATCTAGATGGTATAACAATCCATCTTGAAGCACATATCTCTCGGATTGATATACGATCTTTCTGGCACCTGCATCGTCCCGAAGAAGTATCCCATCCTGGAGATAGTCAATAAAGACTTTGCAGTCCGGACAACAGCCCTGCAACTGAGCCACATTGTATGGGCTCTGTAATTCATCTGCCCTGTTGTCATCAGCTGTGTCCGTGATATCTGACGATGATGTCACGGGCTCGTCAAAATCGTTATTATTATTGGGAGCATCTAAAGACATCACCCAGATGCAGTTCGATCTGTCCAACAGATTATTATCGTCATCCTCTTGAAGTTTGTCAGAAACGACATTCACGTCTCCTGACATGTATTCCATGTCATCGTCGCATGTGGAGTCGTCTATTCGCAACTCAATACGACTTAATCTGTCTGCAATAATGTTTTGTTTACCTTTAGTGTGTTGGACACAATATTAATAACTAGATAACATTAAATTCCAACGTTCTAAACGCCCTACGACATGCCTGACGGAGTTCAGAAACGTTATAGCAGAGCTATCTGTCCTAATAAGAAATTCTTTTGGTCCAAGAAACTCGTTATAATGTTTTATACCAGCAATTACTGCTAGAAGTTCCTTCTCTACGGCAGAATAATTTCGCTCAACGGGTTTGCGACTACGTCCCCCGTACGAAATAATTCTTTCTTTGCCATCTATCATCTGTGACAGATTATAAGAAACAGATAGGTCACTGGCATCTGTCGTTAGAACCATTTTCTGTGTTAAGTCTGGTAGACTTAATATGGGTGGGTTAGATAAAGCATTTTTTAGATCGTTGAATGATTGTTCTTCTTTTTCAGTCCATAGAAATGGTACATCTTTTTAAAGTAGACGGTACAATGGGTAACATAAATTTGCATAGTTTTTAATGTACCTACGGAAAAATTTACTAAACCAAGAAAAGATCGGACGTCCTTGACCTTCCTGGGGGTTGGGTAGTTCCTTATAATAGCTGTCTTTTGAGGGTCACTCTTTACTCCATCACTATTGAAAATAAAACCGAAATATTTTACTTCAGTTTGAAAAAAATTGCATTTTTTCGGATGCAACTTTAAATTTGCACCTCGAAACTTTTCAAATATACTTTGAAGGTGTTTTAAGTGCACAGCTGGAGACTCCGATATACAGATTATATCGTTTAAATACATGAGCATATAAGCGCCAACTTGATGCCGAAATAATTGATTCAATGCGACTGTCATCCAGTAAGGGCTTTGCGATCGTCCTTGAGGTAACCTTAAGTACTTATATGATCCACGGTGAAGAGTTATAAAAGTTGTTTTGTATGAAGAATGCTCCGTTATGCCAAGTTGATGATATGCCTGACGCATGTCCAAGGTCGTCGTGCATTTGGCCTTATTTCTCGTCATTAAGTCCAGAATATCATCCAATTGTGAAAGTTCGTGAAATAAGGGAATGCTAATGGCATTCAAACGTCGAAAATCGACACAAAAACGCCACGAGTTGTCTCTTTTTTTAATCATCACGATTGGACTGGCAAAAGGCGAGCCATTGTCTTCCGCTATCACTCCACTGGCGAGCAACTGGTCTAAATGTTTATGAACTTGAACTCTCATGTCGTCTGACAACCTATAGGGTCTGCAGCCAGTAGGCTTAACATCAGGGTAAGTACTAAGATGACATTTTAAATGATTGCACTCGAGTATATCTGTCTCAGAATAAGCAAAAATGTCTTGCTAGTCATATAATAAATTAATAAATTCAGAGAATGTGTCGTTTTCAACTGCACAAGTATCCAAAGAAAAACCTTTTGATTTGAGATATAAAACCTTTTCTGACGATGTAACCGGAACTTGAGGTTGAGCGCGCGCACTGTGTAAATATTCGCCTGAATCGTTAGTTTGCTGTGTGGAAAACGCTCGCTGCTAAATCGCTTCGCTGTCCGACCGACCCAAAGGCTTTTCTGTTCGCTTGCTGCTGTTGTTGCTGCTGCTGCTCCAAGCGGCAACAATATTTCTTGGCTGGCTGCCGCTGCTGCTTGCTTGCTTACGAGTCTGGTCGGCGTAAGCTTGCTGTGATAAATTGGGTGTCAGCTGTCTAAGGCTGTGCTGCACCAGAGTGGGCTTATCACTGTTTGTTTCTAACACAGCATGCGACAGCTAGCCACAGCGAATCCTCGCGGAATGGTACATGATTTGTTAAATGGATTTAACACTTTACATGGTAATTGGCCATTTTTAGGACGGTTTACAAAAAGCTCTGCCTACTAGAATTCCGCGCTGTTGCGCCGCAATGTCATGTTCAATTATAGCTGTTGCACCACCAAAACGTTCAGCAGCTCTGCCGGTTAATCGCACAAAAAGTAACGCTTCTGAATGAGAAGGAAGATAGACATGTTCAGATAATGTTAGTAGTGCCATAGAGTTGTCAAATGTTTGCAGTGGCAATACTGTCGAGCCGTTATTAAAGGTAACACAATTTTTATAAAGGTCGATCTGACATCCTGTCATCTGTAAAAAAATCAATACCGAAAATAGCAGAATGATTTAGTCTTTTAACAACGTAAAAGTCATGCTGCACTTTGTAGTCATCTAGGCCCATACAAACAGACGAGTGTCTAATTATACGCAACGTGCGGCCATCTGCTGTATACAATGGATACTTTTTGCCATTTTTGTTTATGCGTATTTTATTTTTTTGAACAAAACTCGCGCTGAGGCAAGACACAGCGGCCCCAGTGTCCAGAACAGCAAGAGTTCTGCGTTTATTGACAAACACTGGAATTAAATTTCGTGGTTCATATTTTGTGTCTCCTTTTGGCTGCAGGGTTCCCGCCTGTCTGTTCCAGGGACCTCCTAGCCCGTGGTGCTAGGCATTTTGTGGGCCCCACCCCGAAAAAAATCCGGGCTCAAAACCAGCATTCCAATTCTTTTTTTTGTTATCAAACTGGGCTCTCCGAATCCCAGTGTTTGATCTTCTGGCCGCGCGACATACGCGTGCCAGATGCCCTATACGATGGCAGTTGTAACATTGCACATTGGCTGCTCTGCAATATTGCCTCCCCATTTCATGTTCACTCCCACAATACAAACAAACTGGTAACGATCTATTCACAACACCATTTGTCAAACCTCTGACAAATGAGCTGGTAGAACGTCCTCGAGGTGACTGTTGACGACCATTGTATTGTGAGTTGTCGTCGGCAAACGTGACACGACGTTGTCGTTGTCCGGATGACGTGCGTTGTGGTTGCGGCGACGGGCTCCTGGAGAGGTTGATGTTCTCCACTGTTGTTCTCGTAGACAGCTGCTTGTTCATCTCGCGCAGTTCCTCCGTGTGCTCCGCCATTGCTCTATCCGTGACCAGCCGGTTGGCGGCAAGTTCAGCGACTACCCGGTCGAGCGGTAGGTCGCTTGATATCGTAGGGGACATCATGACGAAGTGTGCTGCCTCTGCCACTCGAGCCGCCCGCACCACGTCGTCGACGGTTGTAGGCTGTGCTTGGATGACGTGCGCCAGCAGCTGTGGGCGTAGACCTCTTTGTATGACGTAACGTTCTTGCTCCCCCATAACGCCAACGGTTTTTGTCAGTTTGCAAATAGCTGTAATGTACTCATCGACGGACTCCGTTAATTGCTGAACGCGTTGCCACAGTTCACTGGCCTTGCGCCAACGTCGAATCTCGGTGTTTTGAAAACGTTGTTTGAAAGCATTTTGCAGACTCGCCCAGTCCGATTTGACGACGTCTTGTAAGTTGTCGAACCAATCACCCGCCATGTCTTTCAACAACACTGTCACCAGGTGCAATTTGTCAGCATCGGAAATCTCGCGATACAGGGCATATTTCTCGAATCCAAGTAACCATGCTTCAGCGTTCTCCGACTCTGTTCCCCGAAATGAAGAAGGTGCGAATGCCGCATCGGCAGCCCCAGTGACAATGACGGTCGTACCTGGTGTACCGGCGACTGATGACGTACTTGTACTTGCCGTCGCAGCAGGTTGAGATGTTGTTGTCGTTTTCGGTCTCGCTCCAAGTTTTTCTTCTTCAGCCGTAGTGTACTGCGGCGCTGTTGACGAACGCGTCGGCGTAAATTGAACAGTTATCGGT
>Ga0209367_1010324_pt1 | contig 12534 bp, 4 predicted proteins | sample WorMetLIZISLAND2_FD_187412 | JGI IMG/M metagenome (GOLD analysis project Ga0209367, IMG submission 187412) | Marine gutless worms symbiont microbial communities from Max Planck institute for Marine Microbiology, Germany - Olavius geniculatus... ... | reverse complement strand
TGCCTCTACTGTTGGTGCCACAGGAAAACCTCAGCTGGTACTCTGTTCTTAAAATTTCTCGCAAAGTAACACATGCTGTTAAGTGCTGATTCTCTAACGATTATTTTTGTCAAAATCTATTGCTATTGAACCAGGACTGTTGGAGTTATTGCAAAAGGTAGCAGGGGTCCGGTTTTTTTTTGAGACACAGTGTAGATGCCATTGTCACATACGCACGTGTCCTATGTACGAGCGTACACCCACAGTAGCCAAGCTGTCGTTTTCACACTGTCATGAAACAAATATTATTACAGTAATAACGACAGGGCGGCTTATCTAGTGGCCGACTGCTTTGAGGGGGGACTCTCTCAGTATGTTGTGTGCAGCATAGTTGATGTCGCTGTATGGAATGACGTAGTGAGTGATGCAGTGGTTGTGACGTCATTGCTGACGCAAGTCACGTCTGTCTGTAAGGTCCGCGCCTCCTGGTATCCCGCCAGTATTTTAACGATCACTCGTTCCCTGTGGACGGACATCTGCAGCTTGGCGCAGAACTGCAGACATATCAATACGAACCACTTTTCTGCACACCATGTCTATAGTCTTTACTTTTTGGCATGTTTTTTTTCTAATATTAATCGCTCAGCCTAGTCCATGGTGGCACTCGTGCTGTCTATCTCTAGCACCATGTCTGCAGTGGTATAAAGTTGGTAGTTGCACGGATGGATTCAAGCGACAGTGCCAGCTTAAGTTTTCGACTATCGACGACCGTAGAATAAGTGTCGGTAGAACCACTGTCTGGAGTGTACAAGTTCGTTAACACTCGCTGCTCTGCTCTGGATGCCGCTGGGGGCTCCATTCCCGGACCACCTGTTGTGAGCTCGATTGTCAAGTCTAAAATACGGCACCGAGTGTAATAGCATGACAGCTTTCGCTTATCCCTTCATTCTGCCTGGTAACGATTGAACTAACTAATATACATGTACATGTACCATCATTGATGTAATTATAGACAACAGTGCAAGCCGGCAGGCGAGCTGGCTTACTAGCTGCAATGCAAAGCGACAGCTGACGGATGCTATATGGACAGTGTGTTTGCTCTGCAGACGCAGGAAAACTGGCACAAACACAGTACCTGATGATAAGGTTCGCTTATAGATTGCAGCTCGCACGTACGAGCTTTGCCCGACATTTAACCTTTCTCTAAGAACCATAGAAGAATGCGGTAACGTAAGGGTTAATTGTTGCAGCATTGGCATACGATCGAAGGAGAGGATTTGATGGGTGGGTCGATTGTTCTGTTCATGGCTGGGTGAGTAGGTCTGTGTGTGGACAGTGGATAGAGGTACGGCGGTTGGATGGGCAGATCGAGGAGGTGGATTCGAGCTCGGCCAGCGTGCCGATCAAGTCGTTATCTCGTCTGTGCAGATTTCCTGGCTGTCGGTCGACCGTTAGCCAGTCGATCACTCTATCGCGCTCAGTCAGCCTAGTGACGTATGAATGGTCAGTACGACTGGCTGGACACGTGGTCAGTTGTCCAGTTGTCGTTATTCGACGACACCAGACAGCACTTAACGGTCGACCTTAACGCCGGCGCCAGACTATACATCTTTTCTACATACAGTCGTACACGCAGCACTGAACACCGCATGCATTCAGTTTACACCAACATAACTGGAACAATGTGTCGGCACTGGGCCGACACATTGTGCGGCCGACAACCTGGAGCTACCCAACCCCAATCGTAACCCGAACTCTGACCTTTGACACCTCAAACTGCAAACTGGAACACCCGTCACTCATGCCCTGAAAAAAAAACATTCACGCCGATTTGAGACTTTCTGCGACTTTTAGTTTTCGATTTAAAAGCCCGTACAGAACATTAAACAAACGTACAAACAGAGGGACGGACGGGTAAGATCTGTAATGCGGCCTGTTAAGACGGCCGTATAATAATAACTGTATGCATTAGTTACAAACTTGATGACGAACATCAGTGAAAGTAAGAGCCATGATTGCGTCTATATTATTTGCGTATAAAACGCAGAACATTTGCAGATATGTTTTTAATGTTTCCTAGCTGTTTCATTGTGTCGTAACCACGTCTAAAATATTGGCGAAAATGTTTAAGCAAAAATGCAAAAAATTTTAAACCACATATAGCATGGCACAACAAAACATTTGCGTAGCATTTCAAAGCCGTCGACTTACCGTGGCTATACGGCCTGCCAGCTGTTCAGCAGCAATTTTTGATAAATAGCCAAAATTTTTAGATGTAACTACGTTTTTGCTAACGTTTTGTGTTGTACATGTAAACACTGCCTCACACAAAATAAGCCGTTTAGATATCCGGCTTTAATTTAGTAGGGGAAATCCGCCAATAAAACACTAGCGCATACTAGAAGTCTAAAGATTATTATGCGTTAAATTGTATTAAATGCGTATTAAAGAACGTTATGCGCCATAAAAATTTATGTTTTTGTGCTTGCTTAATATTTTTAGTAGAAAACGTCCGGCTGGTCCACACGGTATGCGATCGTCTCTGCATGCATGTCCTTATCAAATATTTTTAAGCTGAAAGCGATGCAACAGTCGCAAGAGAAAACTTTTGTGCCGTGTTCGATATAATCGCCTACTACATCAACATGCCGTTGATAGTACTACCAAGCTTAATGCCATCGATAACAATTTTATGCTACCACACATCACGCTACACGACTTGCTTAACTCGAATAATACCAAACTAGATATATACAGTGTTTTAAAAAAATGCCACCTCTTGTTTGGGCTATAACTTTTTTATCGTAAAACGATAATACCGATCTAAATCACATTTGACCAAATTGTATAGGAGAACAATTAGGTTTATAATAAAACGTGCGTATTATTATGGCACAGGCTATTTATCCGGCAACCATCTTGAACGGCCTTTAATAGCCAATACGTACGAACTGGCTAAGGCTGTGTCTCTGCAGCGGTACGACGACCACCCGATAATCGAAATCAGTTTAGGATTGGAATAAAATAAGCAAACAAGAAGAAGGTAATTTTTAAAATTTAATGTAGATGGCGCTACTTGAGAGGTATAATTTGTGAGGAATAAATTTTTATTATAGTAATTAAGACAAGACGGCTTATGTAATGGTTAAGAAACACTACATATACTGTAATTAATAACTATTGCCAACAAATTATTTTCAAACAAAGCTAACACTTAACATTATCGTATGATATATGTGCATGAAGACTATGCAAAATGCATAGTGTACTTAAAGAGTCCTACTGCAGAGTCCTACGCCCTACTTTTTAAACGGCGTTCTTCCTACGAAGTTAGATTGCTGTCGAAGCGAGGACGAGCAACGTTCGTGCTCTGACAAGCATGAAGTTCGTTAATGCCGACGATACGTACGTCGATCCAGTGTGTTTAATTGTCTCTCACTTTGTCTGTCTCTCTGTCCGTGCCTGTCTGTCCTCCCGTTTATCTCATTGCTTTTTGTATTGTTGCTAGAAAACTAGGTACGTCTTTTGTGGGTCTTACAACAAAGAAACTATATACGACAGACTGAAAGTGGGTCTAGAAATGTTTAAACGCGTAAAACGTTAAATTTGTTGGAAAAAAAATTTAAAAAGTCTGAAGTTTCATTATCGACCTTATCGCATTTAAAGTAGTAAAAAATAGATCGTTAATTAAAAAAATAAACTAATTGTCTAAAAGTGCAACAATTTTCTTAAGTTTATTATACTAAGAGACTATTCATTGCCTAACGGCTATTTATCCGGTCACAGTGATTTTAGAAGCGCTTTTGTCTTAATCGTATGGTCAAATTAGGCCTATGTTTTTTATTTTCTAATGAGAAACAGTCACAATATTTCGTTCGTATTTTAGCACGGTTTCTTTGTTGATCAGTACGTTTGATTTGTATTAGTCGCGTAGGAAGATACAAGTGACGTAAAGATAAGACATTAAATTTTAAGCAATCAGAATAAAGTGATTCATCTGACAAATTCTCTGAAGTACCAAATCAGCAATTTTCAGTGCCCGCGGCCGTATTTCTGCAGACGGCGACGCTTACATAACAGGAGGCAATAGGCCTAGCAGCAGCAGCTGCAGCAGCAGCAGCAGCTAGAACAATAATAAACGCACCTTTCAATGCATAATTGGATCAGAGACTTCGAATGATTTAACCGTTTCTCGCCTCGCGCCTCCAGCCGGTGGTTCGCGGTAACTAAACTGAAGCTGTAGTACAACAGTTTGTGTCGTTAGTTCCGCGTCGTAGCAGATGTCGATTTAGATTACTGCATGATGGTTGCAGTCCACTGGATTGCAGTACAAGTTTAACGCACCGCCTGCATTCGCTATTCAATGATATTGCGGAAAAATGCGGCCAAAAATGTCTGGCAAAAGTACTATTGAAGCAGTTTAACGAAAATACGTCAAACACATTTTGCCATTTTTTGACCATTTACAGTAAATGTATTATTTTTAATATTGTAGGTGAATAAATTTGTGATTGACTGAACAAAACTGTGAAGTTGTGCTTAATTTTCGTCACGGCTTGTGACGTAACAAACTTTGTACAAGACCATGTGCATTGTCGATGGAATAAAAAAAACATTTCGACCACATGCACCCTTACAGCTCCGACACTTAGCAGTTGATGTTTCTGAAACTCAAAACTAAGGAAGACGTCGGGGAGACCACCCTACATGCAACATTACAGAACGATGGAAAGACGGGCGAAAGCCGCCGCCATTTTGGCAAACGTTCGGTTTTTAGCCGATCATACTTTAGTAACGGTCGAGCTGTTGTCATGGTTGTCGTCGTCCATCCGTCCGTCCGTCTGTCCGTCACTGATGTATTGTGGCTAAACGGTGCGAGATAGGGCCAAGATTACTATTAGTCACTAACAAAAAGTGGTATACGCCCTGTCAAATTAGATGATTAGATGAAAATCATTGATTTTGGATGACCTTGAAGGTCGTTATGCGCTGTTGCGGCTAAACGGTACGAGATAAAACCTAAGTTGCTATTGATCACTAATAGGAAGTCGCATATTGGCTTTCAAATTACCTGCATGACCTTGAAGATCATTTTTACAACCAGTACGGTTGGCTATCCTAGCGACAGCTAGGCTTCTTGTTCTGTCATATATGCGTGGTACATAAAATCGACTGACATACATGTACTGAAGTGAACGTTTCGCGGCAGCAGATGCTAACGGTCTGCGCGTGTTCTGCGTATAGTCATCGCGATGATCGCTGTGCCAGTGTCGCTGCGCCACTGCGCGGGGGCCGCCTAATTAAGTTTTGCGACGATTGAACATTTGGGCGGTCACTCAGTCGGGCAACACGTCCGTGACCGGCGTACAGTGTACTGATTCCGGGAAGAGACAGTGACACATCTGTCATGCAGTGTTAACGACAGATGCTACTGCTGCTGATGTTCATGCTAAATGCTGTGACATAGGTTACTCTGGTTCACGTTGTGCGATTGCGATGCTTGATATAATATGATCAGTGATGGTAATCTTTGTAATATCGGAATCGAGCACGTCACGGAGGCGGCAGTTACTGTAACGCGTTTGAACTGTGAGGAGACCGTAATGATAGATCATGTCGCTCCGATGGACAGACACGAGCAGAGGCGACGGCAAAAATCTTCGACGACAAAAAATAAAGTTTTGGTTAGGGACTTGACAGTAAAATTTTGAAAATTTGAAGACTTTTTGCTAGCAATTACTATTAAACATATCGACAACAGCTATGAAATAATACCTATCTTTTATAGGCCTATTCACAACGCGGTTAGAACATAATGGGATCATTATTCAGGCCCTAGTTTTTTTTAAAAGTTTAGCCTTAAAATTAGTATAATATAATAAGTAAGTGAATAAATTTGTACAGAGACGAGAAACCCGCCGAATCTGATACGGTTAGTGTAATGTTCATTTTGAGTATCTGTTATTATTTAGGAAAAAATAGAATTTGGATAAAAATTACGAGCTTCGCTTACTTTAGACTATGTAGACCGACCGCCATAAGACACTTTATAAGCTGGTTTCGGCGAAGGTTCGCGTAACGCCGTAAAGCGAGCCTAGAACAAAATTCAACAGGTATAATGCATGACTGACAGTGAATAATTAAACTGAGGCACCGACACGACGCCCTCAGCATCACGAAATCTGATATAATAGTTTTTGACGAGAGACGCGGGGCCGATTTTATGCCGTAAATTTTTTTATTTTCATGAAAACGCGTTTTTAACGTTTCTCGCAACGTTTTTTTTTGTTTTTAATTAACGCCAAACCGCCAGCGTAAATAAAATGGCGGTTATTCGAAATTTCGAGATATTGAATTACATACAATAGTTGAAGCGTTACGGATAAAATAATAATAGATTAGTATTATTTACATTAGGCCTATTACCAAGTTATCGACAATGGCAAAAATCTGATGAATGTGAAAAAACTATCCTGAAACAATGACTTAAACAATAGGTTATAGGCTTAAGTTAAAACTTTAGTATAAACATTGAAACGTTTTAAGCGAACGATTACAAGCGGCTTTTGGTATTTTTAATAAAAACGCGAGCTTAACATGTTTTGAAAAGATTTTCGTGACGTTTATTACAACTGTGGTTGAGAGGAGTGGCGATGGCACTGGCAGTGTACGGCTGGTGATGCGGTAGGTCTATAGGCCTAAATGTATATAATCAGGCCGGGGCTGCCGCGGTCGAGTGTCGAAAACGACATCACGACGTCACAGTGACGTCGTGATGTCTGTAGGCCTACTGCTGCTGTACACAGCAGTGAGACTGATCATCATCGATTGATTCAGAGACCGACCCCCACAGGACGTGCGTCGAGTCGACGACCACTGGGAGACGATTGCTTCGCAGTCACTGACCACTCGATACAACACTGCACGTCATTACGATCATCGCCGCTCTACAGCAACGGCTAGCTGACTGTCTGACGTTCTGGGATATTGGAGACGATCTACAGAAGGTGACAGCTTGGGGACGTATCAGCAGTTTCATATAGGCCTACGACTGTTCAGGCCTATTACAAAAACTGTACAGATAAAAAAAGTGGGAAAAATGATTTTGGTTGCGCAAGTGTTTCTCGTCTCATAACGTCTTGTGACCTGACGCAACTTTCCACTCTGAAAAAGCTTCCCGACGTAGGCCGAGCTTAATCTTCTTCCGCCAGTTAATGCCTCTTTTATTGCTTCTTCATCCATCACGCAGGATTAGTGCTGCACGAAAAAAACGAACTTTGCGTCCCGGCAGTGCATCGTAGCTTCATTTCGTTGGTTCGCAATAATGCACTCGTTAACGTGCACCTGTAACTCTGACTGCATTAAATACAACTGTCACATGAAATTTACCGACATTTTACTTCACTTACAATGGCGCTAAACAAATAATAAATCTAGAATCTATAGACAGTGAATTATTATTTGAACACACATATTCGATGCAAAATTTGTGTTTCAGTTCTAACTTTAAAATTACATGCAGTGCACGACGCAGCCCTCTTACTTAACACGGTGATACACACGGAGGTCAAAAACATATCTGTGACAAATCGTTAATGACGAACTGGCTCCAGTGCTGCTGAGACTGTATGTATGCGGCCGTCCAATAAGCCACATTATGAGTCTCTTGCCCATCTCGCACTGACTTGCAACTCGAAAAACAGACAAGCACAAAAAAAAACAATATTGATGTGAACATTCCCTACGCCAGGATGAGTAATCGGTGTGAATTTTCAGCTTAAAAGGCCAAAAGTCAGTCAGATAAACTATGGCTGCAGTTGCGCAGCTTTATACAGGTGGACGGCCGCATAATATATCTGCACTGAGCCGACATAATGCTTCTAGTTAAAGTAATAGCTTGCGGAGCCGTTACGAGTGCCGTTAATTACAGCATAGATGCAGCTTTACGCATGAGTCGAATCGCTTAATTCGCGGAATGGCAGCTGATGCGGGTGAATTGGCTCAGATGAGGACGAGGCAAGTGTGATGCGGTTGATGGCTACTTGACTGCTGATGCTGATTGATGTGGCTCAGATCAAAGCCAGTCTCCAGTGGTGCTAGAGGCTGCAGATCTGTCGATCCCGCGAGCGTCAGCCGCGCCGTTCACGTATGTCAGGATTAATCATCTCGCATCCACCAGTCTCAAGTTTGAAACCGCGTGCAATGTGCAGTCATAACAAGAAGTGGGGGACGCCCGGAACAACTCAGTGGCATAGATTAGAATGTCTTGCTCCGATTTTGCATGTTTTGGGAGTTTTTCTGAAACTGTAATATTTATTTATCTGATGCCCTGACATGTAAACATGCTACACGTCATACGTGCAAAATGTGCATTGCAAGTGCCAGTGTGAAAATGTGCACAAAATACAACGAAATTATTACAACACATTAAAAATTATTGCAAATGTATAATTACCTTAGCTGCATAGAAAGATTATTGTAAAATAAAATTACAAACAATTACAGACAGAAAAACAAAAAACAAATTTATGCCTACTCTATTACAGCATCACAGTTAGCAGTCTGCGAGATGAAACCTAAAGCCTTACTTCAGCAGAGATTTCAGTAAAATAGAGGAGAAACAATAAATCCCCTCGTTGGAGAAAAGTGGGGGACGACATACGTGTCCCAGTGTAACGTGACATTGATTAAGTCTTCTACACGTCAGTGCTGGCCTAGTGACGTACGTGTAGTTGTACCATTTAATTCTCCCGATCGGTCAGCTGGACGACAGCGCGCCAACATCAGTCAGTCATTCAATCAAGACTTTACTGCAAGAACCAAGTGTCAAGTTGGTAAACTCGAACGGCACAAGGTGAAAAGGTAATTTGTCAAGCCAATTAAAAAGCGAATGAAAACTGATGACAGTGACAGTAAAACAAGGCAAAGCTCACACTAAACTCAAACAGTTAAAAAATACTAAAGAATCGATGCAGTCATGTACAACGACTCATATAACCGGCGATCTATAACAAAAACTAACAATAACAAGTGTCCAGTTACTCAAAAATAGCATAGCATAGCAGTACTGTTAAAGATATTCCCCGCGTGCATTATTACAAATTCTCTGTCTGGCACCATCTGTGTTGCACACAATTTCTCGAGCAAATTTGACATTTGCATAAGCAATTTAAAACAATACATTGTTGTTATTTTAAATTTACTAGCAAAGTTTCCACCCTATGGGCGGGTCCACTCCCTTACCTGGCATCTCAACACCCCTCAGGCTGCCCATGGGGGCAAGGTGAGGACGCACGTACCTAAGATCCAAGGACTCAAACACCGCAGTCAGGGTCCAAGAACGTGGAACACAGAAGGTGACAGACAGATAAACAGACAAACAAACAGACAAACAAACTTTCCAAGCATTATAGTAAGATAATTCCAAGTTGTCAATCTTACAGACTCACATACAACTAAAACCAAAAATTCACACTGCTGCAAAATACAGAACTGCAAATCTGTTACACATTTTCAGCAGCACATAAAACAGCATTAAAATACTAACAACGTCCAAAACAATCTATAAACATATCCTTAAAAAGTACCATTACTGCAAGTAATATACATATGCACAGCTAAAAATAAGAAAAAAATCTACAAAAATCTTCAGACAGAAAGCACACAGTATGAGAAAAAAAACACAACAAATCATAAACAAAAATAGAGCTCATAAAACATCATGACTGAGAGATTGGTGAAGGTTGGCTCAATAGCACCAAGGCGTGGTCTGACGGCAGCAGCAGCAGTAATAGCACTGTCTACTTGCCCTGGGTTACATGTGTCAACAGTTGAATAATGGCAGCAGTTACAATGTCTGTATGAGATCGATGAACAAAATGACCACCACGAGCAAACAGCAGCATTCTAGGATAACCAACGGTACCGTCATCTACAGCACAGAACACAAGCAGCAGTAATAGTAAACGTGAAGACTCTAGGATAGGCGACAGAATGCACAAATATTTTCAGCTGAAAAAATTAAGACAAAAACAGAACATGGATTGCATTGCATCAGAGGTAAATGACTATATGCTATGAAATCAGTAATCTTACTCCGACTTAGTTACTCTTTAATGTTTTGTGACAGAAAAAAATTTCAGAACAATAAGAAGATGCATATAATTAATACACAAGTTTTCTATAATTTTGTTGATTTAAGAAATTCATTACACAGTTTGTTAAGTGCCAGTGCATGCACAAACCTATGTTTGGGCCACGTATGACTTTCTCTTTTGCATCAAAGTAAGTGATGTGTTGGTCGCTGGCACCGCAACATCGTGCAACTTCCAGTGGTAATTGCCACTCCAGAAGAGGGTCATTCTGAGTCATTGCTGACAGTAATGGCAAGCGCTTGGCAGCCAGTCGTTCCACGTCCGCACAGATCTGTGACACATCAGCATCAGCATCGTCATCAAGGTCCAGCGTAGTTCAACAGTTAGAAATAACAATCACCTGGACAGTCCAGCTGATCCTGAACACAAAAACTCTCATGAAAAAGACACTAAGTGGTGTTAGTTGAATGAAGCAGATCAGTCTTCAGACTGCACTTGAATCAGTCAACAAAAGACAAGTCGGCAGTCAAATATAATGGACTAGTGGTAGATCATAATCATAATTGTGAAGTTACTGCCAGTATACATAACCTGCGTACGCTAACACAATCGATGCAAATGGCACAGTGCCGTAAAATGCCATGTTGTAGGTGAAGTCGTATCAGCAGACGAAAACTGTGTATGAGTGAACAAATGATCCATACTAACAAAAAGTTACTGACAACAAAAACTTCACAGAAAACCCAGATATATATCTGTTCATGCATCCTTATGCGGCATAATGTGTTGGCGTGCTTCTTTTTTGCTATATTTAAGTAACTCGGCCGAGAACTGCAAACTGCACCAGCTGAGTGAGTTTCACCTACAATCGCTACCAGGTGTTACGTAGCCGAAAATATTAGAACTGTGCCATTTGGCAGGTTATGTATATGAGCTAAGTATTATTATTATTATTATTACCTGTAATGTGCTAATAGTACTGACCTGCTGAAAGTCAACTCTGGCAACAGACATAACTCCGATCTTCATTGAAGCATTGGAAATGGCGTGAAGTCCTTCAAAAACAAAACAAAATCAAACTAGATATTTGTGCCAAAGCCCGACGTGAGTCCGCCCGGCGCTGCAAGTCCAGTCGAGAAAAAAATTTAGAAAGATGGAATTCCCCTCGTAGCAAAATTACGTGGCTTGTACCTTAGTATTTGCAAAATGCATAGTGTTGACTTGAAGTGGGTCAACATCCGCGCCCTAACCATTGTTGTTAGTGGACCAAAGTTCATCAATTTTTTGCCCAACATGTGAGGGACTGAGATCGATCAAGTTTGTATCCAATTTTCAATATCTCCATCCATTCCCGAGATATTCATGGTCAAAATCTAAAGTTAATCGAAATTGCATCAATTTTTACACATTTTAGCCCCCCAAATTTTTAGCAGCGGTGCCCCTAAAAAGTTGTACCCAAACTATCACCCCTAACTAGCGGCATATCACATGGCAAAGTTTCATTAGGCTAATCCTTCTACCCCCAAAGTTACAAGCATCGGATACGACAAATTTGAAGCCAATTTTTACCCCCCCCTTTGTAAAAAATTTTCAGGAAACCTCCATCCCTGATGGGGTGTGTGCTAGCAAGAATTGGTCATTCTCTAGCGCGAGTAAAAAATTGGGGTTGCAGCAGCCCCTATGGATCAATATATGGTCTTCCAAAAAAGTAAATTTTGGTGGGTCCAACTCACATATTCTACTTTGTGGATAGTGGACCAAAGTTCACAGGACTTTCTTCGATGAATGTGGGAGAAATCGCCGTTGATTCATACGTTGGCTGATTTAAGATATCATCATCTGCTTTTACATTTTGCATGTTTTTGACCCTTAATTTTTTTGGAGAGAGCCTCCTAAAATTTTGAACAAAGATTATAAAATCAAACAAACTTCACATCATGTGGCAAAATTTTGCGGCAATTGACTGAAGGAGCTCAAAGATCTCGTGCTGGGAAAAGAATAAATAAATAAACACCAGCAAAATATAAGCCCACCCAGAAACTACCATTTCTGAGCAGACTAATAACATGTGTTTCAGTTGCAACCAAAATGAGAACTCAAAATAACTAATAATAACTAATGCTGCATGATAAGCTCTGTTATGATAAGTCACAGATATCTATGACATACAAATGACCCTGCGTAAATCTTTCGATGAGCCCCACAGTACTTGCTTGGTCAGGGCGATGTGACCTGACTAGCAGTGTAGTCATGTGAGTGGGGGTAGTTGCACTTTTTGCTATTCCTGCCATGACTTATTGTAGTTGGGCTTAACAGGATCTAACAGACACCTATGGGTCATTGCTTGGTTGGTGCCTGCCTGGTCTGTGGTTTGGTCATGGGCGCTGGGTGGCTTCGCTGTTCCTGCCATGTCTTGGGGTTGGGTGGAGCATTGGAGAGGCTCTTGCGGGGATGATGGGTC
>Ga0209367_1010323_pt1 | contig 12535 bp, 8 predicted proteins | sample WorMetLIZISLAND2_FD_187412 | JGI IMG/M metagenome (GOLD analysis project Ga0209367, IMG submission 187412) | Marine gutless worms symbiont microbial communities from Max Planck institute for Marine Microbiology, Germany - Olavius geniculatus... ... | reverse complement strand
AATTGTTTGAAACGGGAATTGCAACCGGAAACACACAGTTAATCTTAGTTATTAGGATAGTAAGCGTTATATGGCTTTTGCCTGTGCTTACTTAGGCCACCAGTAATTCTGGTGGCTTCGGTGAATTTGTTGAAAAATACCTCTCTCTCTCCCTCTCGAGTAGACCTCAGCTGCGCGTTGGGCTACTTTTGGGCGTTATTTGAGCTCATTTGGTAAATCTGCAAACTTAAATGGTGTTTGTTTATTCTCTGCTATGGAAGTAGAAATATATAGCTAGTTTCTGTTATCTTTTATTTTTTTATCTGTTTTATTGGTTTTTCTGTCAATATGTTACGTCGATAATTTGCAGTAAGAATGATCGCATAGGGACGAGTGGAGTTTACTGGGCGCCATAGGAATACACCTAACCCTAACTCTAAACCCTGACCCTACACCTAACCCTAATCCTAAACCCTAATCCTAACCCTAACCCTATTGGTAGTTATACGGTATATGTGAAATAATAGGCGCAATGTATTCCTATGGCGCCCAGTAAACTCCACTCTACTCATCGCATATTTCCGAGCACTTTGTTAGTAGTTGTATGATGTTTTATTAGTTGCGTACGATTTACGTTGACCTGTGTTTTCCTAGCCTTGTTATACACGGCTCAGAGATAACATGATTACTTATTCGTAAATGTTGTTGCAATCACACCTTATTGCACATTTCATGAATGTTTGTCGTCAGAGGTTTTGTTTGAGTGGAGAAAACAATTAACTTTCTGGAACAGTAAGACAGACTTTTAACAACTTCAACATAACTTTGCACAAAATCAACGTAAGCATCGCACTGCACTGTCATGGCAGTCGTGCACATACGCTAATATAACGTAACATAATGTAACATCAAGCATTATGTACATCAGACACGCAAGGCATCTAACAATGGAGAACGACCATGTTTAGGTCTTCAGACTTAATTTTAGAGTTAGGGTTAGTTTGAAGGTTAGGGTTAGGAATAGGGTTAGAGTTAGGTTTAGGGTTTGTAGTCGCATTCAATTGCAATTAAAATAACTAAAATCCAGTACGATTGGTGTCACGATTGTCCTCGGTCGATAAACACTTGAAGTAAACATCAGTGACGTGGAGATTGCATTGTGTGCATATGTACGATTTGTTAGAAAAGTGTGAAACGATCCTAAATATTTTTTCATTTTCGTACTTTAGACATCTTTAGTGATTGATTAACGTGAGTGAAATCGGAAATTTGCGAGTAAATAATGGGTGATTTCACCCCGGTTTCAACTTTAAAGCAAGTGAAAGAAAATCGGCGGTGAAGTGACATGTACACTGTGTTTCATATAAAAGAACCCCTATTTTTCATAATTCACTCAAATGATGATCAATTTACATGAAATTTTTACCAGTTGTGGCTGAATAAATTCTTATTCAAAATATTTTAACAAAAAATTGCTGTTAGTTAAATATTCTTTGCTAGTCGTGATGTAACGTGGACATCATAATGTGTCATGAGTACAAGTTTGATTGTCTGAACTGGTACTGTCAGTTGCTGCACTGCTTCAATGGTGAACTTAATCTGGTTTATTAATGTAAAAAAATATTCATTGTGTCAGCACTAAGCAAAATGGGAGCTGAAATCAAGTGTCTCACGATCCAGAAACTCAACCATCTCGCAAGCTCTGTGTGCTGATGCACTGTCTTGCTCGAACTTGTGAAAGTCAAACTATCCCCACCAAAGCCACGTAAATGCAATCGATTTGTACATTTTTTGTGACTGCAACTGTAAAACTTCAAGAATTTGTCAACAGCAAACCCGATTAAGTTCACCATCGGAGCAGGGTAGCAACTGACAGCACCAGTTGAGACATCAAGCTTTTACTCACGACACATTGTGATGTCACAATTACATCCCAACTGGTTAAAATTATTTAATCAACCAACATTTTTGGTTAAAATATTTTTAATAAGAATTTCTTCGGCTACAACTGGTAAAAATTTCTAGTAAATTGATCATCATTGGAGTAAATGATGAAAAAAAGAAAAAAAGGTTATTTTATGAAACACCGTGTAAACATCTAATTACCCAATATTTTACCACAAAGTTAAGTCATTCATATAAAACATCTAAATTCTAAAATGTGTCTTTGATAGGCTCTATTAAATACGTATAGTCTGTCAATGAAAATGACTGAAGTTGAATGATCTTGGGTCTTGCTTGCAGTTAAAGGCTGCAAGTAGCAAGATTTTTATCAGTTTTACCAGTAATCAGTGCAGAAAATGGGTACAAATTACGTGGATTTGGAACCTGGTAACGAATTTTGGAACCAGTGTCATGGGCTCAGCTTACTGCTGGGCTGAGTTTACCAGAGGGTACTCAATAAGCCGAAACTTGGAGTTGTTTACGCTTTTTGACAACCTAAAAGACTGTTTGCAGCTTATTCGGCTATGAAAATTTACAACATTTGTACTGAATAAGTTGCAACGTTTACTTGTTGACGCTTATTCAATATAATGTGTTCATAGCTGAGTAAGCCGAAACACAGCCCAAAACACCGTGTTGTGGCTTATTCACAAAATTTGTACTGAATAAGCCTGAATAAGCTACAACACGGTCTTTTAGGCTGAAAATCCTTGAATTTTTTTATGCACCCAAAATGTGGCCACCTTGAATATTATGTGAACTACTTTTCTGAAATTAATGTAGTTTAGTGTAAGTTAATGTTGTTCCAGCCACATGTTAGCGGTGTGGTCAGGCAGAGGAGAGAGACACTGGTACATTTAACAACTGAATGTCTGATATTGGAAGATGCATGCAGCCACCACATTGATGAGACTGATCCCGTCACTTTTTGTTCAACGAACCCGAGGTAGCACTCAGTTACCTGAGGGATGCTGGCCTTAACAAGGCTGGTCGCATATGATCCTTGATTGAGCACCAGAAGAAAACATCAACAACATGGTAGAGAAGGGTTTTCTCCTCTATGTCAGTCTCTGGATCCAGCAGTAAAGTAAGAAAGGAGAGGGAGAATAGCAAGGAGGAGAGTTTGGGTTTGGGCATTTAAGCACTTTTTTCCACTTTAAGCACTGAACAAAATGTTTATGTGTGTCAGGTATTTAGCGATGGATCAGTGGGTAATAACTGCTGAAGAGCGCAGTAAGCATGATTTGCTTTTTCTACAACAGAACCCAGTCGGTGGCTATTTGTCAGGTCAGTTGTCTGTCTGTCTCACTGTTGTCGTGAAATGCCACGGAGGCTTTAGTTGTGGCCCAAGGATGAACTGGTTAGATTCTGGTTGCAGTTCAAAGTTTATTTTCGCTGCACTATTTTTGATGGACATTTGTGCTATTGTGATGCTGATGGGTTGGTGGTCTAATGGTTTCTGACGTAGTTGCAATCGCCAAGTTGCTGATTCAACTCCCAGTCGGGCCACTGTCAAGTGGTTACTGCTTGGATGGGCTGTGTATAATGTGTTCATAGCTGCATATGAACAGTCATGACAGTCGTCTGCGGACAGATAAATCATCTCGGTATATGACCAACACCAAGCTCAACTCAGCCTTTCATCCCTCCGGGGTAGGTAAATTGAGTACTGGCTATGAGCTATGACGAGCTAAGTACGAGCTATGTCGTTTAACCATTCTTATGCACTGACTTGCTAGTTATAATGATAATAATAATCTGATTTGTAAAGCGCCAGTATGTGCTAAAAAAGACTTCAGTGGCGCTGGTGGACAGAACTAGTCGCTGAGGTTGAATGTCTGACGGAAGATGTGTGTCTTCAACCTGGATTTAAACACAGTCGGTGAACAGCTACTTGTAACATCAGTGGCTAGAGAGTTCCAAACGGTGGGTGCTCTGCAATGGAAAGCACGATCAGCAAAGCGAGTTCTTGTGGTCGGCTTGTATAGTAGCAGTACAGCGGATGAGCGGAGATGACGAGCAGATCCCCGAAGTCTGATGTGGAGACTGAGGTATGACTGAGGTTGCCAGGTAGGTCAACTACTCATTGTCTTATCTGTACTTCTGTTTGTCCACAAAAGTTTGTCCACAAAAGTTTGTCCAGAGCGTCACCTGCCATATGGTGTGTGTTCTTTGTATGGTAGGTGATCAGGCGAAGCGGTTCTTTCTACAGTCTGGATTACCAATGCAAACTCTTGGCCGCATTTGGTTGGTCTCTTTGGTTTCATAATTATTGTGTCATATATTGATCAAATATCGATCAAATGTTCAATTGTTACCCGTACATGGTTGTTTTAATATTTAGGCTGCATTGTGTGTTTCACTTGTTTATCCATCTGTTTCATATGGGCGCTTAACACAAAAACAAAGTAGAAATTTTAGGTAGAAGCCTGACGTTAGGCCAACCTGTGTCATAAGTCTGACTTGGGAGACAATTTATAAGGTTGAATTTCCACTTTTTGTAAAGCCGTCTGGTGAATGGAATTGTGTTAGTCTACACTGAATGCACAGTGTTTGTTTTAGATGGGTCAAAATAAGACAACTAAACTTTTTGTGCTTAGTTAACCAAAGTTCATCTATTTTTTTGTCAAACATGCGACGGATTATAGTTGATAATGCTTTTTTCTGCTTGTCGATGTCTCAGTACACTCTGGAGATATTCACCATCAAAGTTTAGAGTTGTGTAGCAGGTCGTGTAACAGTAGTTGTTGTAGTGGTTGTAGTGATTTTCTGTGCAGCACTAGCTGACGTGGGTTCAGATGGTTGCATAGATCGTCATGAGTTTTCTATTGATGGTTGCATAGATCGTCATGAGTTTTCTATTGACATTTATCTGTTAGTTTAGAGTTGTCGTGGGTTTGGACAGTTGTGTAGTTGTAGTTGTTGTAGCTGTAGTTGTAGTAGTAGTAGTTGTTGTTGTTGTTGTAGTAATTATGCGCGAAAGCATCTACTGCTTTCAGCAAATCTTAGCTATCGCAATTCTATCCGTTTTTCTGTCTGTCATACGGGTGGATCAGTCAAAAGCGATGCAAGCTAGGATTAACAAATTTTCACCGTCAGCTGCACGCAACTATCATTATGCGATCCAGATAGAGAATTTGGTATTTTGTATATTAACTTAGCGTGAACACCCCAATTTTCAGCTAATACACTGAACCGGAACTGCTATAGGCTTTCGCACATCTCGTGAGCATTAACTCGAATTTCTTGTTTTAGTTGTTGTTGTTGTTAGTGTTAGTGTTGTTGTTGTAGTTGTTGCATTTGTAGTTGTTTTCTGTACAGGTCTTTAGCTGATGTGGGTTCAGACGGTCGCGTAGATCGTCGTGAGTTTTCCATCGCCATGTATCTCATCAAACATTGCCTCCATGGTCGGGATTTGCCCGCGGTATTGCCCGCCAGTCTAAACGTCGACCCCGCCGATGTGCATATGGGCCGGGCACTGATTTCCGATTGGACGACAGCTTCGATGTTTGGCATGCCAAGTCTGCAACCGACTGGTGTTTTCAGGCCCCTTGTCATGTCTGCTGGTACGTGCTTATTTTGTTCACACAGTTCACTGTGTTCAGAAAAAAAACACCCACTCACGTTTTCTGTCAGATGTTCGTGGTAAATTTCTACAAAATTTTCAGGGACTGTTTGTCAGGAGTCACGTATTCCATCGCTGTAATAGTTAGGTATTTTTTGCTACTGGTGACGTCATGCTGACGTCATATTTAAATTGTGTTTGTAAATTATGGGTTTACCATTGAAGGCAGACACGAGATGAAATGTTAAAACACATCAGTTGATCATTATGCTGACTAAATTAAAAATTATGCTAACCTGTCATGTAATTTTCAATTGTGAACTGTTTATATGGTTTCACTTGCTCGCTACGGCTTGAAACTTTCGGTCATGTCAATTATTTAAAAATTTTATTTTATTAATATATGCAAGGAAAGGACAATGGAAGGAAAGACAAAGTTGAATCTGCAAGAAATGGAATTTGCAGGGAAACGCGATTGCGAATTTTGGGGCCTTTTCTTGCAATTTCCACTCCTTTTCTTGCAAATTTAGCGCCCCCTGCAATATTTAAGACTGCATAGTTATGCTGATGCTATACTTCACATTGTTGCTATTGCTTCTGTGTTTTCAGTGCGGCCAATGCTAGATGCCGTTGCGCAGGAATATAAGCAAGTAATTTATGCAGCTCACTAACTGTGATAATCTCAGACCTCTCATCATATCACTTGGCTTATTTATCAGCTCGACTGGTTGGATTTATTCGCTTTAATGTTATAAACTAGTTCTGGTCATCCCATTGTGCTGAGGACCAGCAAAAACTGAGATGTAAAGAAGCACACCACATGATCTGGTGTGCTTCCATATTCGTATCCATATCTACCTCCACAGTTCACTACTAAAGTTTACTATATCGCATAGTGTGTACAACAGGACAGTTTGGTTATACAAGTCCAGCGGCAACTGCAACGTTTCCTACGAGCCTCAGTCCAGTCAGGTATGACATGAACAGTTTTTACACAAGTGGCTTGGTGGCGTAACGGTATGATGTTGGACTCAAGATAGAGAGGTCTTGGGTTCAACTCAACGGGTCGAGTCACTAGTTAGTACTTGGATGAGTGACTGACTTCATACAGACTGAAGTATCTTGGGCGAATCATGGAACGAGCCAACACAGCAGCTTATCAGGGCTGCTGGCTTCAGACTACAGATTGCACATGTTCATCAACGATGGCAAAGCAACATGACAGTACATCTCGATGTGTAACCAATGCCTCTGGGGTGGGTAAATTAATTACCAACCCCTCTAGCTGGGGTTAAGGTGGGGCGCCTTCAGGGATGTGCATGAGAACTCCTAAGCCGAGACTGAGACGAGACCCATGTCTCCGAGACCGAGACGTTCAAAATTTTGTCATTATGAGACCGAGAAGAGATGTTGCACCTTCCGAGACGGTGGCCGAAACCTTGAAGCTCCCAAGAGTCTCGGGAGCTTCAACGTCTCGCCGAGACGTTTTCCGTGATGTATGGTAAACACACTGACAATGAAAAAAATTATACAAATTATTTAACTCGCACCATGGTAATAAGCACTTTCAATTTGTGATATTGTGGGTTTTTGCACTTTATTTTGACAATTATCACTAAATAATAGACGGCTTGCACCATAAAGAATTGCAACTGCAGTGCTGTAGACATGAGCCATTATGTTTATCACAATATGCAAGCAACTGAAATTAGTAAAACTACAGCTGATTACAGCCTTCCTTATACGTCGACTGCATTTGGCTGATAGTATTCATTCTGACATCATCATACACTTTATCTTCATTGCGACTGGGTCATTTTATGACGAAAAAAGACTGACATGACATAATTCTGCTTTATGATAAATAAGTGAATGAAAGAGTAAAAACACTGTAAACGAATATGTCTAAGCCACAAATGTCATGCTGGTTAGTATAGCTCTAACTGCAGCTACAGTATGCACGGCGTGCGCCTGCACAAAACGTCTCGACAAGATGCAGTGGCCCAAGACCCGAGACGAGACCTACTGGGCCGAGATTGAGACACATTGCTACGAGACCGAGACGTTGAGGATTTTGTCCGAGACGAGACGTTAGTACATCTTGAGACCGAGACGTCTTGACCGAGACCACATCCCTGGGCGCCTTCACCTATGTTGGGTAGTAGGTGTGTGATCCCATACGGCAGGTGGCACTCTGTAGGTTTGTGATTGCAAACAACTTTTACCTTTAACTTCTTACTCATTTTTCTGTCTGTCCCATATGGCTTTTGACTCTAAAACAAAAAGACATCAAAAGGAAATGGAAACAATTGTGAACTTTTTTCCAGAATAGGAGGAGCTAACTGCCAGTGAAAGGTCAGTGTTTGGGTCGTGGTTATTTTGCACTGAACAATGTATAACGGTTGCAAAAAATCTACATTTTTTATTCAAAAACCCCAATAAAGTTACAGGTTTTTTTGTGTTTTTAAAGCTAAAGTTGTTTTTGTAAACAAGCCCAAGTTGATTGTTTTTGTGATCTGTACATCCATATGAGCTTCTGGCTTTAAAACAAAAAGGCATCAAAAGCAATTGGCATTTATTTTTGATACCCCGGGTGACTGCTTCAGTATACTAATTTTATTCTGCACGTAGGGATCTACTTTAAATGATTACCATGTTTCTGCTCAGTGAAAGTCTCAATGAAATCATTTCACTTTTTGGCTAAGTAGTCTTCTTAGACCGTACTTTTGCTCAGCAAATTGACTCACCAGAAGACAGAAACTGATGTCAGCCATTACTGCTGATATTACTAACTCAATCTCTCGGCATGTCTCCGTGTGTAAACAGATATCTGGGCTGGCCTGGGGGCCAGCGTTTTCAAGTGCCTTCGGCCTACCACACTGGTACAACTTTAGTCCCTTGTGCGCCACTACCGACGACCACTACAGTGGCTACATTCTCTCAGATTACTACCACAACATCGTTGCTGGCGACGACAACTACAACTACTGCTACAGCTTCTTGGATTACTACGACGTCTGCTACGTTGGTGACGACAATGCATGCGAACGCCAACGCGAACGTATTGTCAGCATCAGTTGCTGCTGACAGTGACCACGAGATTTTGAAGCCTGGTGAGGAGTTTCTGCTACCATTGCTTGGTAGTGTAACGCTAGGACATTGGACTTGTGATCATGAGGTCGTTGGTTCAACTTCCATTCGGGTTACTATCGAGTGACTTATCCAAGGTGCCTGTTTGTGGACATGTATTGTAAACCGTCTTGGTATACGGCGAACATCAAATTCAACTAAGTTTTCCATTCGTTGAGGTAAATTGAGTACGAGCCTGTCTGGTTAGGGTGAAAGTGCAGCACATTCACTCGTGTCGATCACATATGGTAGGTGATGCTCTGTAGTATTTAGAAGAGTTTCTATTATATAGATGAGGTCGATTATTTAGCTGGGTTTCCACGCCTCCTAGAATGTCTTGCATTTTTTTTTATTTTTTAGGTGTTGGAAAATCCCGGAAACTACCTTTTGTCCTGGAAAGTCCTGGATGTTATTTTTTTACTTGTGCATCCTTATTACTCGGTTAGCATGTTGTTGGTAATGTCATTTTGAGTGTTTTGGCACTTAGCCAAAAACCCTAAGCTCAAAGTGGGGTGTCGTCTGACCTCGGGTAAGGCTTACCATGTAGATCCATGCATTACCACGCAAAAAATAACCACAGGATCGACGATAATGTGATTTGCATTTTTTTGGCACTGAGCCAAAAACCATAAGCACAAAGTGGGATCGCGATGTGGCGACACACAAAGCTGGGTTAGACCTACTGTACGGTGAAAAAATCGCTCTGATTGGTCGGAAAATGAGCGAGATATACAGCGACGAATATTGCACGCAAAATGGGCGATTTCTAGGCCACATTTTGGGGGCGCGCAATTCAAAACTTTCAGCGTCCACGGTTTAACAAGGTAGTGCACAAGCATACATTGGGTGAGGTGGGAAACTGAATGGTCATTTGATGGCAAGTTGTGTCAGAAATATTTGTACCAAAAATTATTAAAATCTAATAATTGGTTTTCACGTAATAGTCGAAAATGTCCGGGATGTTTTTTTGAGACACAGTGTAGATACGTTCTATCGATCCACGTAGTTTTCATGGAAAAAGCGCTGATATTTTTGGAGATCTGAAATAGTATAAGTGTTTCACTATAATGGAGATGAGCTCCGGACACTCCCGCATAGGGGGTTGTAACTAACCATTTTGATAAAGGAATAACAAAAAAGTTAGGTACAGTAGTTCAAGGGTTAAGGTGATTGCTTGTAAAACTTGTTTGACCACAGTGACATTTGAGGACAAGCGACGGGAGAACTTTGAGAAGGGTTTCGTGGAGCTCGAGCGACGACGAGCCTTCCTGATGGAACAGCAGAAACGTGAGGCTGACGAAAGACTCGCTTTTGAGAAGAAAGAGGAGCAGAGACAGGAAAAAGCACGGTTTGTCTTCATTTGTCACTTTCCTTACGAATGTTTCGCACAGTTGTTTGTCTGCTACCTTTATTACAAATGTTATCGTAGTTACAAATGACATAATTTTTATGTACATGAGGCTGATGAAAGACTAGCTTTCAATTAGGAGGAGAAACAGAAAAAAACATGGTTTGTCTTTGTCTGCTATCTTTTCTAGTTCGCCCGGAAACGATAGTTCTTGGAGCGGACTTATGTTTTGCTGGCATTTATTATTTTGATCTTTGAGCTTCGTCGGCTGATCATCGTTATTGTTGATTATACGTTTAAAAATGTGTTTCTAACTTTCTACATTAGACAGGCAGGGCCCCTTAAACGTCGCGAGGCCTGTGATAACTTATTCCCCTACTCTCCCTCTCGACAGGACTGGGTGTGTTAATTTACGCGTTAATTAATGCATTAAAAAAATTAATGCCTTGACAGCTCTAGTAGAAATAAAAATACAAAAACAGAATTCACAAGCCGAAACAATGTAGAACACCAGTCCGTGTAATTATTCTTATTCGGCCGAATAGTAAAATCTACTATTCGGTACAGTCCTAATATATGTGCATGATTATTAGTAGCCTAGCTTTGGTGTTTTTAGTGTTGGATTTTCTTATGTACCAGCTCATTTATTTGTGCCTGGTTGTCCAGAGCTCTGATGTTACACTGTGAATTGTTATGAATACTCCGTCATGAAGTGAATAAATAATTAACGAGTTGTTGTCATCGTCAATGCTTAGCCAGTAGAGGCCGTAGCATCGCCCCACGGTGACCACGACTGATGGCACGCCTCCAGAGGTCAGCAGGCGAAAGGTTGTTGTCCCACGGAATCTGGTCAACCCATCTGTTGCAAGGACGGCCTGAGCGACGACTCCATTGGCTACTTGGTGGACGTCCGAGCAATAGGGCTATGTGGCAGTTCAGCGCCCCCTTGTGAGCTGGAGCATCTTCTTGCAACTTGGCGACGTGACCAAAGAGAGAGTTGTGGCGACGGTTGATTGCGTGGTTCCTACGGTCAGGGAAACTCGGGGAATTTAAAAGTACCAGGATGCAGAAGTTAACAAAGATGCGGAAAAAAATTTGAACTGTTGTGTGCAGACTGCGTATAACAGTTGAAAATTTTTCTTCCTCGCTTCGCTCGCAGATTATCTGTACTTGCACTTTCAAATTTGTTCTGCCGCCCTTGTTTCTAGTGTGATTGCAAGTGGTTGAAAGCCAACATTAGACGATCAAATAATATTCAAGTCACCATTATGTTACCATATCATTACTACACTACTTTAGTAATTGTTCAGTTGTGTACTTCCCCCTGTCCTCCAATAGACAGCATTATCACATTGATGTCTGTCTGGAGGATAACAGGGAAGATTATTAGAACTACCATTATGTTGATTACATATGCACGCATATGTTCTTACAATTGTAGGTTTAGCTAGTTTTTTTTTTTTGTGTTTTGTGTTTCTGCAAAGGTTAAACTTACTGTTCCATTATTATGTGTTTGTGTGCATTCTGCCTGAAAAGGCCGTCCCCGAAATGACCTATACTGTGTCGGGTGGGACGTTAAACCCTACTCACTCACTCAGTTGTGTACTGTGGAGTTAATAAAGTAGACCACCACCACAGACCTAGTACTACTTTGCAGATTGGAGCAGGAGCAGCGCAAACAGAAGCAGTTTGAACAGAAACTGGAACAACAAAAACGACAGGAACTAGAACGTGCCGAGCAACTAAAGAAACTCATGCTGCAGAGAGAGGTAACTGCTACAAAAACAACTACAACTGGTGCTCCTATTGCTAGTACTGCTACTAATAGTAGTTGTTGGAAAAGCAGAAATGACAGGAAATAGATTGTGCTGAACACATTCTTTAGAAACTCATGCTTCAGACAGTGGTTACTACTACTACTACTACTACTTAGAGATGGGAATCGAACCCTCGAACCAAACACACTGAACTCAAATCCTGTACGAACCAAACTGAACAAACTGAAATTGTTTGACTAACCAAACCGGACTGAGAGACTTGCCGAACTGAACCAAATCCGAACTCATCACCATGCGTTCGGTCCAGAGTTTGGTCTCTAAAATCGTACATAGTATTTGCACTGTAGAATTAAATGCACTTTATTCGTCTCATCTACCAGTACTACGCCCTACTACATCTACCGTTGCTATCAGCAGTATGACTACTACTTCTGCAGGCGCAGAAATTGGCCAAAAATTGTCAGAAATGGTCTCACTTAATATGCCATGTGCCTGCTGATGAAAATTTTGCAAAATTCTGCAAAAGTTGGTGGCGTGGCGTGGTACGGTAACGCGTTTTGAATGAAACGAAGTTACTCTACGCCGGGCCCAGTTAGTACTTAGATGGGTGACTGTCTACAGTACGGAGCCAGCCGACTAGGTCAACTCAGCCTTCTATTCTCTGTGGGATGGTAAAATGAGTACTGGCGGTGGTCAAGGCCATCGCTAGGGAAGAAACAGCGAGTTCTGCGCAACAGTAGGCCCTGTGGCCAGGACTGCAAGTATACCGATCCAGTCGGTTAACCCAGCCGA
>Ga0209367_1010322_pt1 | contig 12537 bp, 7 predicted proteins | sample WorMetLIZISLAND2_FD_187412 | JGI IMG/M metagenome (GOLD analysis project Ga0209367, IMG submission 187412) | Marine gutless worms symbiont microbial communities from Max Planck institute for Marine Microbiology, Germany - Olavius geniculatus... ... | reverse complement strand
ATACAATTACAATGTCCTTAAGACAAATAATTTCGATAGCAGACAGAAAACCAGATGTTTTCAACAACAAACTAATTTTCCGTTTCCGCTGCCATTAGTGATGGGCCCGTAACGTAACGTAACGTAAAATAGCGATACGTATATAATACATCACCCGCGGGTCAGCTCGCGATTCTTTCTACCGCTACCGCGGGATCCTCTGCAATTAAATTCCCATCCCGCGGGATTGTCGCTAATTTTATTCCCGCACCCGCGGTATTTCCCGCGGTATTCCCGCGGAAAATTTCCCATGCAGGTCTCTATTATGTAGCAGGAGGATGAGCACACACAAAAAAGAAGTTTCATTTCAGTACAAAAGCATAGAAAGTTTAGCTTTACATAGGCCTAGGACTAAGTCTCGCAAACCGCTAGTAAACTTTGCGAACAATTTGCACAGTAGAGGCAGCACTGCAGTCCAGTTCGACTGATCTAATGCTGACAGTGGCGGATTCAGAAGGGGAGGTGGGGAGAAGCTGCCCCTCCCCCACTGACCGGATGCATCTTAAAACAAGTGAAAATTTTGCATGAAAATGCATTATTTTTTTGCCTAAAATTTTCAAAAACTTTCTGGGCAGGTGTCTATATCCCCTCCCTGGACCCCATCCCCTACCCTTCTGCCTCATATTCCAAATTTCTGGATATGCCACTGAATGCTGACGATCTAATTAGTGCTCTTGAGGCGTTAATTTTTCAATGCATGAGGTAGGTCCTAACATGTTAACTAATGTATCATTATTACTGATAGCCCATTGTATTAGACTACATCGCTGAGGGCGACTGGAATGACGACCTATGAACTCGTGGCTGTGTTGCGACTATCAGACTATCGGCCGCTATCGGATCATCGCTCAGTGGTGTCATTGCGGCAGGAGGCGAGGCGCATTCCGCCTCCTGCTGCAGGGACGGTCCGATAGCGCCGAATGCGGCCGATAGTCCGATAGTTGCCGATAGTCCGATGCGGTATTAAGTGTAACCGGTCATATACGGTGTTATACAGTGTCCCGCGATTGGGCTAGAGTGAAAAACACGGGAACAAACAAACTGATCCACCGTTGAGTAGTCGCGCGAAAAAAATAGTTTCACTTAACTTGCACATTTGCATGCCATTCACTGCACATTTTATGTACTGTTAACACAGTTCACTTTGTCATTATAATTCGCTGTTAGTTTAACTATTAATATGCTATTTGGTATATATTTAATGCATGTTTCTGTGAACTTCACTCGTCGCGGCCATTTGCCTATGGCTCAAAGAACTTTACGGGATCAGGGACTTATGCACATTGCACAGTCATGCACAACTGTATAAAAATTACCACAAAACGGGGATAGGGTCTGGGGAGGGGGCGCTGCCCCCTCTCCCCAGGAAAATAAAGAATGTGATGAATTGTCTCACTAGAACACAATAACTTGGTTCAGAAAGTCTGTTTCAGTAATAAATTATTCAAAACTGCACAACCCTAATGCGGCGAACTACTTTAGTGCACACGAGATATCATTACGCTTCGCTACAGTGAATCCTAAAAGATTTTAACAACTTTCAATCTAAAATTTCACTCCTTAGGTGACAAATTCGGTTAAAAATCAAGCAACGTATGTTTCTTTCAGGTTTGTTCATCACAATGTCAGTTATTTAGCATTTGCAGTCACTGCAAAACTTGATCACAAACCACCCAGAGTAATGAATAGGTCCTGTGATCTACACTCATCCCCGCGAATGACTTTCAGGCAGACCCACCCGGTATGCCTGAAAACCGCAAGATACCGCAGAACACCACAGGACTCCACAGAAAGACCGCAGGACACATAAATAACAACTGCAAAACGTGAAAACAAGACTTAGCCTTTCAACAGTTCAGTAAATTTAAATAAACGCCGCTAAACAATGCAAAAATAACAAAATCAGCATGACACCAGATGCCTAGAAACAAAATGCCACACGCCGACGCTGAGATGCAGGTCACATACCTGGATGCCAACGGTGCGTACGCCGTACGTCAGACGTGGGCCAAAATTTACAATGTACATCACTCATGTTGTCAGTGTTTGCACATTTATTCACGCCACTCCTGTTCTCAAATTCTGTACTGGCTAAGCTTACAATCAATACATTTACCAGTATGCGTCCTGCGGTGTCCTGCGGTTTTCTTGCACATCCTGAAATATTAGTATCGCCACATAACCGCTATAATGTGGCTATATAATGCTCTAAAATAAAAGTAAACCTAGAGTTTTACTGTTTTCAGCACTTTTTGGTGATTGTTCAAACAGTCCTGCGGTGTTCTGCGGTGTCCTGCGGTTTTCAGACATACCCGACCCGCCTAGCCATGACAAATGCCAGCACGCAAAAGCAAGTATATAACATAAGTTGATTGGGTAAACATGCAGTTTAGCGGCCTAAACAAAATACACAGTCAACTTACTGCCTATGCGGGCCAAAGCGTGCATGCGGTCAGTTAACTCTAACCCTAACTCTAAACCTAAGCCTAACCCTAAGCTTCGCCTGTATATAGGCGGTAAGTTGACTGTGTATTTTGTTTAGGCCGCTAAACTGCATGTTTACCGTTGATTTTACCGTTAACAGTTTTGCACGACGCAAAACCTTCTGTAGTATAAAATGACCACAGACGTCATATGATTTCCGACAACATCTGATCGAAATGTTTTTGTTTACAAACATTACGTAGCGTTTAGTGATGCGTCGACAAATATTTTTACCCGCGAAAGCAGCTACTGCAGTACTGCTTTAGTTTGTTTCTTCGTTGACGGCTATACCTCCCAAATGTCTCTTCATGGTCGAGTCCTTCTTGAGTTTGCGACCGTTTTCGTCGGAGACTTTCGGACACGCGCGCCGTGAACAGTTTACTGACTTTTGTTAGTTAAGTTGTTTTATGCCCACGTCATCCCTAAATTTTACCCACCCTACTTTCCCTCCCACAATGTTCCTTTAAATTCGGGGCAAATTTCAGTTTGAAAGGGAGCGGTGAGGGATCCCAGCTTAATATCATTTTCCGTGCGTGTCACTAGTGCGACTAAAATTAAAACACTGGTTAAAAACACTGGCAGTGAGTCATTACCAGTGTTTTTAGCCAGTGTTTTAATTTTAGTCATAGGCCTAGTCAACGAAAATAATTTTAGTCATGCTGTGTAATGTAAGCGAAAATTGTGTTTGTGTGCTGTACTACTGATTGAACAGGCAGCAAAGAACAAGAGATGTTTTCTGACGTTGCTCTTTTTGGAAATAAATAAGTAACAAAATTTTACCTTGATGCTTATCGGGTTCTCCAGCAGTGCAAAATTCAAGATCCTATATATAGCTTCCTGGACTGTATGACAAGTAGCAAACTGTACAGGAACAGGAAGCAGAGTTTCCAAGTGCTAAAGCCAAATGTGAATTGCGTAACTTTAGCGGCCGGATAATACCCCGCAGGTGTACAACGTAAATTGGGTTGTACCCTCTGCGTGGTACATCCCGCAAAAGTGGTGGGGCTGCATTTTAGTGCCAACCGGGGACATGTCCCTCCCAGCTCCTAAGGTGGCGCCGCCCTTGGGCGTACGCTGTCCGCTCAAATCGAACTCGATTCGATTCGGGCGCGGATCCGCTTCGTGTTCGCCTCTGCGTAGCGTTTTTCATACGCGCGTAGTACGCGCGAACTCCGCGCATAGTGCGAATGCCGCTTAAGCCGTCAGGCGTCCACGTTTGCGTCCGCAGTGCCAGCAACAGGGATAATGTTGAAGATCGACTAGACCCTGGGGCTAGCCTAGCCTTAATCAATGTGGTGCAACAAAACTGCAAATTTGCGAGTGAAAGTCTGTAGTATTATTGTGACAAGAGAATAGAAACGTTGCGTTAAAATTGTTTTAGCCACAGAGCGTCCGCGTTGGCAAAGATATCAAAAATTGCGTCCGCAACCGCGTCCGCAGAATGGTTTCGGACTTGCGTCAAGTCCTCGGACGCGTCCGCGTTCGCGCATCTCTGTTTTCGTTTTTTACATACTTGCTCGCGCGTGACTCTCCATAATTGAACTTTGATATTCTTTGTTGAATGTGCGTTTTATTATTTAATTATATTATATTTTTCATAGTTACGATAGTTTGTCATATGTGTATAATATAGCGTTTGTTTTATTTATCAGACGCTTTGCTAATATATAGTAGGACAGGTTTTATGCGAATTACGTGACTGTGTGTTTAAAAGTGTCTAGAAATAATCTGTTGGGTAGCATTTCGCCTAACGAAGTCTCTATGATCACGGCGGCCGTGATCATAAGACGCCGATTGCCTATGATCACGCCAGCCAATAGCAAGAGCCAATACAGTGGTTAGCTATTTTTAGAACATATATGGGCATGGGCATAGATTAGAAAGGTGGCGCTAGTGGTTAGGGTTGGTTATTGCAGCTTATTCAGTTTTGTTAGCTATTATACTCTTTAGTGGTTAGGGTTAGGGTTAGTGTTAGCTATTAAATTTTTAGGGTGCAAATTTAAGGATATTTCGTACAATTATTAGCCATAGATGTACACCCAAATTAAGGTTGCAACATTGGTTATGAATTCAAACCTAGTGCTGCCAGGCTTGACTGGCTGACTGGTATGAAGGCGTGATACCTTGGCATTGTACTTGCTAATGTTGATCTCATCAGTTGCTAGCTGCCGTGATCACGGCTGCCGTAAGAGGCCGCCTACGGCGGGCAGTATGCCGTGAGGCAGCCTTTTACGACAGCCGTGATCATAGGCGATCGGCGGATGCCTTTACTGCCACCGTGTTCATAGCATCATCTTTCGCCTAATCCCATTTTGTCTAATCTTTTTTTGATAGGCGGACCAACAACATCGACTTGCTTTGTCGTTTTTTCTTTCTTTTACAAGCTTTGTTTTGTCGTTCATCATTTTTCTGTACCATTTTTTGGCCGACCATAAGTAAGTATACGACGGGTGTCGTCTCATTTCGCCTAATCTCATTTCGCGTCATATACTTACCCTAACCCTCACCCTAACCTTAACCCTAACCCTAACCCTAGTTCGATTTCGGTTGTGGCTCTGCAGTAGACCCAACGGGGGGAGCGATTAGGCGAAATGCTACGACACCAAATAATCTCATGGCTGCTTTTTAGCTACTTCTTCTGTTGCTAGAATGAAAATTGTCTCGTACAATATGCATGGGTTTAATCAAGGCAAATCTCTTCTAACTGACTTGTGTGACCGATTTGCCAAGAACATTGGCTGTCCTCTGATTTTCTGTTTAAAATAAGTGCAGCGGCTAAAGATTTTTTGTGCCTTAGTAAGTCTGGTATGGATGATGCTATAGTAAGTAAAATTTTGGCAGGGAGACCTTTTGGTGGTCTCTCTATACTTGTTCGCAATACTCTAGCTGCTAAAGCCAAACTTGTTTCTATGGATACTCACTTTATTGCTACCTCTTTGAAGAATATTTTATTTGTCAATGTGTTTGGTAACAGGAACTTTCGTTCCCTGGAACTTTCCCCCGCTCCCCGGAGCGAAAATGAGGTAGAACTTTCGCTCCTCACTCAGAGTTAACATTATAGGCCTACACACTTATTAGAAGCAGATGAAATCAAAGGACGCCAGCACGTGGTGTAAATGCTTAACATCCAAAACAAGAAAGCCCAGCTGTCGCTAGGGAACGTGCTACAGCTAGCTTATAAAGGTTTTCCGAAAGATGGGTTTAAGGTTTAAGGAAGAGACTAGAATTTAAAATAATGGTAAAAACTTGACGAGAAATATAATTTAAGGAAGAATTTATAAACAAGTATAATTTGAGGAAGAATTTAAAGAACTTAGTAAATTTAAGATAAATTACTTAATAAAATAATTTGCTAGATCCTGCCATCTTTTACTACAATGATGATGATGATGATGATGATGAAGGACGAATAAACTTTAGCGTGGCGTTAAGTCCTAAGACTACAAGGACACGTAACAATAAGCCAAAACAGTGAAAGTAGTCAGTGCAATGAGACGTTCTTAGTCATGTCTGTAAGACCGGGCAAAAAGTTCGGTTTTCAGTTTGCTGCGGAAAACTTGCAACGACGGCGATGACCTGACTGACTGTGGCAAACTGTTTCAGACCGATGCAGCAGTCGCTGGAAAGGTGCGGTCGCCAATGGTAGAATGCAGCTGATGTAGTCGAAGAGCGCAGTCGTCGACGTGCATTGAGGTGTGACACGCGCTGAAGATCTGAAGCCAGGTAGCCAGGTGCAGAGCCGTGGAGGCAGCGATACACTAGCACTGCCAGCCAGAATGCAACGAGTTCTGGCATCCGAAGCCAGTGCAATCTGCGCAGTAACGGCTGAATGTGGTCCTGATGACAAGCATTAAAGATCGGCCGTGCAGCGGCGTTCTGCACAGACTGAAGCCTGTCCATTAGTTGCTTTAGAAGCCTGGCAAGAGCTGCGGAGCTGTGGTCAAGCCTGGAAAACACCAGCGCCACGATAAGCGACTGCATCACGTCGTTTGACACAGATCGTCGTCTGCTTCATAGTTGTCGAAGGGCAGCAAAACACTTTGAACATGTCTGACTGACTTGGTTACGCATCGTCAGGTCAGCGTCAATGAAAATACCAAGATCGCGCACGCATCTGATCGGCTGTACAAAGATACGATCAAGCTATAATGCCTTAATTTCCATTAGTTTATCAATTAAATAATCATAATTTTTGTTGGGGAGCAAAACTACGTTACGGTGACTGTGGGAACGAAAGTTCCATGGAATGAATTAAAAAGTTCTGGGAGCGAAAGTTCCAGGGAGTGAAAGTTCCATCTGTGGAACTTTCGTTCCCGGGAGCGAAAGTACGTGAGAACGAAAGTTTCATAATTCAATGTGCATCTGCCTGCTTGTGACTCTAGCGAAGAGTATAAGTCAAAGCTTTTGGATATTTTGTGTGGAATTGTTGAATGTATTGATAAGCATCCCGGCTTTAATATATTTCTTGGTGATGATTTTAATTTTGTGTTTAATGACTTGAAGAGGAGCTATAGAACTCTGCTTGAATATTTTGAAGAGTATACTGTTGCACCTGTTTTGATGTCAACTAATAGTCCAACAAGTTATAGCTACTGTCATGATTCTTTACAGCGTTGCTCTCTAATTGATTATTTTTGTGTATCAAAGGATTTGTTACCTCTTGTGTCTAGTTCTTCTACTATTGACGTTGGTAATAACCCCTCTGATCACCTCCCCTTGTAGACTTGTTTAATATTGAACTCTACACCTGAATGTCATAGTAATGATAATAAAGCTAGTAACACAGCTTATGAGTTACGTTGGGACAAATCAGATTTGCGGTTGTATGATAAATACACCTACCAATATCTTGAAGCCATTGGTCTTGGCTATGCCCATCAGTTTTCTAATTGCACTTCTGACTGTTCTTGTGGGAGACTTGGGCTGATTGATGATTACTATAAGGAAATCGTTAATGCCCTTACTGCTGTTGATGCAATTTGTGTTCGACGTAGAAAAGTTGGTTTTTAATGGGTTGTGACGCGCTTTAACGCTCGGTTCTCTACCTGATCACTAACCAGACGACCCTGCTCGCTAGTAGATTGTCCGGTTAATTAAGGATGGCGTCGTCGTTTGTTGTCAGTGGTAAGACCGATTATTGTCAGAATTTTTTCCGCGTTTCAATTACAAATTTATGTTACTGAAAGACTAATTAGTAATTACACACCTGTACAGTACACTGCACGTCGCTGCCATGCCCACCGATTTAACTGATTGTTCATAAACCTGATCTAACCAGCTGAACCGGATCTGGTTATACTGGTTTACCCGGTGCGAGTTTATGAACGCAGCATTAATAATTTTTGACAACTCTTATCTCAACTGGTTGTTAGTAATTTGATATTTGGTTTTTATGTGTATGTGAAGGTGATGAATGGATGAAGGCAATTAAGGATGTCAGTTAACATCACAGGTCCAGCATTGTCGTCACTGATTTTTGAACACTGCAATGCAGATGGAGACAGAGTATTAATTTTTTTATTTCAATTCATTTTTGTTCTGTATAAAAATACTTATTCAAAGGTTATTATTTAATCTGTTCTGCCTGTCATAGTTGTAATTGATGACAGAATAGAAAGTAGCACATACATGGATGAATTATCAGTATGGCTATAGTATTTACAGGGTGGTCCAAAAAAACGGATACCCAGTTTTATTTTTGGGATAACTTCGGTAATTCAGCACAGATTTTAACCATTTTTTCACTGTTACAAGCAGAAATTTATGGCACGTAAACGTAAAGTTCTTCCACCCACCGCACCTTTATTGTGTGACCACATTACCTAGTAAAACAAACACTGTACAGGTGGACACTGCAGCAGGATGGAGCGCCAGCACACACCGCCCGGACCACGATGGACTATCTGAAAAAAAGCACATCAACTTCACTGAACCTCGCATGTGGCCTCCAAATAGCCCTGATCTTAATCCCGTGGATTATTCTATTTGGGGTGCTCTTCAGCAACAAGTCTACCACCAACGACAGTTCAAGACGGTGAAAGAACTGAAGCGAGCGATAGTCACCGAGTGGCAAAAGCTCTCACAGCGTTTCATTGATAACAGTATCAATAAATGGCGTCGACGTCTTGAAGCTGTTATCAAGAATGGCGGCAGACACATCAAGCACTGCAACTTTGTTTGAGCAGCCGCACATCATTTTGATACTATCGACAGATAAGTTTAGTCAATAAAACAAAGCACTGAACACCGATATTAGCAGTAGTGTTTGTTTTGCTAGGTAATGTGGTCACACAATAAAGGTGCGGTGGGCGGAAGAACTTCACGTTTACGCGCCATAAATTTCTGCTTGTAACAGTGAAAGAATGGTTAAAATTGGTGCAGAATTACCGAAGTTATCCCAAAAATAAAAACTGGGTGTCCGTTTTTTTGGACCACCCTGTATGTCAGGTCTTTGGTGTAGGAGACATGATGAACACATTTTCTTATTTTCTGTTGGTCTCATATCAGTCAGTTGGAATTTAAGATTCATTAGTTTAATGCTATTGCAAAAATTTCCCACTAGGAAATTTGAAGTAATGATCTAGGCTTAGGGATTGAGCTAGTCTTATAGTGATGTCACACTGGCCAGTTTCTGGCACCTGTTTCTGGTACCCATTTGACTGGTTCCAGAAACTAGTCAGTGTGTCAAACTTTTCTGGTGCCATAAACCGGCGCCGGATTGAACATGTTCAGTTTCGTGCCAGAAACTGGCGGGAAAGCTGAACTGTGATTGGTCAGTCCGAGCAGACGATGGCATGTTTGTTTGTAAACAAAGATGAAAGATGAAGTGGAGTGATGAAAGAATTTTTTAACTAACGGAACAGTACGAAAAAAATGAATTCCTGTATAATGCGTCATTGAAGACCTATCATGATAAATTTTGAACAAAAGCGTAAATTGCATAATTGACAAGTTAGCTGTTTTTTTTCTGCCGGTATCATGCTGGCAAAGTGTGTCATGGTTTCTGGCACCAGACAACTGGCATTTCTTTCTGGCGCCGGAAACAGGCGCCTGATAATGGTCAGTGTATCATCAACTTTAGTGTCATGGTTGATGTTATACATACGATTAGGGTTAAGGATGGGTTAGGGCTAGCCTTAGGACTTGTGTGGGTAAGGAAGTTTTGGGATAGCAGCCATTAATCCATCTTATTTGTGGCCAGCTTGTAGTAACTTTCTGTATATTGAAGAAGTAACCAGCTTTTAATACATGAAGACAACAATATTTATTTGGGAAAAAGAGCCAGATTCATTGTTCATATTCATAGTACTAATGAACTGAAGTGCAGGAGACAGGACATTTGGAGCTACTTTTTTAGCATGTATGTTGTAGCAGTGAAAATTTTGAAGTTTAGTTGTGATTTTTTTTGCAACAAGTTTGGGTTATTTTTGTTACAGGCTTATTTTTTAGTGAAATCTTGCGGGTGTGTAATAAACTGGATTTGTTTTTTTTGCAGATGTGTTGAATTTGCAGTTGTTATCTTAATCGATTGTAAAGGTCCCTAGGAATTTTAAAATATGTTTCTGTTTTGTCATGATTTGAAGTTTAGATTGTATTTTGGTTGTTTGGTTGTGTGAAGGAAGGGTTTCTGCTTGGTAATGTGATAAAAGTTGTCACGAACACAATCAGCGATGCTGACATCAACATCATCAAGCACCAGATCGTTTACAGTACGTTATTTTTCTGATATCGTTATCGGATCCAGGGATTAGGCCTTGGGCCACACATATAGGTGGTCATAACTGATGATGGTCAGACTGCCAAAATACCGAGATTGTTCTTCCACAGCAGAAAATTTCCATCTTTTTAAAACTGTTTAGAAAAGCTACCCTGATTACTGAAGTTGCAGAAAACTCTTTCAGACCCACTGGGGGAGATCGCAGTGTTCCCCAAACCTCATGCTGGTGGTTAGGGGCTTGGTGGGAGGGGCTGGTTTAACAGTGAACAAAAGCTTTTAGTCCTATCAATGTCGTGCTTTTGATTAGGTCACTGGAAGGGAAATGGGCATCTGACATGTATACAGGGTCACCACTAACAGGGAAATGTCAGGGAATTTTACAGCTGTCAGGCAAATAAATGTCAGGGATTTCAGTAAAAATCAGGGAAATGTCAGGAAAAAAATTGTCTCGGAAAATTAGCCGAAACTGTTGTAAAAAAATTGCATCAACGGTATTTTTAGTATCACTCCAGTCACTTAGTACTTTATTCCAGTAATTTTACGCTCATTATTGCTGAATTGTGCTTACTTGTGTTCTAGTTTCTAATATTTATATCTAAGTTGTATATTAGTTAGTACTAGGATTAGGTCACTGTACTTGAGTACCATTTAATATGGTCACGAGTGCTGCGAATCATCAGGGAATTGTCAGGGAATTTTGAAGCGTCTGGAAAGAGTGTCTGTGTATAAAGTTTAGCTTAAACAATTTCCAGAAGTTTCATTTTTGAGTGAGTCTGACCTGACAGCAGTGATTCCGTTTCTGAAGTTGATGGCCAGTTAAGCATAAATGAAAATTGTTCATTTTAGTGTTTTTTTGTTTGATTTATTATAATTTTAGCCACATTTGAATATTGAAGTGCTGTTGTCATTAATATACTATTGTCTTTACTGCAGATGATAATAATAGCATTCATTTTTTTCTGTTATATATTTTATTATGCATTTTTGTTGCAGATATTTATTCATCTTTGCCGGTCTATGGTGTGTCAAACTGGCATGATAGAAAGGGAGCTATAGATGAAGATGCTGTAAAAGAAATATTGCAAGATATTGATGCAAAGGTAACATACACTGATGTGCCCATCATTTATATTCTGTGAATTTGCATTGTACCGGTATTAGGGAGGGATATTTTTTAACCACATGGATATTGATTGTTTCCAAAAGCTTTCTAGTAAAAACTGAAGTTTTTAAAAAAATGTTGCTTGAATATTCATCCCATTACAGAATGAAATATGCATATATTAAGTATTAGCAAAAGTGTAAAGCGGCATTAAAAACACTGGCTACAGTCCAAAAAATACATCATGTGGGAAGTTTTCATCTCACTTTTCTCAAAATGTGATTGACAGCAGATGGTATATTTTGACATTCTGCCTTCGACCATGTAACGAATCAAGATTTTGTTGTTGCAAACAGGAGGTATTAGGCTGGTACAGACTGCGTCGAAACTCCAGTATGCACGTATCATTGAGAGAGCATGCAATCCATGGTAATCTCTCCCGCTGGCTACAGAGTAATGGCTTCACACATGCTGCTCTGTTCATGTTGTCGGTCAGCAAGTCAGCTTCAGCTGTCTTCACGTCGGATCACCAGTACATGGTGGTCAGTGACAAGTATGTAAGATGCAGACGAATACAGTGCTATCATTGATTAACAAAAGTTCACTTTGCTGTGTGGGATTTTTTTTGTGGACATGTTATATACTTACACTTAGCACTTAGATCCTCCGGTCCTTGACAGGACAATGGGCAGCAAGAGTTCGCCATCTGCTTCTGTTTGTAGCCACAGCCCGGATGCTGTTCCAATTGACTCCTCGGTCCACCAGGAGCCCGATTCACAAACGTTGTCGTAAGACATGTCATAAAATTATCATAACTCATCATTTAAGATGTCATAAGATTATCTTACGACATGTCATAAATGAATTCACATAATTTATCTTTAATGATCGTAACTTTTTCACGAAGGCGTCTTGTTGTCATGGTAACTATGGTCGTCTGCGAGCTGCTGACTAGTCAGTAAGTAAAAGAGGTCGTTTAGAGTTAAATTTGTAATGTTTTAATTTAGAAATTTAATATTCTGACTACACAATTTCGAGTACATGGTGTTAACATAGGTGCTGATTTATTTTATTTTTATTTTTGACTCTTTTGATTTTGTTTATTTTTTATAGTTTATCAATATTTGCTAGTTTTTAGAGAAAATAGGCCTGTTGAAAGCTGTACGAGGGTGGGAGAGGTGAAGTATTTGAAGCA